>OLSX01002488.1_pt1 | contig 16214 bp, 14 predicted proteins | sample 1673141 | NCBI WGS metagenome assembly OLSX01 (sample SAMEA3136759, study PRJEB25190) | human gut metagenome | biome: human gut; feature: human-associated habitat; material: faeces | place: Austria | collected 2013
GGATCACATTCAACAGATAACTTCTAATTATCGTTCACTTATCTTTCAATTCACCCCTTTGTTTTCTTGCAAACATCCGATATAATAATTCACATTGCCTATCAAAAAATAACAAAGGAGTTTCTGTAATGAACAATTTAGACGCACAAATTATCGATTACCTGACACACTGTGAGTTTCAAAAAAGACTAAATTCTAAGACTTTGAAAGCCTATAAGATTGATCTTAGACAATTTTCAGAGTTTATTCACATTTCTGATGTAGCTGACGTCTCATCTTCCGTTTTGGAAACTTACATCAGTAAGCTTCATCAACTCTATAAGCCTAAAACCGTAAAGCGGAAAATTGCATCAGTTAAAGCGTTCTTTCATTATTTGGAATATAAAGAAATTATTACTATAAATCCTTTCAACAAAATTCAAATTAAATTCCGTGAACCAACCATTTTACCCAAAACAATCCCCCTCCCAATTGTGGAATCAATGCTATCAACTATCTACGCATATCGCATTCAGGCTTCCACTACCTATCAACGCCAAAATGCTTTACGTGATGCGGCTATCATTGAATTACTTTTTGCCACCGGGATACGAATTTCCGAACTATGTTCCTTAAAAACAAGCGATGTCAATCTGGTGGACCGATCTATTTTAATTTATGGGAAAGGAAGCAAGGAGCGGCGCATGCAAATAGGTAATGATGATGTCTTACATATTCTGACTGAATATCGCAACAGTTTTCACGATAAGAATAATCCCTGTAGTTTTTTCTTCATTAACCAAAATCAAACTCCCGTCTCAGATCAGGCAATTCGGCGGATGATTAATAAATATGTATCTTTAGCAGCAATTGACCTTCATATTACTCCACATATGTTTCGCCACACCTTTGTCAGTATCCTGCTCTCCAACCCGGATATCGGTGTCGCTACAGTGGCGGCTGAGGCGGGTCATGCCCAACCCAGCACGACACTGGCAATTTATACGCAGGTTTACCACAAGCGGCAGGATTCCATCCGCAGCCAGATGAGCGAGACGCTCTACAAGAGAAAAACTCCCGAAAGATGAAAAGAGACGTGCAAACTTTACGCTTGCACGTCTCTTTTTGGTGGGCCATGCAGGATTCGAACCTGCGATAACTCGGTTATGAGCCGAGAGTTCTAACCGCTGAACTAATGGCCCTTATGAAACAACCCAAACAAGCAGTTGCGAACCGCCCGTAGATGGGTTGTAGATGAAAGCAGAAAAATCAACTATGAAAATCGCAAATCTTACGATTTATCGAATTCTTTCAAGGATGCAAATCCTAACATCCAATGTTTATGAGCCGGTGGCTTTAACCGTTAAGCTAACGGCCCTTATTATGATGAAGAAGTGCTGTTGATGGCCAAATCGCCAACTCATCGCCAAAGCAGAAATCTTGGCGATGAAGTTCAGCAAAAATCGCGGCACTTCATCATATTTGAAAGTAGAAATGATTGGGTCAGACGGTTATAATCCGTTATGAGCCGCCGACTCTGCCTGGCTGGGCTACCGGCCTACACAGATGTAACTAATATTATACCAGAAAAAGTCCGGTTTGCCAAGGGTGCGCGGGCGAAAAAATAGAAAAAAAGAAAAATTACGCATCCCTCAAATCACCGCGGCAGCGCCAGGTGGCGAAGAGGATGAACACAAAGCAGATGACCCAGGTCGTCGGTTCGCAGAAGCAGACGGCGCGGTAGCCCCAGACCGGCACGAGCCAGACAGCAAAAATCACTTTGCCGATCAGCTCCAGGGCGCTGGCCAGCAGCGGCTCAATGGTGTGCTGGATGCCTTGCAGCATATTCCGTAAAATGACCAGCACGGCCATGGGCGGGATGATGGGCACGCTGATTTTCAAGTACAGCAGGGCATTGGCAATAATGATTTCGTCGTCGCTGCCGGTCACGCCGCGGATGGCCGCCTCGCCGCAGAGGAAGGTAAACGCCATGATGAATACCCACCACACAAAATAGATGACCAGCGCGGCCTTTACGCTCTGCCAGATGCGGCTGCGCTTGCCCGCGCCGAGGTTCTGGCTGCTGAAAGTCGCCACGCCGATGCCAAGCGCACCGCCGGGGATAAAGTACAGCTCAGCCAGGCGGCGGGCGGCGGTCTGGGCCGCAATGTAGGCGCTGCCCAGCGCGTTGATGCTGCTTTGCAGGGCCACGCTGCCCAGGTTGTAGATGGCGCTCATCAGGCCCATACTTAGGCCCGCCCAGAACATATGGGTCACGGCATGGCGGGTCGTCTCTTTCAGCTGGGCCGGGCGGAACCGCAGTTCCGGGTAGCTGCGCAGGATGTACCACACGCCCAGCAGGGCGCTGATACCCTGTGCCAGCACGGTGGCGATGGCTGCGCCGCGCACGCCAAGGCCCAGCGGGCCCATAAAGGCCGCGTCCAGCCCGATATTCAGCATGGTGCTGAAAAGCAAAAACAGCAGAGGCGTGATGCTGTTGCCCACGGCGCGCAGCAGCGCGGCTTCCATATTGTAGAGCATCGTCAGCGGGATGCCCAGCAAAATTACGGTCAGGTAGTCGGCGGCACCGTCCCACGTTTCGGCGGGGACCTGCAGCAGAGTCAACAGCGCGCCGCGGCCCAGCAGGGAAGTGGCGGTCAGCACCAGCGAGGTGCCCACCGAAAGCGTGACCATCCAGCCCACGGCGCGGCGCATACCATTTTCATCCCCGGCGCCGAAATATCTGCTGACCGTCAGTGCCAGGCCGTTGTTCATGCCGAAGGCAAAGTTCATGATAAGACCGTACAGTGCGGCGGTCGCGCCGATCTGCGCCAGTGCCGCCGCGCCCAGCAGGTGCCCGGCAAGGGCGGTGTCAGTCAAATTGTAGAACTGCTGCAGAAGGTTCGAGCAGAACAGCGGCATCGAAAATTGCAGCACCAGGCGGAATGGGTCGCCCTGGGTCATATCCAGCACGCGGCTTTTGTGTGCGGTGGTCATGGGGGTGTACATCTCCTTTATGGGGCTTGCAGGGGTCGATGTCTGGCGTCGCCCCTACGGAAGAACCACTATTCTTTCACAATATTCTTTACCCAGACGCCCTTCTTCACCAGCACAAAGCCGATGGTGCATTTGATGATGTCCATGCCGTTCACAAACAGGTAAATTGTGACGATGTTCAGCCCGCTGAAGCGGGACAGGCAGTAGGCCATCGGCACGGACACGGCCCAGGTAAAGCAGCTGTCAAACAAAAATGTGATGAACGTTTTGCCGCCGGAGCGCAGCGTGAAATACTCACAGTTGGCAAAGCCGTACAGCGGCATACACAGCGCGGCCATGCGGATCAGCTCGGTCGCCAGCAGGCGGATGGGTTCCTCAGTGTTGTAGATGCGGGGGATAAAGGGCGCACAAACGGCCAGCGCAGCGCCCATAATAACGCAGCTGGCAAGGCTCAGGGTAATCATCCGCCAGGCGGTGCGGCGGGCACCGGTCAGGCGGTCCGCGCCAAGCTCCTGGCCGACGACGATGGCCGTGGCATTGCCCAGCGAGAGGAACACCTCATTAAAAATCTGTGCAATCGTGTTGCAGATGTTCAGCGCGGCCACGGCCTGGATGCCCCGCACGGAATAGCATTGCAGCAGCACGGCCTGACCTGCGCCCCACATCAGCTCATTGGCAAGCAGCGGCATCGACCGGATAAAGATGCTTTTGACCAGCACGCCGGGAATGGCAAGGCTGTGGTACACCCCGCGCATAAAGGGGTAGCGGTCGGCGCTGCGGTGGGCGCCGGTCGCGACGATGGCCAGCTCCACAAAGCGGGAAAGCACGGTGGCGATGGCCGCACCGGCCACGCCCAGCCGGGGGAACGGGCCAAGGCCGAAAATCAGCAGGGCGTTAAAGATAAAGTTCACGACCATCGCCAGCATACTGGCTTTCATCGGCAGCACGGTCTGGCCGCTCTCGCGCAGGGTACCGGCGTAGCACTGGGTCAGGCCGAAGGGCACCAGTCCCACAAGCATGATGCGCAGATACCCCCACGCATAGTCCAGCGTGGCGGCGGCATCGGCGGGGGAGGTATCGGCTGAAATATACGCTCCAATCAGCGCTGGCCCGGCAGCCAGAAACAGCATAATGGCTGCCGCTGTGATGGCGGTGGACACCAGCAGTTTAAAGCGGAAAGTGTGGCGCACGCCGTCCATATCGCCGCGGCCGTAAAACTGAGCGCCGAAGATGCCAGCGCCCGAGGTGCTGCCCCAAATGGCGAGGTTATACACAAACAGCAGCTGGCCTACCACGGCAACGCCGCTCATGGGCAGGGTGCCCACCTGGCCTACCATGACGTTGTCCAGCAGGGAGACAACGTTCGTCAGGGTGTTCTGCACGATGATGGGCAGCACCACCAGCAGCACATGGCGGTAAAAGGCCCGGTCGCCCAGCAGGCATTCCCGCAGGGTCAGTTTTTCGGTTTTATCCATAAAAGCTCCTTTTTACATTGCACAAAAAAGGCTTCCCTATGGGGGAGGCTTTAAGGGAGCTACTTCCCCATTACATCCCAATGTTTATCGTTGTGGTTCAGCACCTCGCAGCCGCCCTCGGTCACAAGGACGAGATCCTCGACACGGACGCCGAACTCACCGGGCAGGTAGACGCCCGGCTCAATCGAGAAAATCATGCCGGGCTTGGCAACGGCGGTGTTGGCGCTGCTCACGTCGCCCTTCTCGTGGTCGGTCTGGCCGATGAAATGGCCCAGCCGGTGGTTGAAGTATTCGCCATAACCCGCTTCGGTGATCAAATCGCGGGCGGCGGCATCCAGGTCGCACAGGCGCACGCCGGGCTTGATAAGCGCCTCGGCAGCTTCGTTGGCGCGGCGCACCAGGTCGTGTACGGCGGCCTGCTTCTCTGTGGGCTGGCCGCAGAACCAGGTGCGGGTCATGTCGCTGCAATAGCGGTCCTTCACGCAGCCCATGTCAAACAGCACGCAGTCGCCCTCCTTCAGCACCGTGCCGTCCGGCTCGTGGTGGGGGTCAGCGGCGTTCGCACCGAAGGAAACGATGGTGGTAAAGCTCGGGCCTTCGCAACCGTGGGCGCGGAACTGGGCGTCAATGAACTCGGCCACCTCACGCTCAGTCATGCCGACCTTGACGTAGTGCTTCGCAGCCTCGTTGACTTCATCGTTGATGCGGGAGGCCTCACGCATGAGGCGCTGTTCCTCGGCGTCCTTGCAGGCGCGGCAGTCGTCGATGCAATCGCTGGACAGCACGACCTGCATGCCGGGGTGGGCCTCCATCAGCGGGATCAGAAACTTGGCGGGCCACTCTTTGTCGATACCCAGCGGCTTCGCGGCGTTGACCACGGCGGCGATCTGGGCGACCGGGGCGTCAGCGTCAGTGTGCCAAACGGTCTTGCAGGGCGGATTCGGGACATTGAACAGCTTGTTCAAAAACAGCACCGGCTCGCCGTCGGTGGGCAGGTAGAGCGCCAGCAGACGCTCATAGGGTTCCACGGCAACACCGGTCAGATACCACACGCTTTTGGGGTCGCAGACGATCATTTGGGTCAGGCCCTGTGCGCACAGCGCGGCACGAACCCGGTCAATACGTTCCATTTTCATAAGTTCGACAGTCCTTTCGTATGCTTTCCCACTTATAATAGGTAGATGAGCGGGATTTGTCAATATAAAAAATAAGCCCCAAAGTGGGATCTGGTGACGCTTACGCCCCGGCGCGTCGGCGGCCATGGGGGCATCGTGGTTTGCCTAAAACACCCATTGCAGGGGCCGGGCATGCCCCGCCGCTACAACTCTGCGATGGGAAGGGCGTGCCGCTGCCAAATACGTTCTGCTGTTCAGATCACTGCTTGTTTTGCGTTTTCATAGGTGAATTGCTCCTTCCCGCAGCTTGACATGGGGCTGCAACTGCCCTATACTGATATCATACAAGTTAAACCCCGGTTTAAGTCGAGGGGTTCTGCAAAAAGATCAGGAGGCAACTATGGCTTATACGGTGGGCGAAATGGCAAAACGGCTGGGTGTGCCTGCATCGACACTGCGCTATTATGATAAGGAAGGGCTGCTGCCCTTTGTGGGGCGTTCCTCCGGCGGCATCCGCGTGTTTGAGGAAAAGGACTTCGAGTGGCTGCGCATCATTGAGTGCCTGAAAAAGACCGGTATGTCGCTGAAGGATATCCGCGAATACATCGAGCTTGCCATGCAGGGCGATGCGACGATCGCCCAGCGGTTGGAAATGTTCCGCAAGCAGAAGGCCGTGCTGGAAGCCCGCATGGCCGAATTGCAGCAGACGATGGACACGCTGGACTATAAGTGCTGGTTCTATGAGACCGCCAAGGCCCGCGGCACGACAGATGGCATCAGCGATCTGCCGGACGCCAAACTGCCCGAGAACCTGCGCCCGGTGCGCGAGCACCTGCGGGAAGTGGCGGAATGAAGGCCGAATCAAAACGACCCGGCAGGGGAAAGCACACCTTTGGCCGCGCTGAAGGACAAGGGCTGCACCGGCAACTGCGACAGCCCCATCATGGTCTTCTTTGAGGGCATTGTGCCGTTTATTACAACTCACCTGAAAAAATCCCGCCGCGGACGCCATATTTAGTGGCCCGGCGGCAGCCAAAACGCCAGAGCACAGCAAAAATTCCGTAAAAATCACGTTTTCGGTGTTAAGCACAGCACATTTCCAAACGCCTCCCCATGTGGGAGACGTTTTTTGTGCGGAAAAACGCTCCGCCCCAATAGCACACAATTTGCCCCGCTTAGCCACGTTAAATTTTACAAAATCCCCCTGTAAACCCGCAAAACCGCCCAAAATCGCACCCTGCACCACCGCAAGATATGCACGGTTAAATATTCGCCAGAAAACGACTGCAAAATTTGTCGTAAATGCACATATTTTTTATAAAATAACGCAGAAATGCGTAAAATAAAATGGCGATGCGGCGGCATTATCGAACGGCACACGTTGCAAAGCAACAAAAAACTTTGCGAAAAAGGTACAAACTAGGCAACAAAATGTTTTTTGCTGTTTTGCTGTAACTTTATTGAAATTTGGTAAATTGTATGATATTATAACTTCACAGTAAAAGGACGGTTGAAGTCCTTCTGGAGAAATTGGAGGAATTATAATGTTTGATAAAATTCGTAAAATGAAGAATAAGAAGGGCTTCACCCTCGTCGAGCTCATCGTCGTTCTCGTCATCCTGGCCATCCTGGCCGCCCTGCTGGTCCCCGCTCTGACGGGCTATATTGATAAGGCGAACAATCAGAAGGTTGTTGCTACCACTCGTAGCATTGTCGTTGCCGCTCAGACGGAAGTTTCTGAGAAGTACGGTGTTGTTACTTCTAACAATGGCAAACTGAAGGGCGGTTCGCTTGGCGAGTTGACCGTTACCGCTAAGAATGATGATGGTATCGTCCCCAGTGATATCGGCAAGCTGGCCGAGGTCGTTTCTGGTACTACGCCTGCCTATAAGAATGGCATTACTTCTGCAATCGTTAGCTACGATGAGACTGGTCATGTTACTAAAGTTGTTGTTCAACAGAGTGGTCGTACTTGCACTTATGATGCATCCAAGGGAACATATGAGGTTGGTGATACTGCTCCTGTTGCTGGCGGTTCCGATTCTGATACCTAATCTGATTAAATAATTGTTTCCCACCGTCTCCCACTGACGGTGGGATTTTTTATGCCCATTTTCCCTTGCCGCACCGTAGGGGCCGGGCATGCCCGGCCCTGCCGTGTAAGGCAAGCATCCGCCCCCGGCAACGGTAGGGGGCGGCGTCCTCGACGCCCCGGGGACGTTACCGTAACCACCGCATTGCACGGCGGTTCCACTGGACGTAGGGCGGGGTGCCCTCACCCCGCCGCAGATGGAGCAACGCCAAAACCCTGCATTACACAACGAACCGGGGTAGAGGATGTAGGAGCAAACATAGTTCGCCCGCGCCATGTACGGTAAACGGTCGTTTGCGGGAAGGTCGCGGGCGGCATATATGCTGCCCCTACACCGCAGAGATGTTTTCCATCGTGCAATTATGGCGCACGGGCCGGGCGCTGCGTTCCCTTATCTCGCACCTTTAAAAGCGCACACCCTTAAACTTCACTTCAAATTACACCCTTGCAAAATTCGTGCCGATGTGCTACAATCTCATAGCATACCGTTTTAGTGGGAAATCTTCCCGCCACCCCTGCATCACAAAAGGAGAGAACCGCCCCATGTCCGAACGCCTTGTAGGCATCCTTGTGGATTCCTTTGGTAAAATATTGCTGCCCGGCCTGACCGTCACCATCCCGCTGACTGTCATTTCCTTCACGCTGGCGCTGATCATTGCCATTGTGGTGGCGCTGGTGCAGTTTGCTCATGTGCCCGTCTTGCAGCAGATCGCCCGGTTTTACATCTGGGTCATGCGCGGCACGCCGGTGCTGGTGCAGCTGTTTGTCGTGTTCTACGGCCTGCCCGGCGTTGGCATCCTTATCGAGCCGTTCCCCGCCGCGGTGCTGGTCTTTTCCATCAATGAGGGCGCGTACTGCGCCGAGACCGTGCGTGCCGCGCTGGAAGCCGTGCCCCAGGGTCAGATGGAGGCCGGCCAGTGCGTCGGCATGAGCTATTTGCAGATCATCCGTCGTATCATCCTGCCGCAGGCCATGCGCACGGCGTTCCCCACGCTGGCCAGCTTTTTGATCGCCATGGTCAAGGATACCTCGCTGGCGGCCAACATCACCGTGACCGAAATGCTCATGACCACCCAGCGCATTGTGGCCCGCACCTATGAGCCGCTGGCGCTGTACATCGAGGTCGGCATCATCTACCTGCTGTTCTGCACTGTGCTGACCCGCCTGCAGGCCGTGGGCGAGAAGTACCTGAACAGCAAGGGCGCGCAAAGGAGTTAAGCTATGCTGGAAATCAGAAATTTGCGCAAGGCTTTCGGTGATTTACAGGTGCTGAAAGGCATTGATCTGGACGTGAACAAGGGCGATGTGGTCGCCATTCTGGGCGCAAGCGGCAGCGGAAAAACAACGATGCTGCGCTGCCTGAACTTTTTGGAAAAGGCCGACGACGGCACGATGACCTTTGACGGCCAGCGCGTGGAGTTGGCCCATATGACCCGTACCCAGGTCAACGCCCTGCGCCGACGCACCGGGTTCGTGTTCCAGAACTACAACCTGTTCGCCAACAAAACGGCCTTGCAGAACGTCACCGAGGGGCTGATCGTGGCGCGAAAAATGCCGCGCAGGCAGGCCGATGAGATCGCCCGCGCCGCGCTGGTCAGGGTGGGCATGGCCGACCGTGCCGACTACTACCCCAACCAGCTTTCCGGCGGGCAGCAGCAGCGCGTGGCGATTGCCCGCGCCATGGCCGTAGACCCGGAGATTATTTATTTTGACGAACCCACGTCGGCTCTTGACCCGGAGCTGACCGGCGAAGTGTTGGCTGTCATGCGCAGCCTGGCCGAGGAAGGCCGCACGATGCTGGTGGTGACCCACGAGATGGGCTTTGCCCGCCATGTGGCGAACCGCGTGGTGTTTATGGATGGGGGTGTGATTGTGGAGCAGAACACAGCCGAGGCGTTCTTCAACGACCCGCAGCAGCTCCGCACCCGGGAATTTTTGCAGACATACAGACAAAGGAGCCAATTATAATGAAGAACCTTGCCAAACTGACCGCCCTGACCCTGACCGCCGCGCTGGCTCTGACAGCCTGCGGCAGCACCGCCGACAGCGCCGCCCCCGCCGAGAGCACGGCGGACACCGCCGCGACCGAGGAGACCGGCGGCGACCTGTTGAGCCAGATCCAGGCCAACGGTACCATCACCGTTGCCATGGAGGGCACCTGGGCGCCCTGGACCTACCACGACGAGAACGACAACCTCGTCGGCTACGACGTTGAGGTCGCAACCAAGATCGCCGAGAAGCTGGGTGTGGAGCCGAAGTTCGTCGAGGGCGAGTGGGACGGCCTGCTGGCAGGTCTGGACGCGGGCCGTTATGATATCATGGTCAACGGCGTTGACATCACCCCCGAGCGCGCCGAGAAATACGATTTCTCGACCCCCTATGCCTACAACCGCACCGCCGTCATCACCCAGAAGGACAACGACAGCATCAAGACGCTGGAAGATTTGAACGGCAAGACCACCGCCAACACGATTTCCAGCACCTACGCCGAGCTGGCCGAGCAGTACGGCGCAACCGTGACCGGTGTGGACGACCTGAACCAGACCTTTGAGCTGCTGTTGAGCGGCCGCATTGATGCCACGCTGAACGCCGAGGTGACCTACTATGATTACATGAAGGAGCACCCCGACGCGAACGCGAAGATCGCCGTGCTGACTGCGGACGCGAACGAGGTTGCCATCCCGATGCGCAAGGGCGACGAGACCGCCACCCTGCGCGCTGCCATCGACACCGCCATTGAGGAAATGCGCGCCGACGGTACGCCGCGTGGCCGCCGCGCACGACGCGCAGTTGTACCGCAGGGTGTTTGCGCGGCGCGGGGGCAGGCTGGCCGGCCGATTCCTCCGGGTGGGGCAGGAGGATGCCGCAGACGGCGTTGAGCATGATGACCGCCGCAAAAAGCCCCAGAATGGCCGCCCAAAGCGGCATGGAGCCGGAGGCGGCAGCACTGAGCATAGCCCCTCCCAACAGGATAGCCGCCGTGGCGACAAGACGGCACAGCTTGTTTTTGATAAGTTCCCAGTTCATACCGATACCTCCAAATCAGTCGGCCCCGCGTGGCCGACTGCCGCAATTTTAACAACGGACAACAGCGTTTTGTTCGTTGCTCTTATCATAATACACCAGACGGTTGTTGTCAATGCCTATTTACAACTTATTTTTGAAAATGTTTGCAAAAAACTCTTTACAAAAACCACGGACAGTTGTATAATGAGACTAAAGAATCAGAGCCGCATACAAGATGTGGTTTACCCTACTATAAAAAGGAGATTTCCGATGTTTGCAGAGCGCTTGAAAGAGGCCCGCAAGGCCAAACGGTACAGCCAGGCCGAGGTTTCCAAAATGCTGGGTGTGACGCAGCAGGCTGTCGGCAAGTGGGAGACCGGGCGTTCCACCCCGGACCCACAGACCGTCGCGCGTCTGGCAGAAATTTTGGATACCCCCTCCGATGTGCTGCTGGGCCTGCGTAAGGAGCCGGGCGTTTCCGCTGCCGTGGGCCGCAACGCCTTCAGCCGCTATACCGAATCCCAGATCCCGGTGGTGGGCACCGTCCGCGCCGGGTATGGGGCCCTCGCCTTTGAGGAGGACTACGGCAAGGAGTACGCCTGCGTCAAGGATCCGAAGAACTACTTCTTCCTCGTGGTCAAGGGCGACAGTATGGAGCCGCGCATTTCCGACGGCGACCTGGCCCTCGTTCACCGTCAGAACACGTTGGACAACGGCGACCTGGGTGTGCTGGTCTATGGCGCAGACGGCGAGGGTACGCTGAAAAAGTATATCCAGCGCGGCAACTCGGTCGTGCTACAGCCTTTCAACCCGGCCTATGACGAAATGGTCATCAAGGGTGAGGAATTGGATCACCTCTACATCGCCGGCAAGGTCGTGGAAACCAAGGCAAAGTGGTAAAGCCCTTTCACGATTCTATTGTAGCATAAGCGAAGTCCTATAATTTGGACTTTCAATGTAGAAATTGAATTATTTCACAAAAATGCTGCCCGCGGCACACCTTGCAAAACAAGGATATGCGGCGGGCTGTATTTTTTATACCCTTTTTTAGGAGACAGGTGCGATGGACCTTGCGGAAAAACTGGAAATTCTGGCGGACAGCGCCAAATATGATGTGGCCTGCACGTCCAGCGGCGTTGACCGTCCGGGGCGGCATGGCAGCCTGGGCAGCTGTGCGGCGGCGGGCATCTGCCACGCCTTTACGCCAGACGGGCGCTGCGTTTCCCTGCTGAAGGTGCTGTACTCCAACGTATGCAGCTATGATTGCAGCTACTGTGTCAACCGCCGTACCAACGACCGGCCCCGGGCAACTTTCACCCCGCGGGAGCTGGCCGATTTGACTATCGGGTTTTACCGCCGCAATTATATTGAGGGGCTGTTTTTGTCCAGCGCGGTGCTAGGTACGCCCGACCGCACGATGGAGCTGATGATCGAGGCACTGCACATCCTGCGGGAGGAATACCACTTCAACGGCTACATCCACGCCAAGACGATCCCCGGCGCGGACCCGCTGCTGGTGGAGAAGATCGGGCGGCTGGCAGACCGCCTCTCGGTCAATATCGAACTGCCTAGCGAGACGAGCTTGACGGCGCTGGCCCCAGACAAGAAAAAGACCGCCATCCTGCGCCCCATGGGCCAGATCGCGGTGCAGAGCGCCCAGAGCAAAAAAGAGATGGTGCTCTACCGGGGCGCGAAGCCCTTTGCCCCGGCCGGGCAGAGCACCCAGATGATCATTGGCGCTACGCCGGAAACTGACCGGCATATCATGGACCTGACAGAAGGGCTATACAAAAAATATGCGCTGCGGCGTGTGTTTTACTCGGCCTATCTGCCAGTGGTAGCGGACAGCCGTCTGCCCGCGCCGCACACCGCCCCGCCCCTGCTGCGGGAGCACAGGCTATACCAGGCGGATTGGCTGCTGCGGTACTACCATTTTTCGGCGCGGGAACTGCTGACCGAGGATGAGCCGAATTTTGACCCCTACCTCGATCCCAAATGTACCTGGGCCGTGCGGCACCCGGCGTTTTTCCCAGTGGAGATCAATACTGCCGCGAAGGAGGAGCTGCTGCGGGTGCCTGGCATCGGCCCCAAAAGCGCCCTGCGTATCATTCAGGCGCGGCGCACGCAGAATCTGGGCTTGGCCGAACTCAAGCGCATTGGCGTGGTGGTCAAGCGGGCGCAGTATTTCATCACCTGCAAGGGCCGGGCAGCAGCTCACGCAAACCGTGCGGAAATTGCCAACGCCCTGCTCGACCCCAAGGCGTTCAGCGTAGGGATGCAGCAGCTTTCGCTGGACGATTTTGTACCCAAGGCCCTACCGGATGCAGCCCCGGCTGTGCAAAAACTGGCCGCCCGCGGTATGGCGGCTGACGTGGCCGCCAAAACCGTGCGGCAGGAGGCACTGCAATGCCTTACGAAGCGAATGTGACCGACGTTGCCTACCGCTATGACGGAAGTTTTGCAGGCTTTTTGTGCTGCGTGTTCGAGAGTTATGCCCGGCACGAGATACCGTCGGAGGTTTGCCCACCTGAAGAAGGCCAGCTGAACCTGTTCGGCACGCGGGAAATCCTCACTGACCGGCAGCGCGCGAAGCGGGTGGCGGTGGGGTTGGACCGGCTCGGGCCACAGGTCAAGGATCGCATTGTAACAGGGTTCCTCAGCACTGACCCGGGCAAAGATCTGACTCTGCTGCGGTTTGCGCGGCGCTGTTTTGCCCAGGGGCCGCAGGCCGTGCAGATGCTGGGCGACCCGGATGTGGCAGCGGCGTTCGCCATCGAGCGGGCCGTCAACAACGAGGCGGGCAAGTTCATCGAGTTCATCCGGTTTGAGGAGCGGGACGGGATGCTGGGCACGGTCATCCACCCGAAGCACCAAGTCTTGCCGCTGCTGCGCGGGCATTTTTGCAGCCGCCTGCCGGATGAGGATTTTCTGATTTTTGACGCGACCCACGGCACAGCGCTGGTGCGGCGCGGCGGGCAGGTGCAGTACCTGACGATGGAACACTACACCCCCGGCACAGACGAGGACGAACTGAACTGGCAGCAGTTGTGGAAACGTTTTTTTAAGGCGCTGACCATCGAGGAGCGCCGCAACGAGAAAGCCCAGATGAACCACGTGCAGAAGCGGTTCTGGAAAGACATGGTGGAGATGCAGGGCAGTGTATGACTACTCGTAATCGTACTCCGGGTTGGCAGCTTGGTACTCGGTCAGGAAGCGGAGCAGGCGCTCGGTGTCGGCGTAGCTCATGCGGCCGGTGTCAGCCAGCGCCCGCACCATGGCGCGAATGTCCCCGTCGTAGAGCGTCTGCAAATGCGCCTGGCTGACCGCGCCGCAGTAGGTCAGGCGGCGCACCAGCGGTGTGTAGAGGTTCTTGTTCCCCTGCTTCTCGGTGCGGACGAAGTTTTTCTTTTCAAGGCGAAGCAGAAAATTGAGCAGCGTCGAGTCTGCCCAGTGGCACTCCGGCGGCAGGTGTGACGCGATCTCGCGCCGGGTGGCGGCGCGATTGCAGGCCCAAAGTGCGGCCATGACCTGTTCTTCACTGCGGGAAAGTTGTTCCATGATAGGCTCCTTTTTCATAGGCGACGATGTGGGGGCCGGGCATGCCCGGCCCGGTCGTATAAGATAAGTAGACGATTGCGGGAAAACAGCGCGGGCGGAGCAAAGCCCCGCTCCTACGGGCTGCAATTTTACAAATGTGGAAGTAATATCTATATTTATTTTACATCTGTGGTAGATTGAAATGCAACAGGAAATATTGCACAAATCTCAGGGACTTATTTTGGCATAAACAGCAAATAACTTTTACAAATGTCGTGCATAGTGTCCTTGCAAAGAAAACAATTTGTCACTTTACAGAAACACTTGCCGGATTTTGGGCTTTTTTCGTAACTTTGCCCGCTTGCTGGGGCGGGGGCAAAATTCCTATAATATTGGCATACCGCAACGGCGCGGCAAGATGCGATCCGCCGTGTGCGGGTCGCATTTCATTTACTGCCAGGGAGGAAATTACGATGGCTAGAGTTTACAATTTCAGTGCCGGCCCTTCGATGCTGCCGGAGGCTGTTTTAAAGACCGCACAGGCTGAACTGCTGGACTACCATGGTTCCGGCATGAGCGTGATGGAGATGAGCCACCGCAGTAAATGGTTCGATGAAATCATCAACAATACCGAGGCCGCCATGCGCCGGGTGCTGAACATCCCCGCCAATTATAAGGTGGGCTTTTTCCAGGGCGGCGCGACCCAGCAGTTTGCCATGGTGCCCCTGAACTTCATGACCACCGGCAAGGCCGACTACATCGTCACCGGCAACTTCTCCAATCTGGCTGCAAAGGAAGCTGCAAAGTTCGGCGAGGCCAGGATCGTCGCGTCCAGCAAGGACAAGAACTTCACCTACATCCCGGACGTGAACGCCATCAACTATGATAAGGATGCCAGCTACATCCACATCTGCCAGAACAACACCATCTTCGGCACTCAGTTTGTCGAGGTGCCGCAGGTGGAGGGTGTGCCTCTGGTAGCCGACATGAGCTCCATGATCCTCTCCAAGCCCGTGGATGTGACCAAGTACGGCTGCATCTACTTCGGCGTGCAGAAGAATGTAGCTCCCGCCGGCATGGCAATTGCCATCGTCCGCGACGACCTGCTGGGCCATGCCGCCGACAATGTGCCCACCATGATGAACTACACCACCCTGCTGGGCAAGGACAGCATGTACAACACGCCCCCCTGCTGGTGCATCTATATGACCGGTCTGGTGCTCAAGTATCTGGAAAACGACATCGGCGGTCTTGCCAACATGCAGAAGATCAACGAAGCCAAGGCCAAAGTGCTGTACGACTATCTGGACGGTCAGGACTTCTTCACGAATCCTGTGGAGCACCGCTACCGCAGCACCATGAACGTCACCTTCACCAGCCCCAATGCAGATCTGGACAAGAAGTTCTGCGCCGAAGCTGCAGAAGCAGGCTTCGTGAACCTGAAGGGCCATCGTCTGGTAGGCGGTATGCGCGCTTCCATTTACAACGCAATGCCCGCCGAGGGTGTGGACAAGCTGGTGGACTTCATGGAGAAGTTCCGCAAGGCAAATGCATAAGAGGGGAATTCAGATATGTATACGATCAAAACTTTGAACGCCATCAGCCCGGTGGGTCTGGCAAAGCTGAACAACAAGCAGTTTGACGTGGCTGTGGACACCGATGCCCCGGACGGCATCCTCGTTCGCAGCGCCGACATGCTGAATACCGCCTTCAACGACAATCTTCTGGCCATCGCCCGCGCCGGTGCCGGCGTGAACAACATCCCGCTGGACCGCTGCAGTGAGCAGGGCATCGTGGTGTTCAACACCCCCGGTGCCAACGCCAACGCTGTGGCCGAGCTGGTGATCGGTATGCTGATCGCCGGCAGCCGCAATGTGGCTGCTGCTGCCCAGTGGTGTCAGGGCCTGACCGGCGACCCCGCCATGGCAAAGACCGTGGAAAAGGGCAAGAAGCAGTTCGTGGGCAACGAGATCAAGGGCAAGACGCTGGGTGTCATCGGTCTGGGTGCCATCG
>OLSX01002489.1_pt1 | contig 16206 bp, 8 predicted proteins | sample 1673141 | NCBI WGS metagenome assembly OLSX01 (sample SAMEA3136759, study PRJEB25190) | human gut metagenome | biome: human gut; feature: human-associated habitat; material: faeces | place: Austria | collected 2013
TCTCCGGCGTTGGCTACGCCACCTATGACAAGCTGACCCTGCTGCCGTTGGAAAAGGGACAGATTCCCTTTGAGTATCTGCCGCCCGATGGCAGAAATGCCATTCCTGCCGCCCGGAACTGGTTCCTTTTTGAGCTATCCGATGACCCCCGCAGGGCTATTCAACTGGAAAGCGTGAGAATCCTCGACAACATCCCGGATTCCGGCATCCGTAAGCGGCGCATCTGGGAAGATCCGTCCATTCCTAGGGATGATGTGCGGCTCATCGACAGCAGCTATAAGGATTTGTACCGTGTTCCCAATGGCGGTGTGATTCAGGTGGACTACCCGGATGGCCGAAGTTTCACGACACGGCTGGAACATTGGGACGAGTATCATTTTGATGTTGGTGGACTGGGTGATATGTTCCACATCTGCCAGTTTGCAGAGGTCATGGAGCGCAATGGAGCCAGCTATTACCCGGAAATCCAGACACAGGATGAAGTAGGTGCATGGGAACTGGGCGGAAAAGGCTATATTGCTATCCAGTCCTGTGACGATGGCTGGGATTACACCCTCTATCACAGCGATTACTCTGTGATGGACAGCGGCCAGATTGACGCGCCGGAGCTGACGATTCAGGAAGTCCGGGAAGAAATTCTGGAAGCACATCACATGGAAAAAGGTCGGCGGCTGATACAGGACTACGATTTTATCATGGATAGAGCCGCCGAAGCCGAAGAACTGGGGCTGAACAGCCACCCTTCCACGCTGGAAAAGCTGGCTTCACTGGCTGGCGCAAAAGAGAAATGCGATGCCCCGGAGTGCAGCCTTGTTGGGTGCCGGAAAGTGAGAGATGCTCATGAACTTTAATGGCGAGGAATTGACGCTGATGATGCTCTACAATTCCGGCTCCCGACTGGGTTTGATGCAGGAGCTGCGCCTGATGCAATGTTACCTGACACCCGATGAAACTGCCCTGCGGGAACTGTCCGAACAGGTCATTGAAAAGCTGAAACTTATGACCGATGCCGAGTTTTCCGAACTGGAATTTCCACTCAACTGATTTTTGCCGCCGTTTGGCGGCATACATATCCTCTTTTATGTTAACGAATAGTATGGTATACTTTACTTAACAAGTCGCACTCGATGAATTTCATATATTTTGAGAGGATAATAAGATGTTAAAGGATATTGCAGGCATAAGAGTATGTGGTGCCAACTTTGAAAACTCGTCAGACATATTATTTCTCGATCCTCATTACGGCAACAAAATTAAAAAGGTCAAAGGAAGTTTACTTTATGGCCGAAACGGTGCTGGAAAAAGCACACTGGCTAAGGCTGTAAAAAGTGCAAAGGGAGAAGTTCAGGAGGCTATCATCCAAGCTGACTTTTTGGATTCAAACAATTCTCCATTTGAATTAACGCCCGAAGATAAGTCACACATTTTCGTATTTGATGAAGAATATGTTGACAAAAATATAAAGATTCAAGAGTCCGGGCTAAATACAATTGTAATGTTAGGACATCAAGTAGAGCTTGCCGAGCAAATACAAACTGAACGAAAGAACTTAGAAGAACTAAAGACCGCACGCGATGCACAAGAAGCCATAGTGCAGACGTATGAAAAAGATGACACCGAAACTTCTCCTAAGTATCATATGAAAAAAATGCGCTATGCACTTCAAGGCGATGACTGTTGGGCAGGTAGAGATAAATTGATAAAAGGCAACCGACAGAACACCTCCGTTCATAATGATACATACAAGCACCTTGTCCCCTTCTCCACATCAAAAACGCGTGACCAGCTAATTGTAGAGTTTAACGAGACATTAAAATCACTTCGAGAAGCTCAGCAAGGTAACGCGACAATCTCAAGTAGCATATCAACATTTAATATCCATTATGATGAAGAGAAGATAATGCGGCTCCTAAAGATGAAAATTGAAAAGCCGGAGTTGACCGAAAGAGAACATTATTTGCTCGAACTAGCACAAACAGGAAATACTTCTCAATTAAATAGAATGGTTACTATTTTCTCAAATAAAAATGTTTGTGCCTGCCCTGTGTGTATGCAACCAGTTTCAGAAGAGTATAAGCAAAATCTAGTTCAAAGTGTTCAAAAGGTACTTAGCAAAGCTGTTGAGGAACATCAGGAATCTCTACGCCAATTTATAATGGATGAAATCGAATTTAACTTTTCACCATTCATAAAACTAGCAAATACTGACTTATGTTCGAAGCTGTTGTTAGAATTCAATGCTGCAATTAAATATAACAACTTGGTTATTCAAAGCAAAATAGATGATCCTTATACCCCCTGTGAGCAGCAATTACAACCCATCTCTACTTTGTTAACTCGACTAAATGTCGCATTTGACAAGTTGGAATGTGAGAGAATTGAATACAACAAAGAGATTACTGCCACAAAACCAATTGTTGATTACTTAACAAAAATCAATAATCAAATTGCGCATTTTGATATTCAAGATTCGTACTTGCGGTATCTTGCATGTGCTGCTCAAGCTAAAAAGGAACAAGAAAAATTAGTTGAGCTACAAAATGCTTCTGCTCGTACAAAGCATCGTTTAGACGAGTTGGAAGCCATGCAGAAGAATGTTCAAGTTGCTGTTTCAATTATCAATAATAACTTAAATTATATATTCTTCTCAAACACCAGATTCAAAATTGACTATCGCAATGGAAATTATATACTGCTTTCCAATGGAAAATCCGTGCGTCCCTCTCAAGTATCGCAAGGCGAGCGAAATATAATTGGATTGTGCTATTTTTTTGCCAGTATTTTACAAAATCAGGAGGAGTCTTCTGGATATACAAAAGAGTACCTATTAGTAATTGACGATCCTGTTTCAAGTTTTGATATAGAGAACAAAACGGGCATCATGTCATTTTTGAGGTATCAACTTGGGAAATTTTTGTTAGGAAACAAAGATACCCGCGCAATCATTATGACTCATGATTTGCCCACATATTACGACTCCGAAAAAATATTCAAAGAATTGACTGCAGCGAGCGAAACAATATGTGGCGAAAAGCCGGTTTACCGCTTGTATGAATTAAAAAATCAAAAACTGGTCACATTTTCTTACAATAAGCGTCAGGAATATTCAGAACTTATAAAAATCGTCTACAATTATGCACTGGGAAATGCAACCGAGTACGAATTAGTTATTGGAAATATTATGCGTCAGATGTTGGAGGCTTTTTCTACATTTCAGTACAAAAAAGGATTCGATGATATTTCAACTGACCAAAGCATATTGGCCTTGTTGCCAGAAGATGTTTATAAAACCTACTTTGAAAATTTAATGTACCGTTTGATATTGAACAATGGAAGTCATCGCCTTGAACAAACCCAATCAATGTCCGATATGTATTTCTTCACTGTAATATCAGATTCTGAAAAGCAGCGAACTGCAAAAGAAATTCTTTGCTTTATCTACCTTCTGAATAAAAAGCATTTGCTATCTCACTTGGAAGGCTGCACTGATATAGAAAGTAATTTACAGCATTGGTGTAATGACATTAAAAACAGCTGTCTAATGTAAATTCGCAAATTGTTTCTGCTAATAAAAACACACGCATTTCTTTGCGGGTAACCATAAAATGGTTACCCGCTCTTTTTATATCCTGAAATCGGAAGGAGGAACGCAATGCCAAACAAAACGCAAGAATGCCTGAACCTTGCCCAGCAAACGGCAAAAGAATTGACCCGGTATTGGGAAAACTGGACGGACTACCTGACCACTGCATCCCGGCTGTACAAGTACAGCTTTGCAGACCAGCTCATGATCTACGCCCAGCGGCCTGATGCCACTGCCTGCGCCAGCTTCGACATCTGGAACAATCGCATGAACCGCTATGTCCGGCGCGGCTCCAAGGGCATCGCACTGTTAGACCAGTCCAGCAGTGTGCCGCGTCTGCACTATGTCTTTGATGTGAGCGACACCGGGGTGCGCCGCAATTCCCGTGACCCGGAGGTGTGGCAGCTCGGCCCCGATCTGGTGCAGCCTGTGTCGGAAATGATTGCCAGAGAGTACGGCGTTTACCATGAAAGGCTCAGCCAGCAGATTTCTGACCTGACGGGCAAGCTGGTGGATTCCTATTGGGACAACAACAGCGGCGACATTCTCGACATCGTTGACGGTTCGTTCCTGATAGATTATGATGAAGCCGGACAGGAGTTCCAGTTCAAATCTGCCGCCGCAATCAGCATCCTGTATACGGTTCTGGAACGCTGCGGCCTTGAGCCGGACGGTCATTTTGACCGTGACGATTTTCAGGCCATCTTCTCTTTTTCCACGCCTGCCGCCGTATATGTGCTGGGCACCGCAGTCAGCGACATGAGCCGAGAGGTGTTGCGGAAGATCGAGCGCACCGTAAAAACCACCATTCGCCGCCGCAATATAGAAAGGAGCCAATATGAATACGAACAGCAGGAACGTGACCTACTCGACCGTCGGGGACTACCAGCTCCCGAACCTGACCCTGAACCAGCCCCGGAAGCCGCTGGGCAAGTACGGCAGGCTGCGCCGGACGTACCTGAAGGAGCAACGCCCGGTGCTGTACAACACGATGCTCCTGAACGGGAGCCTGTACCCGCACCTGATGGAGGTGGAGCAGACGTCAGAGAACCGGATGCAGCAGACCATGGCGCAGCTTCTGAAACAGAACCCGGCCCCGGACAAGGAGCAGAATCAGATGGCATGGGTGCAGCACATGAACAGCCTGCGGGCACAGGCAGAGGAACTGGTGCTGAACGAACTGATTTACAGTTAAGTTTCTTCGATGCCCACATTCCCACTGAAGCCAAACAAATTGAATCCATCGACCAAGCGGAGAGCGAAAAATCGCCCTCCGCTTTTGTTTTGTCGCAGGCGGAGATTGAAAATGCGCTGCGGAGAGGTTCCAATGTTGAAGGCTGCAAACTTCGGATATGGAAAATTTATCAGTTGCAGCCTGACCGAAAACTCCGGGCAAAAGCTCTTGCCAACGAATATGCACCGTATGGCCCCGGCGGTTCTTCACACACTTATCTGGACGGAAGCAGTGGTTGGCTTGACCATGACAGCAATGGTCTGACGTTTGAGCATTATCCCGACCATCAGAAAGTGCTTCTCCGCTGGGATCGGGTCGAAAAATATATTGACCTGATGATTCAGTCTGACCGCTACCTGTCGGACAAAGAAAGAAGAGCCATCGACTTTCCCCTTGAACTGAACGCCGCCAGTGCAGCCGAATACACTGCATTAAAGGCGCAGCACCCTGATACTCTGGTTGGATTTGAAGCTGGCGGCAATTTTATGTTCTATGGAGAAGATGCTGCCAAGGTCGCAAAAGTTCTCAACAGTGCTTTGTTTACGAGAGAAACAGCACTGGGCGAAGTTCAGGTCACAGGCTTTCCACCTAGCTTATGGGCAAGAAAGTCAAAAGAATTGTGGTCTGCGGGCAATGATGTTTACCTTGCCGGATTGAACGAAGATGGGACTCATCACCAGACTAAACATCTGCACAAAGAGGACTATCTGCCCATCGGCTCCATCATCAATATGGATGGCCGGAAATTTCGGATTGACGGAGTGGATTTTGATAAGGGCAAGGTTTCCTTGCAGGATATGGCGCTGGCAGAAATGCGGATGCCGATTTTCCGGGAGGAACCGCTGGTTCTTGTCCGGGAGTTGTACGAGCAGGAACAGGAAGTGATGGAACACCCCCTACCCGATTACAAGGTCGGTGACAATGTTATCGTTGACCTTCCTACCCGAACCATCGAAGGCAAAATCGGCTATGTAGGCGAAACGGATGTTCGCATTGACACCAGCGCACAGGGACAGTCGTGGGATAACGAAGTAATCAATAAGCAACAATTCGAGGATGGCTTGCGGCAGAATGAACAGGTTACTACGCAGCCAGATAGTACTGTAAAAACGGTTGCCATATACCCTGCTGAAGAAAACCGTATGCCTTATGATATTGTGATCCAAACGATTGGCTCAAAATCACCTACTCTGGATGCAGTTGAACCGGAACGATCCACACTTGAACTTGCCGGGAACTTCCACATCACGGATGATGATTTGGGTGTCGGAGGCCCCAAACAGAAATTCGCCCGGAACATCGAAGCCATCCGCACCCTGTTCCAGTTGGAACAGGAGCATCGGGGTGCCACCGCCGAGGAACAGGAAGTGCTTTCGCAGTATGTGGGCTGGGGCGGTCTGCCGGATGCCTTTGACCCGGATAAGAGCAACTGGTCAAAAGAGTACGCGGAACTGAAAGGGTTGCTCTCCGAGGACGAATATGCCGCTGCCCGTGGCTCTGTCCTGAACGCCCACTACACTAGCCCCACCGTGATCCGTGGCATCTACGATGCCGTGGAGCGCATGGGCTTCCAGTCTGGCAACATCTTGGAGCCGTCCATGGGCGTAGGCAACTTCTTTGGAATGTTGCCCACCAGTATGGCAGACAGTCGGCTGTACGGCGTAGAACTGGACAGCATCACCGGGCGCATTGCGAAAAAACTGTACCCGCAGGCTGACATTACCGTAGCCGGTTTTGAAACCACCGACCGCCGTGATTTTTATGACCTCGCTGTTGGCAACGTGCCTTTTGGTCAATACAGGGTCAACGATAAGGCGTACAACAAGCTGGGATTCTCCATCCACAATTATTTCTTTGCGAAAGCCATCGACCAAGTGCGACCGGGCGGCATCGTGGCGTTTGTCACCAGCCGTTACACCATGGACAGCAAGGACAGCACCGCTCGCAAGCACATGGCAGAGCGTGCTGACCTGTTGGGGGCCATTCGTCTGCCCAACAACGCTTTCCGTGCCAACGCTGGTACGGATGTTGTCAGCGACATTATTTTCCTGCAAAAGCGTGACCGCCCCGCGGACATTGAGCCTGCATGGGTGCAGTTGGGCAAAACGGAAGATGGCTTTGCCATCAACCAGTATTTCGTAGACCACCCGGAGATGGTTCTGGGCGTACTCTCCACCGAAAGCACCCAGTATGGACGAGAGGAACTGACGGTTGCGCCCCTTGAGGGCATCAGCCTTGCCGACCAGCTTGCAGAAGCGGTACAGCATATTGAGGGGCAATACGCCGAAGTTGAGGTGGAAACACCAGATATTGCGGATGTCGAAAATGAGAAGCACATTTTCCCGGCTGACCCGGAGGTCAAAAACTTCTCCTATACCGTAGTGGACGGCGAAGTTTTCTACCGGGAAAATTCCGTGATGACGCAGGTAGAACTGTCCGACACCGCCAAGGGACGTGTCACCGGCATGGTGGAACTGCGGCAGATCGTCAATGACCTGATCGACCAGCAGTTGAACGACTACCCGGACGAGGACATCAAGGCAACGCAGGAGCATTTGAACGCCGCCTACGATGCTTTTACCGCAAAATACGGTCTGCTGAACGACCGCAAAAATGGGCGGCTGTTTGAGCAGGATTCCTCGTATTATCTGCTGTGTTCGCTGGAAAATCTGGACGAGCAGGGGCAGCTCAAGAGCAAGGCGGCGATGTTCACCAAGCGCACCATTCGCCCGGAGCGCACCGTCACCAGCGTGGATACCCCCAGCGAAGCGTTGGCGGTGTCCATCGGAGAACACGGCAAGGTGGATTTACCCTATATGGCAGAACTGCTGGGTACGCCCGGCGAGTACGGGCGCATTACCACTGAACTCTCCGGCGTGATCTTCAAGGACCCTGCCGCCGACCCTACCGACCCCGAAGCGGGCTGGCAGATGGCAGACGAGTACCTGTCTGGCGATGTTCGGGCAAAGCTGCGGATGGCGCAGTTCGCCGCCGAAACCAACCCGGAGTTTGCCGTCAACGTGGATGCACTGACCAAGGCACAGCCCAAAGATCTGGAGGCATCTGAAATTGATGTGCGGCTGGGTGCAACATGGCTGGACCCGAACATTATCCAGAAGTTTATGACCGAGACATTCCAGATCCCCTACTATCTGCGCCATGCTGTCAAAGTGCGTTATTCTCCCTATACCGCAGAGTGGCGCGTGGAGGGCAAGACCGCCACGGGACGGGGCGATATTATCTCCTCCGAGACCTACGGCACATCCCGTGCCAATGCCTACAAGATTCTGGAGGAGACCCTGAACCTGAAAGATGTCCGCATCTATGACACGATCGAGGATGCCGAGGGAAAGCCCAAACGGGTGCTGAACAAGCGGGAAACCATGCTGGCACAGCAAAAACAACAGGTCATCAAGGATGCTTTCGCCAACTGGGTCTGGCAAGACCCTCAGCGGCGCATTGCACTGGTGAAGCAGTACAACGAACTGTTCAACTCTACCCGCCCCCGTGAGTATGACGGAAGCCACATCCATTTTGTCGGCATGAACCCGGAGATCACCCTCCGGGAACACCAGCGAAATGCCATCGCCCATGTGCTTTATGGCGGTAACACGCTGCTTGCACACGAAGTTGGTGCGGGCAAGACCTACGAAATGGCGGCATCTGCCATGGAAGCAAAACGGCTGGGGCTGTGCCAGAAATCCCTCTTTGTGGTGCCCAACCATTTGACAGAGCAGTGGGCTTCGGAGTTCCTGAACCTCTACCCTAACGCAAAACTTTTGGTAGCACGGCGCAAGGACTTTGAGACTGCCAACCGCAAAAAATTCTGTGCCCGCATCGCCACCGGGGACTACGATGCCGTCATCATCGGGCATAGCCAGTTTGAGCGCATCCCGCTGTCCTTTGAGCGGCAGGAACGTATCATTCAGGAGCAAATTTATGAAACGCTTGCCGCCATCAATGAGCTGAAAGTCCACGCAGGTGAGAATTTCTCCATCAAGCAGATGGAAAAGACCCGGAAAACGCTGGAAGCCAAGCTGGAAAAACTGCGCTCCGATGAGCGTAAAGACGATGTAATTACCTTTGAACAACTGGGCGTTGACAGGCTTTTTGTGGACGAAAGCCATTTCTACAAGAACCGTGCGAAACGTTGTGCATAAGACCTTGTTGACAGCAAGGGCGAAAAGCACCATGTGATTGCACTTAGCAATAAGAAAATATCACAGAGAACTTTAATCTCAAAATCAGGGGTGAAATTCCTCTGCCGTACAGAACCAATGTCGAGGAACAAAGTTCAAGAGAATAGGTCAAAATTCAAGACAGTACGAGAGCTAATACTCCACTGTGCGTTGCCACCTGTAAGTGTGCATTGTACAGAGCGTGGTGAAGGCGTAACCTGAAAACCTAAACCTCTGCAAAGAGGCATGGACAATAATGGTGCGGGCTTCCGAAACCTATGGCTATCCGTTAGGGAAAGCTATGCAGCATCGTAAGAGTTGACTCCATCCGAAAGGGTGAACCTTGGAAAAAGTGTGTGTGGCTGGTTTTTCCGTACACGCCCTGTGGGATGAAATCCCCATCAGGAACCGTGCAGCAACTGTGGTTCAAAGCACGGTTAGATTTTCCCGGTGTAAGGTAGCGGCCTAAGGGTTTCAGAATAAGGATAGAGATTAGGGAACGTTTGAGAGCCTATTGTTGGAGCGTTACAGCGCATTGAAAACAACAGGAAGTCAGCCGTATCATAGTAGTCTGGGCTGGGTAATGCCAGTCATACGGAATTGAAATATTCCATGGCGAAGGATACGAGTCAAATCGATTTGTAAATTTCACAAAACGAAAATCCTATAACTCCCTGAAAGATGGGTGACGAACTGCGAGGTGAAAACCTTGTGCATTTGAACGTCAGATTTTCAACGGAAACGGAACTTAAAAAGATTCAGGATTTTCTCTATGAGAAGTCCGGTCAAGGAGTATCGTTCACCGGTCTGGTGGAAGCGATGGCTAATGAAGTGACCATTGTAACTGCCGTCCACAATATCAAGTCCAACAAAGGCAGCAGAACTGCTGGCGTGGATAAGATAAAAATGGACAAATACCTTCAAATGCCCAAAGATGAGCTTATTTTATTGATTCAATCGAGTTTTCGCAACTACCGCCCCAAACCAGCCCGCCGTGAATATATCGAAAAGAGTAACGGCAAGAAAAGACCGCTGGGTATCCCCACTGTATTGGACAGGATCATACAGGAGTGCGTGCGTATCATTATCGAGCCGATCTGTGAAGCGAGATTTTATCCGCAAAGCTACGGCTTTCGCCCCTATCGGGCACAGAAACACGCAATCCGGGGTATCATCAATGTCATAAATGCTGGATGTAAATCGCCCGACCAGCCCGTGTGGGCCATTGAGGGCGACATCAAGGGATGCTTCGACAATATCAATCACCGCCTGCTGCTCCAAAAGCTCTGGAAATTTGGTATCCATGACAAGCGTGTGCTGAAACTTATCAGCCAGATGCTGAAAGCTGGATATATGGAAAATGACCTGTTTCATGTAACAGAGCTCGGTACACCGCAGGGCGGAATCATCTCACCGCTTTTATCCAATGTTTATCTGAATGATTTCGATTGGTATGTTGGTCGTATGTATATGGAGCCGCACAGACAGTGCAAGCATAAAGGCAACGACACAAGGCGTTTGAAATGGGCTGGTGTAACGCCAAAGTACAATTATCGCTACGCCGATGATTGGGTGATTTTGACGTCAACGGAGAAGGAAGCGCTCCGCTTGAAACGTGTCTTGACAAAATATTTTCGGAACAGAATGAAACTCGAATTGTCGCAGGAAAAGACCTATGTAACAGACCTGCGGACAAACGGTATACACTTTCTTGGCTTTGTGGTAAAGGCCGAACGAAAACGGAAAACTCCTGACCCGGCAACATGGACGAAACATCTGGTTGGAAAGCCGCTGCCGGATATGGAACGGTTAGGAAAGAAGATTAAGAAACTGCTCGAAGAAGTGCACCGCATAGAACTTTGTCAAAAAGTCAATGTGCAGGCTGCGCAAATTCAGTACGTCAACTCTGTCATTATGGGTATGGCACAGTACTTGCAGACATCCATCTGCTCTCGTGCCTACCATGCGATAGACCGCAGAGTAAACAACGCTGCACTGGCTGTATGGAAAAAGCTGTACCCCAAACGGTACAACTCCATGCAGGTGCCGCTGAAGGTGCTCTGCAATCTTCCTAACCGACACAAAGGCTACGACAGCAAGACATTTGCTGTATGGGTCGAAGGAAATTGGTTTGGTATAACTTATGCGTTCATCACGCATAGTCACTATGAATCCAAGCCATTTGACCAGAAAATGACACCGTACACAGCGGAAGGGCGCAGACGGTATGTGAGCTATCGTGCTAAGCACAAGCCACTGCCATGTGACCGTCCATCCGTTAACTCCCCGAACGATATTGCAATATCAGCATACGCAAAGGGTAAGATGAATTTCGAGTATTATATGAACCGGGAGTATGCTTACAGCAGGGACAAAGGAAAATGTAAATGCTGTGGAAATGCCTTCTCACCCATGCTTCAAAAGAATTGTCACCACGTTAAAAACAAGCTTCCACTTGATAGAATCAATAAAGTACCGAATCTGGTTTGGCTGTGTGAACCGTGCCACCGCATGGTTCACAACAGTCCAATACCGCCTGAGCTTGATGCAAAGACGGTAGGCAAAATCATGAAATACCGCGAAAAGCTTAAACTGTGAAATTTACAACCACTCTGTGTCCGTGAGAACACAGCAGTGTTGAAATCTGAAGGAAGAAAGTAAATCGATTTGATGGTACGCCGGGTGCGCTGAAAGGTGCACGCCCGGCGTGAGGTGGGGGAAAACTTGGAGATTACTTCAAAAAGTTACCTATCACAACAAAGCAGACTACTCTGCGGACTGCTTCGCAGCCGCGGAGGTGCTGCACATTGTTCCTCTACACAAAAATGCGAAATGTGGCAGGTCTGTCCACCTCCGAAGCCCAGAAATCTTCGGATATGTTTATGAAGTGCCGCTATATGGATGAGCTGACCGGCGGGCGTGGTGTGATCTTTGCAACCGGTACTCCAGTAAGTAACTCGATGACCGAGCTTTATACGGTCATGCGCTATCTCCAGTACAGTACGCTCCAGCAAAAGAACCTGACCCATTTTGATTCCTGGGCATCGACCTTCGGAGAAACAACAACTGCGATTGAGCTTGCACCGGAGGGAACCGGCTATCGTGCCAGAACCCGATTTGCGAAGTTCTTCAACCTGCCTGAACTGATGAATATGTTCAAGGAGGTTGCCGACATCAAGACCTCTGACCAGTTGCATCTCCCTGTTCCCGAAGCAAAGTTTGAAACGGTTGTGGTTCAGCCCTCTGAGTACCAGAAGGATATGGTGGCTTCCCTTTCAGAGAGAGCAGCAGATGTTCATGCCGGTATTGTAGACCCGTCCGTCGATAATATGCTCAAGATTACCAGCGACGGACGAAAATTGGGACTGGATCAGCGGCTAATGAACACCCTGTTACCCGATGACCCTGACAGCAAGCTCAATGCCTGCGTGGGAAATATCCTGCGTATCTGGCAGGACGGTCAGGCTGACAAATTGACCCAGTTGGTGTTCTGCGACCTTAGCACACCGAAAAATGATGGAACCTTCAATGTCTATGATGATGTCAAAACCAAGCTGATTGCAAACGGTGTGCCTGCGGAAGAAGTTGCCTTTATCCATGATGCAGATACCGAGGCAAAGAAAAAAGACCTCTTTGCCAAGGTTCGTACCGGGCAGGTGCGAGTGCTTCTTGGCAGTACGCAAAAGATGGGTGCAGGAACCAACGTCCAGGACAAATTGGTGGCAGTTCACCACTTGGATGTGGGTTGGCGTCCGTCTGATATGACCCAGAGAAACGGTCGTATCATCCGTCAGGGCAACCGGAACAAAGAGGTTCAGGTGTATCAGTATGTGACCGAGGGAACCTTCGATGCCTACCTGTATCAGACCTTGGAAAACAAGCAGAAGTTTATTTCTCAGATTATGACCTCCAAATCACCGGTTCGCTCCTGTGACGATGTGGATGAGCAGGCGCTGTCCTATGCGGAGATCAAGGCGCTGTGTGCCGGCAATCCGCTTATCAAGGAAAAGATGGACTTGGACATTGATGTGGCAAGGCTGAAGGTGCTGAAAGCTGACCACCAGAGCCAGCAGTACCGTATGGAAGATAAGCTTCTGAAATACTTCCCGGCTGAGATTGAAAAGCAGACAGGCTATATTCATGGCTTTGAAGCTGATATTAAAACCGTGGAAGCACACCCGCAGATTGCCGATGGCTTTTGCGGCATGGAAATCATGGGCAAAGCCTACACCGAAAAGGCAGATGCCGGTGAAATCCTCCTTGCGGCTTGTAAGGACACGAAAAGTGCCGATCCGGTTCCTCTTGGCAGTTACCGTGGCTTTCAGATGGAGCTTTCGTTTGACAGTTTCCGGAACGAGTTCGATGTGACCCTGAAGGGCGCTGTGAGCCACAGAGTAGCCCTTGGAACGGACGCACGAGGAAATATCACCCGACTGGACAATGCCCTTGCAGGCATCCTTGAGCGCTTAGAACGAGCCAATGAGCAGTTGAATAATCTCTACAATCAGCAGGAAGCAGCCAAGGCGGAGGTTGGAAAACCGTTCCCGCAGGAAGCAGAGCTGACAGCCAAAAGTCAGCGACTGGCAGAACTGGATGCAGCCCTGAATATGGAGGACTCTGTGGAAAATCGTGACGAAAGAAGCGAGTCAGAGCGTCCTTCTGTGTTGGCTGATCTGAAATCCAAAGCGGAGCATATCCCGCCTGCAAAATACTCTGAAACCCGTGAGGAGGTGTTGTAATGGCAAAGCGAGATCAGGATGTTCATTTCCTTGCATCCAAGGAGGAGGTCGAGCGAATCCATGAGAAGATGGACGAGCTTGGCATCCGCAGCATGGGAGCCTATCTGCGGAAAATGGCTCTGGATGGTTACTGTATCAGACTGGATTTGCAGGATGTGAAAGCCCTGGTTTCGCTCCTGCGAATCTGCTCCAACAACCTGAACCAGTACGCAAAGCGAGCGAACGAAACAGGCAGCATCTATCGTGCTGACATTGAGGATTTGCAAAAACGGCTGGAGGAGATCTGGACGGACATGAGAGAAGTTCTTGTTCGCCTGTCCTCAATCCAGTAATCCGACAACTTGTTGGGAAGTCGCAGTTTCGGCTGCGGCTTTTACATAAGGGTTGACATCATTGCGTTATGGCAGATACCCTTGTACAATATAATTAAAAGAAAGGGGTTGAGCCTATGAAGCTGGTATTGAAGATATTGGCACTGCCGGTGCTGTTCGTTGTAAAAGTGATTTGCATTCTTGGAAATCTGCTTACAAATGTTGTGTCCTATGTAATTGGTTTATTGCTCTTGGTCATTGGCGGATCTGCGATTTACTGCATTGTAAAGGCTTTGTGGCAGTCCCTGCTTATTCTTGTGGTTCTTGGAATTGCGACAATAGCAGCGGTGTTCTTGCTCGTCTGGGCTGTTATGAAAGTCGAGAATATTGGAGAAAGTCTGGGAGCATTTATCAGGTCATAAGATAATATCAGAGAAAAGTCACCGACCGGTGGCTTTTTCTTTTTGGGAAGGAAGTGATGGGAATGGCAGCGACAAGATTGATTGCACTCCATGTGAATAAGGGAAAGACGGTCGCTCAATGTTTGGCAGACAGAACCGACTACTCACAAAATGCCGCAAAAACCAATGATGGCGAATTTATCAGTTCCTATGAGTGTGATCCAAAGACAGCAGATGAGGAATTTCTGCTTTCCAAACGGCAGTATCAGCATATTACCGGCAGACAGCAGAAGAACAATATCATCGCATACCAGATACGCCAGTCCTTTAAGCCGGGAGAAATCACCCCGGAAGAAGCGAACCAAGTCGGCTATGAAACAGCGATGCGATGGACAAAGGGAAAACACGCTTTCATCGTTGCGACCCACATCGACAAATCCCACATTCACAATCATATCATTTATAATTCGACCTCGCTGGATGCCACACGGAAATTCAAAAACTTCTTTCTTTCCGGTCTGGCGGTGCAAAGACTCAGTGATATGGTTTGCCTGGAACACGGGCTGTCCATTATTACACCGAAGCCGTATCGGGAGCGCCAGAAAAGAACTGTTTATCCCAAGAAGCGTACCCAGCGTGACGAATTATGTGATGCGATTGATGCGGTGCTGAAGCAGAAACCAAAGAGCTTTGATGGCTTTGTTCAGGCTCTGGCTGACATGGGATTTGAGTTCAAGGATGGAAAGCAGCCTGCGTTCAAGGGCGAGAATCAGAAGCGTTTCATTCGGCTGCGTTCCCTGGGCGAAGGATATAGCAAAGAGGAAATTCAAGCGGTTATCTCCGGCAAGAACCTGCACAAATCAAAAGGCGGCTCTGCCAAGGCTCCTGCCCCGAAGCAGTTCCAGATGCTGATTGATATTCAGGCAAAGATGGCCGAGGGCAAGACGGTCGGTTATGAAAAGTGGGCGAAGAAGTTCAACCGAAAAGAAGCTGCCCGAACGGTAATCCTACTGAAAGAAAAAGGCTTGGGCAACTACGACGATCTGACTGCTCATATTGAAAATCTGTCTGCCCGGTTCGATGCGCTTTCTGATTCTATCAAGGTCGCAGAGAAACGTATGGTTGAGGTTCAGGCGTTGCAGCAGCACATCAAAAATTATCGCAACACAAGGCAAATTTATATCGAGTACCGCAAGTCTGGATATAGCAAAAAATTCTTTGAAGAACACCGTCAGGAAATCACAATTCATAAAGCGGCGAAGCAAGCCTTTGATGAATTGCAGATTACAAAGCTCCCGTCCATGCAATCATTGTATGAGGAGTTTCATCAGCTGGCAGTCCAGAAAAAGCAGGACTACGCTGAGTACCGTCAGATCAGAAAAGAGAAAGAAGAACTGCTGATTGCCAAACGGACGGTTGAAACGATTTTGAATATCGACAGGCAGAAAGAGCAGGAAAAAGAGAAAGAGAAAGAGGAAAAGAAGAACTTCCGTTAAAGCAAAAAGCCACGGTCTGCACTCCCCAAAGGGTGCGGATCGTGGCTGCTTTTTTGCTTTTCGATTTCGGTGCTTTCAACCATGGGCAAATTTTTATTCTACTGTTCTTTGAGAAACGATTGAAAATCGTGTAGCCATCATCGGCAGATGATGTTCAAAGGGGATTGGGGATGCTTCCCCAACAAGCAAATTTGCGAAGATTGCACCGAAGGGAAAATCGAGAAAATGAGTGAACCTGTACAGGTTTACACTGCTTGCCAATTT
>OLSX01002493.1_pt1 | contig 16198 bp, 11 predicted proteins | sample 1673141 | NCBI WGS metagenome assembly OLSX01 (sample SAMEA3136759, study PRJEB25190) | human gut metagenome | biome: human gut; feature: human-associated habitat; material: faeces | place: Austria | collected 2013
ACTCGATTTTATATAATTGCATTTGCTAATGCAATTATTCAGTAGACATTATTTATGCGTTTATCTGCTTTTTAAGCTCCTCTGTTTTATCTGTCTTCTCCCACGAAACGCCGAGCTCCTCCCTGCCCATATGACCGTATGCGGAAAGGGCGGAATACATGGGCTTTTTAAGTCCGAGCTTGTCTATTATTGCGGAGGGGCGCAGATCAAACACCTTTTTAACCGCCTCTGCGATTTTGTCATCGGGGCATATTCCCGTACCGAAGGTATCAACCATTACCGAAACCGGGTGCGCAACACCTATGGCGTAGGCAATCTGCACCTCGCACTTTTTCGCAATGCCCGCAGCTACAATATTTTTCGCGACATATCTTGCGGCGTAGGCGGCGCTTCTGTCAACCTTTGTGGGATCCTTGCCCGAAAACGCTCCGCCGCCGTGGCGGGCAAAGCCGCCGTAGGTATCGACTATTATCTTTCTGCCGGTAAGTCCCGTATCTCCCTGCGGTCCGCCCACAACAAAGCGGCCTGTGGGGTTAATATATATCTTTGTGTTTTCATCGAGCAGCTCTGCGGGCACGGTGGGCTTTATTACCTTTTCGAGTATATCCGCCCTTAACTTTGATAAATCAATATCGGCGCTGTGCTGAGATGAAACCACAACTGCCTCTATGCGCGCGGGTCTTCCGTCGTCATATTCAACCGTGACCTGTGTTTTGCCGTCAGGGCGCAGGTAGCTGAGCTCATTATCTTTGCGAACCTCGGTCAGCCGTTTAGCCATTTTGTGCGCTAAAGATATCGGCAGCGGCATAAGCTCTGGCGTATCGTCGCAGGCATAGCCGAACATCATGCCCTGATCCCCCGCACCGCGGAGATTATACTCGTCCTCCTCACCATCCTTGTACTCAAGCGAATTATCAACGCCGAGCGCTATATCGGGCGACTGCTTGTCTATAGCCGTCATAACCGCGCAGGTGTTGCCGTCAAACCCGGCAGAGGGACTGTCGTACCCTATTCTGCAAACCACATCCCGTGCTATCTGCGGAATGTCAACATAGCAGCTTGTGGTTATTTCACCCATAACGGTTATGCTGCCCGTGGTGCAGAAGGTCTCGCAGGCTACGCGGGCTTCGGGGTCGTTCTTCAAAATTTCATCGAGTATCGCGTCGGATATTCCGTCGCAGACCTTATCGGGATGACCCTCGGTTACCGATTCGGATGTAAAAAGCATTTTTGTCATTTGCAATTCTTCTTTCTGTGAAAAAATTAAAACCGCCTCGGACGAGACGGTATATGAAGCCTCATCTTTCGGATAATCCGCCGGAATTGGCACCTTGATTTTAAAATCAGGTTGCCGGGCATCACAGGGCCGGTTCCCTCCGCCGCTCTTGATAAGGATAATATTCAGTTCTGTTTATATTTTACCACATATTGCGGGTTTGTCAACTATTAATTTTTACAGGGAGTCACCGCATATTCGCCGTTTCCTTTACCTTACCCGATTCGTGAATATCGTCTATTGTGACCTTGCTTTCGTGCGGTATGGGCTTCCAGGTAACCTTTTTAAACAGCGCCACATACTGGGTGTACCGCCCGATTATATCAAAGGTGGGCCAAGTAAAAATGTAAAGCAGCATTTTTGAAAATGGTATTTTTTTAATGCGCTTATGCTCCACAATAAAAATGTAAATTGCGGCAGCCGTGTTTTCAAGGTATTTGCCGAGCCTGTATAAAATTCTGAGCCACACCGCCAGCAGCATACCCACCGCCATTGCCTTCAGACCTGAAGAAACGGTTATTTCAATGGGGAATAAAAAGCGCAGAAACCGCCCGAGGTAGGTGCCGCGGGTAAATACCGCCGCACCGCCTATGCCGTAGGCGTAGCAGTAAAAGCCGTAGGCTATTACAGATACCAAAAGCCAGCGCACTATGTTTATAACCGAAAAGGGAGTCAGCTGCATAAGCGTGTCGTATGAGGCAAAGCGATGCCTTACCGATTCCAAAAAGCCCTTGCAAATATCCTTAAAGCCTTTTTTCTTCTTTTCTTTTTTATCGTCCTGCCAACGCGTTTTTAAAAAATGCTTTCCGCAAAACACGTTTAAAAGCAGGTAGGGTCCTGTTTCGGCAAAGGCGAGCAAATGCCCCTTTGACCAGCGCAGCCTTTGCCGCAGCGCTATTTTGAGGCTTGTGGGCTGCTCGTCGTAAAACTCGGCGGCGTCGTTATAGGTTATGGCATAGCCCTGCGCCACCGCGTCGGCGGTGAGGGCGCGGTCTTCTGTAAGGGAGGTATACTTCCAGCCGTCGCGCACTATTTCATTTGAAAAAAGAAAGCCCGTTCCCTGAATATTGGTTGCAAGCCTTAAAACAGATCGCGCGCGGTGGTTTGCCCTTATAGAGCGCAGCCAGTGCAGCGCATATGTAGAGGCTATCCAGCATTCGTCAAAATTCTTTGTGTTGCGGTAAGAGGTAATTATCTTCTCGCCCGCGTCAAACGCGTCGTTCATACGCGATATATAATCCGATTTTAAAAGATTATCCGCGTCGAAAACAAAATATCCCTCAAAGCTTTGCCTGCCGTAATCCTCCTCTATTCTGTCAAACAAAAACTGCAGCGCAAAGCCCTTGGTTTTATGCTCGTCATCAAAGCGCTCATAGCAAATTGCGCCATGCTCGCGTGCCACAGCCGCGGTTTTATCGGTGCAGTTATCCGCCACCACAAAAACCGTTACAAGCTCGCGCGGGTAGTCCTGTTTTTTTATGCTGTCAAGCAGGTTGCCTATTACCTTTTCCTCGTTTCGCGCGGCTATTACCACGGCGTATTTATGCTGCTTCTTCGCCGGCGCAAATTTCCGCGTGAAAAAAAGCCCGATTATTTTATAGGCTACTCTGTAAAGCACCATAGCCGAAAGTACCGCGCCTATTGCGGCATACACCGCTTTAAGGAACGGATACCAGCTGCCTATAGTCTGTGCGGCGTTTACCGCACAGCTTAAATTAAAAATCATTTTTTGTCACCGTATTTTTCGTTATAGCAATTTATGCAGCGTGTAATTATTTCAACAGCTCTTTCCCTGTCGCCTATTTCGTCCACGGCGGTCTGCTTGCCCTCTAACTGCTTGTAAACCGAGAAAAAGTGGCGCATTTCGTCAAATAAATGGCTCGGCAGGTCATGCACGCTGCGGTAGTCGTTATAGGTCGGGTCCTTAAAGGGAATAGCTATAATTTTTTCATCGTTTTTGCCGCCGTCCAGCATTGTAAGCACCCCTATCGGGTAGCACTCAACCAGCACCAGTGAATCAATAGGCTCATTGCAGAGCACCAGAACATCCAGCGGGTCGCCGTCGTCCGCCAGAGTACGCGGAATAAAGCCGTAGTTTGCGGGGTACTGCATTGAGGTATACAAAATTCTGTCAAGAATTATGCAGCCCGTTTCCTTATCAAGCTCGTATTTTTTCTTATCTCCCCTTGTAATTTCTATTACCGCCAGAAAATCCTCGGGTTTTATGCGGCTTTCGGATACATCATGCCATATATTCATACTTTTTTCCTCATTTCGGTAATTTTTTTAATTGTCGTCAGTTATCAGTGCTTCGTATTCGGCGTTTAATTTTTCCCATTCGTTCATAGCGGTATCGAGCTCGGTTTCCGCTAAGTCCAGCTCTTCTTTGATTTCTGAAAGCTTTAAATAATCCGATGCGTTTTCTTCCATACCGAGCTCGCACCTCAAGCCGTCGGTTTTTTCTTCGAGCAGCGCCACCCTTTCCTCGGCTTTTGCTATTGCGCGCTCAAGCCGCGAGCGTTCTTTAAGGGGTGTTGTAAAGCTTTTTTTAGGTTTTTCCCTTACTTCAACCGATTTTTCCGGCACTGCTGTCGGCGCTTTTTTGCTGTTTAAATATTGCTCGTAGCCGTAGGGGTAGTATTTAACGCCGTCAGACTCAAACGATATAAGGCTGCTTGCAATTTTCTTTATAAAATAGCGGTCATGCGAGACAAAAAGCACAGTTCCCGAAAAATTCAGCAGCATATCCTCAAGTGTTTCCTTTCCCACTATATCCATATGGTTTGTGGGCTCGTCGAGTATCAGGAAATTGGGTCTGCGCTTGAACATTTTGCAAAGCGCCAGCCGTACCCGCTCCCCTCCCGAGAGCATATCCACGGTTTTAAATACCGTCTCGCCGCTGAAAAGAAATGCGCCAAGCGCGCTGCGCGCCTCAAAATCGGTAATTCCGGGAAACGCGCCCATAAAATCATCCAAAACGGTTTTGCTGCTCGAATAAAGCGCGGTTTGCTGGTCGAAATAGCCTATATTCACCCTCGGCCCGAATTTATAAACGCCGCCGAGCGCGGGGGTCTTACCCACCAGGGTTTTAATAAAGGTGGATTTCCCCAATCCGTTGCCGCCTATAATTCCTATTCGGTCGCCGCGCTTTGCTTCAAGGCTTACCTCCGATAAAACCTCGGTGTAGCCAATTTTCAGTTTTTCTACCGAAAGCACATCCTTAACGCCGGGGTCTGCCGGCTCAAAATCGGCGCGGAACGTGCGCAGGTCGTAAGCCTCGGGCGCATCGATAGGCTTCATCCGCTCAATCTGCTTTAGCTTTGATTGTGCCATTGCCGCTTTTGTGGGCTTATAGCGGAATTTTTCCACAAGCTCCGTAAGCCGCTTTATTTCCTTTTTCTGCGCCTCATATTCCCGCGCCTGCCGCTCGCGCAGCTCCTTTTTAGCCACGGTAAACTGCGTGTAATTACCCGCATAACGATAGGTTTTCCCGTGCTCTATTTCATAAACGGTATTCACCGTGTTATCTAAAAACATTCGGTCGTGCGATACCACAACAAACGCCTTTTTATAGCCCGAAAGATATTCCTCAAGCCACTCCACCGCCGAAATATCAAGATGGTTTGTCGGCTCGTCAAGCAGCAGAATATCAGGCTTTGAAAGCAAAAGCTTTAAAAAGGCTATGCGGGTGCGCTGCCCGCCCGAAAATTCAGATAGCGGGCGGTTTTTCTGCTCCTCGGTAAAGCCGAATTGCTTTAGCGCCGCCTCGTATTCCTTTTCAAAATAAAAGCCGCCGCATAGGGTAAAACTGTCAAGCAAGTTCGTATATTCCCGTATATTTTCATCGGTCTGATCGTTTTCCATTTTTTTCTGTGCCGCGGCAAGTCTTTCTTTCATTTCCAGAATGTCGGTATAGGCAGAGCGTATCTCGTCCTTCAGTGTTCTTTCCTCATCGTCAAAAACCATCTGATCCAAAACGCCTATGCGCGGCTTGCCCGATACTGCGAAAAAGCTATCCTCGTCGCTGTCCCGTTTAGTAAGGGAGTATTCGCCCGAAATTAGCTTTAAAAGGGTCGTTTTTCCGCAGCCGTTCCGCCCGACCACGGCTATGCGGCTTGCGTCGTTTATCTCTATATTAACGGAGGAAAGTATCGGCTGACCCGAAAGCTCAACCACTCCGTTCTGAATTTTAAGCTGCATAAAAAATACCCCCTGTCATGCGACAAGGAGTATTGTACCACTTTTTTTAAGTTTTTGCAACAGGCGGAAATTTTTTAACATTATCAGGTTATTTCTGCATAATGTATTCATCGATTGCCTTTGCTGCGGTTTTGCCCGCACCCATTGCAAGAATAACGGTTGCGGCGCCCGTAACGGTGTCGCCGCCCGCGTAAACTCCGTCGCGGCTGGTTTTGCCGGTCTCCTCGTTTACGATTATTCCGCCCCGTTTATTAACCTCAAGTCCGCTTGTGGTTGACTTTATAAGCGGGTTGGGGGATGTGCCGATGGACATTATAACGCAGTCAGCCTCAACCTCGTATTCGCTGCCCTCAACGGGAACGGGACGCGCACGACCCGATTCATCGGGCTCCGACAGCTTCATTTCCTGGCAGAGAATACTCTTTACCCAGCCGTCTTCACCCTCAATTTTAATCGGGTTGGTAAGGAATTTAAACTCAATTCCTTCCTCCATTGCGTGCTCTACCTCTTCCCTGCGGGCGGGCAGCTCGTTTTCGGTGCGGCGGTAAACTACGGTAACGTCCGCTCCAAGGCGCTTTGCGGTGCGCGCCGCGTCCATAGCAACATTGCCGCCGCCTACTATAACCGCCTTTTTAGCGTGCATAACTGGGGTTGCGCTGCCGTCATTATAGGCTTTCATAAGGTTATTGCGGGTTAAAAACTCATTGGCGGAATAAACGCCGCAGAGCGCCTCGCCCTCAATTCCCATAAAGCGTGGCAGCCCCGCACCCGAGCCGATAAACACCGCCTCATAGCCCATATCGAAAAGCTCGTCAACCGTAACGGTTTTACCGATTATAACATTGGTATCGATTTCAACGCCCAATTGCTTTAGGGTGTCAACCTCTTTTTTAACTATAGCTTTGGGCAGGCGGAATTCGGGGATTCCGTAAACCAAAACGCCGCCTGCGGTGTGCAGAGCCTCAAAAACCGCAACCTTGTAGCCCTTTTTGGCAAGGTCGCCGGCACACGTAAGCCCCGAGGGACCCGAGCCTACCACAGCCACCTTATGACCGTTAGGCTCGGGGCGGGTAATATTGCCCTTGGCGTGCTCGTTGTGCCAGTCGGCAACAAAACGCTCCAGCCTGCCTATACCCACAGGCTCGCCCTTTATGCCGCGCACGCACTTTGCCTCGCACTGCTTTTCCTGCGGACATACTCTGCCGCAAACGGCGGGCAGGCTTGAGGACTGCGCTATTACCCTGTAAGCGCCCTCAAAGTCGCCCTCCTTTACCTTTTCTATAAACGCCGGGATATGAATATTAACGGGGCAGCCCGAAACACAGGGCATATGCTTGCAGTTAAGGCAGCGTGCCGCCTCTTCAAGCGCGGTTTCCTCGCTGTAACCGAGGGCAACCTCGGAAAAATTGTGATTACGCACATCGGGTGCCTGAACCGGCATCTCGTGCTTTTTGGGATCCATATTAACAGCCATTATTACCGCGCCTCCTTTTTAAATAAATTGCAGGTTTCTTCATATGCGTGTCTCTCGAAATCGCGGTACATGGCGCCGCGCTTCATAGCCTCGTCGAAATCGACCTCGAAGCCGTCAAAATCAGGCCCGTCAACGCAGGCAAACTTTGTCTGCCCGCCCACGGTAAGGCGGCAGCCGCCGCACATACCCGTGCCGTCGATCATGATCGGATTCATTGAGACCACCGTCTTAACGCCTGCGGGCTTGGTGGTTGCCACAACAAACTTCATCATAATAAGCGGGCCTATTGTAATTACCTCGTCGTAATTCTCGCCCGAATCGATAGCCGTCTTAAGCGGAGCGGTAACAACGCCCTTTGTGCCGTAGGAGCCGTCGTCGGTCATTATCGTAAGCTTATCGGAGCAAGCGGAGAACTCGTCCTCCAAAATAACCAAATCCTTATTGCGGAAGCCGACTATGGTATGCACCTCGCAGCCCTCGGCGTGCAGCTTTTCGGCAATCGGCAGCGCGATCGCGCAGCCTACGCCGCCGCCCACAACGCAAACCTTGCGAAGACCCTCTGTTTCGGTAGGCTTACCGAGAGGCCCCGCAAAATCGGCAAGGCAGTCGCCTACGCTTTTGTGATTCAGCTTTTCGGTTGTGGCTCCCACAACCTGAAATATAATTTTAACCGTACCCTTTTCGCGGTCAAAGCCCGCGACGGTGAGCGGGATACGCTCGCCGTCCTCATCGGTGCGGAGAATGATGAACTGACCCGCCTCGGCTTTTTTAGCCACGAGCGGCGCTTCAATGTCCATCATTGTAACGGTTGGGTTCAGGTTTCGTTTGCTTACGATCTTAAACATTTCTTACTATCATTCCTTAAATAGATTTAAAAATCCACCTCAGTGCCGTAGTAGGTGCATTTGAATAACTTAGCCATAGTGGCGGGGTCAATTGCACGGGGGTTAGAGCCTGTGCATGCATCGCCCACGGCGTTAACCGCAATTTCGTCAACCTTTGCGTTGAATTCGGCTTCATCCACACCGAATTCCTTTAAGGTGTGCGGTATATTAAGCTCATCGTTCATTTTATCGATGAGCGCGCAGAGGTTTTCTATAAGCCCCTTGTTGCTGTTGCCGGGCAGACCGAGCATTCTTGCGATATCGGCATATCTCTCGGCGGCTCTGCCGTCATGCGCGTTGTACTTTATAACATACGGCAGATAAATTGCGTTTGCGCAGCCGTGCGGCAGGTGTCTGTCCTTCATGCTGCCCTCATGGAACGCAGCACCGGTCTTATGAGCCATTGAATGAACTATACCGAGCAGAGCGTTAGAAAACGCCATACCGGCAAGACACTGTGCGTCATGCATGGCGGCACGGGATTCGCGGTTGCCGTTATAGGATGACGGCAGGTAAGCCGTAACCATCTCAATTGCCTTCATGGCAAGCGCGTCGGTATAGGGGCTTGCAACGGTCGAAACATAAGCTTCGATTGCGTGGGTCAGGGCGTCCATACCGGTGTGAGCCACAAGCTTCTGCGGCATTGTCTGCGCAAGCTCGGGGTCAACTATTGCAACATCCGGGGTAATATTAAAATCTGCGAGCGGGTACTTAATGCCCTTTGAGTAATCGGTGATTACAGAGAAAGCGGTAACCTCTGTCGCTGTTCCTGAGGTGGAAGAAATAGCACAGAATTTAGCTTTCTGACGAAGCTCGGGGAAATTGAACGGAACGCAGAGCGATTCAAAGGTAACATCGGGGTATTCATAGAACGCCCACATAGCCTTTGCCGCGTCAATCGGAGAGCCGCCGCCGATTGCTACTATCCAATCGGGCTGAAATTTACGCATGGCTTCGGCGCCGCGCATAACGGTCTCAACAGAGGGGTCGGGTTCAACACCCTCAAACAGCTCTACCTCCATTCCCGCCTCTTTAAGGTAGCCTACTGCCTTATCGAGAAAGCCGAAACGCTTCATAGAACCGCCGCCGACAACGACTATTGCCCTTTTGCCCTTAAGGGTCTTAAGGTTTTCCATTGCATTTTCGCCGAAATAGATATCTCTGGGTAAAGTGAATCTTGACATTTGTCATTCCTCCGTTTTTATTTGGTATCTTCATTATATACAAAATAAACACAAGAAGGAAATATGATTAATATATATCGGGTATATATCACAGTATATGTCAGTTTTCTACTTAAAAGGTTAAATTTTTTAAGATATCCTTACAGCAGACAGCACCTTTATCCGATTTTCCGCGGCGCAAAAACGGATCTGCATATCCTTAAAGGTAAATCCGTATACCCTGTCAGGGTCGTTTTGATAATGCGGGCGCGGGTCTTCGGCTAAAATTTTCCTTAATTGCAAAAGCGTTTCCGCGTCCAGTGTATCCGCAATGCTTTCGGGAATTTCCACCGCCGCCCTTTCCCCGAATTTTTCATCCGCAAAGCCGCAGACTGCATCCGGGTATGAATCGGCAAAGCTTAAATACGGCTTTATATCGTAAATCGGAGTACCGTTCATCATATCGATTCCCGAAACCTCAAGCACTGCGCCGAGCTTTTTATCAAAGCTTATTTTTTCAAGTCTTACGGCGGAAAGCCCTATGGGATTCGGGCGGTTGGGCGAGCGGGTCGCAAAAACACCCATGCGTTTATTCCCGCCGAGCCGCGGCGGGCGCACCGTAGGCGACCAATCGCCGCCGTCAAATCCCGAAAACTGCCACAAAAGCCATATGTGCGAATATTTGTCCAGTCCGCGCACGGCTGATATATCGCGATATTCAGGCTCGAAAATGATTTTTCCGCACAGCTCCTTTACAATTCCGCTCTGCCGCGGCAGCCCGAATTTTTCGGGAAAATCGGTATATATTTTCGCTATCGGGCGCATTATCCGTCTCCCCCGGATGATGTGTCCGATGAAGCGGGCGGCTCCGATGATGAGCTTTCGGAGGATGAGGAGGACGGAGTATCGGGCTGTGAGGTTGAGGTGTCGGATGAAGTACCCGACGGCGTTGATGATGAAGATGTGTTTTCCGACGAGGTTACCGTAGACGATGACCCGGAGGAAGACGGTGCAGAGCTGCTTGAAGACGGCGACGACGAAGAAGACGCGGCAGATGAGGAATTATAATAAATAGGCGTTTCAACCTTTGCACCCTTTTTATAGTAGCCTATGCCCTTTTTAACAACATCCTCGCTGTCCTCAAATTCCTTTTTCTCAAGTCCCTTATGCACCTCCGCCATAACATCACGCCAAATTTTTGCCGCCGCACCGCCGTTATAAATATTGTGCGATAAATCGAAGCCGTACCACACGGAGCCTACATAATAAGGAGAGCCTGCAACCATCCATAAATCATAGGATTCGCTTGAGGTGCCCGTTTTGGCATAAGCCTTGAGCTTATAGTTAAATCCCCTTATTCCGCTGCCCGTACCCTCGCTGCCGTAAACTACCTCCTGCAAAAGGTGGTTCATTATGGTAGCTGACGCAGGACTTATCACCTGTTCGCCGGTTTCATCGTATTTAATTACGGTATCTCCGTTTGCGTGCTTAATTTCGTAATATGTCGTAGGTCTGTGGTAAACGCCTTGGTTTCCGAAGATTGCGTAAGCCGCGGCGGATTCGGTAGTGGTAATGCCGTAGTGCGTGCCGCCGAGAGCCAGCGCCGCAAGGTTTTTATCCGCCTCTACCAAATGCCCGCAGTGCAGCTTTTGAGTTAAGAAATTATATGATTCCGTAACCCCTATCTCCTGCAGCAACCGCACGGGGATAGTGTTCATTGACTTGCGTATTGCGTAGTTAAGGGAAACCGTGCCCTTATAGTAGCCGTACCATTCCTTAGGCCCGCTTTTGCCGTCGGGATAGTATTTTTCTATCGGCTTATCGAGCACACGGGAGGTATAATCCACAATATCCTTATCTATTGCCAGCGCGTAAACGCCTATCGGCTTCATGGTAGATCCGGGCTGACGCGGCGAATCGGTAGCGCGGTTAAGCCCGCGGTTTGTGGTTTTCTCGCCCGCTCCCCCCACTATTCCGACTATATGGCCCTTATAGTCCATAACCGTCATAGCAGACTGCGCGTGCGCGGTGACTCCGTTATCATAGGTCGCCTTTTGCGGGAAATAAGTATCAATATTTGTGTAGACCTTTTCCATTTGCGCCTGTATATCGGGCTTTAAGGTAGAGTATATTTTAAAGCCGCCGTTATAGAACATGGTAGAAGCCATTTGAGTATTCAGGTTATATTTTTCCGCAAGATCGTCTATTACCTGGTCTATCAGCGCGTCGACAAAATAGCTGTTTATTTCACCCTCGTATTCATCCTTCTGCGAATCGTCTATCTTAAGCTCGGTATTATACGCCTTATCGTACTCATCGTAGCTTATCATCTTAAGCTCCAGCATTTTATCAAGCACCGTTTGCCGCCGCTTTTTGTTTTCCGCCGAGCCCTTTTCGGTTATAGGGTTAAACCTTGACGGGTTTTTGGTTATTGCCGCAAGAGCTGCGCACTCGGTTAAATTAAGCTCGCTTACATCCTTATTAAAATAGTAGTTTGCCGCCACCTGAACGCCGCAAATACCGTTGCCGAGAGAAATCGTGTTAAGGTAGGCTTCAAGTATTTCTTTTTTTGAGAGCTTGCGGGTTATAAGGGTTGCGCGCACAATTTCACGGAATTTGCGCATCGCGTCGCGATCCTTGTCGTTCGTGACATTTTTTATAAGCTGCTGCGTTATGGTAGAGCCGCCGAATTCGGTGGAGTTGAATTTCAAAAGCTTATTACCCACAGCCGCAAAGGTTCGTTTCCAATCGACTCCGCGGTTTTCGTAAAATCGCTCGTCCTCAATTGCGATAAAGGCGTTGCCCAATTGCTTGGGCATTTTATCGATTCCGGCCCACAGGCGGTTTTCGCTGCCGTGCAGTCGGCGGTATTCCTCCCACTGCCCCTTCTCATTCTGAACATATATGACAGTGGTCATGTTCATTTCCATATTTTTAATGTTGCTTACAATTTTATTGGACGAGAAAAAGTCTATCTTCCTGTCCGATTTTATATAAGTGGGAATAACAAAGATCAAAAAAACAGTCGTTACAATAAGCAAACCCGATAAAAACACGGTCAGCTTTTTAAAAATCTTTTCCATAGTTCCCTGCCCTTCCTGCATACTGATTTGATTATAACACTAACTTGCTTATTTATCAAATATTTTTTAAACATTCATAATGTATTTAAAAATTGGGAATATAATTCATATGTTTGGAGGAATATGGATGCTTAAACTGGAAAATATTAAAAAGGACTATATTACCGGGGATACCGCGGTGCACGCGCTTAAAGGCGTGAGCGTTGAATTTCGCAAAAGCGAATTTGTATCGATACTCGGTCAGTCGGGCTGCGGCAAGACTACATTGCTTAATATTATAGGCGGGCTTGACAGATACACAAGCGGCGAGCTTTATATAGGCGGCAGGGCTACAAGCGATTTTCGCGACAGGGACTGGGATAACTACCGCAACCATTCGGTAGGCTTTATTTTTCAAAGCTACAACCTTATTCCGCACCAATCGGTGCTTTCTAATGTTGAACTTGCCTTAACGCTTACGGGCGTTCCGCGCGCCGAGCGCCGCCGCAGAGCGGCTGAAGCGCTTGAAAAGGTAGGGCTTGCCGACCAGCTTAATAAAAAGCCGAATGAAATGTCGGGCGGGCAGATGCAGCGCGTAGCCATTGCCCGCGCGCTTGTAAACGACCCCGAAATACTGCTTGCCGACGAGCCGACCGGCGCGCTGGACAGCGAGACCTCGGTTCAGATAATGGAGCTTTTAAAGGAAATATCCAAGGATAGGCTTGTAATAATGGTTACCCACAATCCCGAGCTTGCAAAGCAGTATTCCACTCGTATTATAAGGCTGCTTGACGGCAATATTACGGATGACACAATGCCATACTCGGGTGAGGAGGAGGAAAAAACGGAGAAAAAAAGCGGCAAGCGCCCCTCAATGTCGTTTTTAACGGCGCTTTCACTATCGCTTAACAACCTTATGACCAAAAAGGCAAGAACCTTTTTAACCGCCTTTGCGGGGTCTATCGGCATTATAGGCATAGCGCTTATTTTATCCCTTTCAAACGGCGTAAACGCGTATATCGCGCGTGTTGAGGAGGAAACGCTTTCAAGCTACCCCATAACGATTGAGCAGGCGGGAATGGATGTAAGCCAATTGGTAAGCGACCTTATGGGGAAAAACGAGCCGAACGGCGACCGCGAGGACGGCAAAATTTACAGCAACAACGTAATGACCGAAATGATGTCTGCCATGGTGAACGGCATTTCGGCGAATAACCTTTCGGAATTAAAGAAGCATATTGAAAAAACCGCTGACTTTTCGGATAATTCAAGCGAGATTGAATATAAATATTCAACGATTATGAATATTTACAATGAAAAGGGCAATCGCGTAAACCCGAACACCGTGTTTTCAACCATATTCCCCGAAGGTCAGAGCAGCAGCGGAAATATGCAAATGTCCTCCTCTTTTTCCAATACCGAGGTATGGACGCGCCTTTTTGAAAACAAGGAATTTTTGAAAAAGCAGTACGACGTTATTGCTGGGCGTATGCCTGAGAAATACAACGAAATTGTGCTTGCGGTGGACAAAAACAATCAGATAAGCGATTACGCGCTCTATTCCTTGGGGCTGAAGGATTCGGCAGAGCTTGAGGAAATGATGAAAAAAGCGCAGGCGGGCGAAAAAATAGAGCCTACCGCAGAGGTCAGCTATACCTACGATGATATTTTGGGGCTTAAATTTAAGCTGCTTTGCAATACCGATTATTTTGAAAAGAATGCCGACGGCACCTGGAGCGATAAAACAGAGGATTCGCTTTACGTTTCTTCAAAGCTTGAGTCCGCAGCGGAGGATATAACCGTGGTCGGAATAATAAGACCTGCCGACTCATCGGTTGCAAACCAAACGAGCGGCTTTGTGGGCTACCCCGAATCGCTTATGGAGCACCTTATAAACAAGGTGAACGACAGCGAGATAGTAAAGGCGCAAAAAGCCGAGCCCGAAAAGGACGTTTTCACGGGCAGACCCTTTGAGACCGACGCGGATAATATGACCTACGAGCAATTGACGGCATATATAGCCACCCTGCCCGAAAAGGAGCAGGCGGAATATCACGCGTATATAAACCAAATGACCGCCGCGGGGAAGACCGAAGAGCAGATAACCGAGCAGTTCAAGGCGGCAATAAAGCAAAAAAACAATAGCTCCACATATGACGGCAACTTAAAGCTTATGGGCGTATCAAGTCTTGATGAGCCGTCGGTTATAAATATATATCCCAAGGATTTTGAGGCTAAGGAGAAAATTTCCGACCTTATAACCGAATACAACAAGGGCGTTAAGGATACCGAAAAAATAACCTATACCGATTATATAGGGCTTATGCTTTCATCGGTTACAACAATTATAAACGCAATAAGCTATATTTTGATTGCGTTTATCAGTATTTCGCTTATAGTGTCATCCATTATGATAGGCATTATAACCTATATCTCGGTTTTGGAGCGCACGAAGGAGATAGGCGTGCTGCGCGCGATGGGCGCCTCGAAAAAGGATGTTTCCCGCGTGTTCAACGCCGAAACGCTTATAGTGGGCTTTGCCGCAGGGGCAATAGGCATTGCGGTTACCCTGCTGCTGCTTATTCCCATAAACGCGATAATCGCCGCCATAACCGATATTTCGGGGCTTGCGGTGCTGCCGTTTGCGGGAGGCGCCGCGCTGGTTATAATAAGCATGCTGCTGACACTTATATCAGGCTTATTCCCGTCAAGAGTGGCGGCGAAAAAAGACCCCGTTACCGCACTTCGCAGCGAGTAAAAACAAAATGGTTACAAAATAAAAATTGCTATTGAAATTTTCCGTCGAAAGGCTTATACTTGTAAAGTATCATTTTAAGCACTTGGCAGGGGTCACCCTGTCAAGTGTAATATTTCACGGAGGAATTTTAATGCTGAAAAGAATTTTACCGCTGGCATTGGCGCTTTGCATGCTGACGATGGCGGGTTGCAAAAAGGAACAGGACAGATTAAGCGTGGATAAGGGCTCTGAGCCCTCTATAGTCTCGGAGACCAAGCCTGTAACATATAAAAACCCGCTTACAGGTGTTTCGGGTATATCCGAAGAAAAAACCAAAAACCGTCCGGTTGCGGTCATGATAAATAACATTTCAACCGCTCAGCCGGTGCAGACAGGACTTAACAAAGCGGATATTATTTACGAAACCGAGGTTGAGGGCGGAATTACCCGTCTTATGGCGGTTTTTCAGGATATAACCACCGCTGAAAAAATAGGGACAATACGCTCGGCTCGCTACCCTTATGTTGACCTCGCAATGGGTCACAATGCAATTTTCATTCACTGTGGTCAGGATAATAAATACTGCGCCCCGCACTTAAAGGATACTGATGACATTGACCTTATGGTAAAGAATTACGGTGCGCGCATTAAAAACGGATTAGCCTCTGAGCACACATTGTACGCCTACGGCGAAAAGCTTTGGAGCTCGGTGCAAAACGACGGTCACAAAACAACCGCTTCGACCGCCGCACCGTGGGTAAGCTTCGCCGAGGAGGATGCTCCCGTAGCTCTTGAAAGCACCGCAAATACAGTTGATATCAAGGCTTCTGCCAGCTACCGCACCGTATTCAAGTATGATGCGGCAAAGGGCAAATACACAAGATATTACGGCAACACCATTCGTAAGGATTATTTCACCGGCGAAACCGTGGATATGAAGAATGTGTTTATTCTTTTTACCACGATCCGCAATTATTCCGATAATTACCACCGTCAGGTAATGCTTGAAAGCGGCGACGGCTACTACTGCGTAAACGGCACGTATACCGCAATCAAATGGAGCAAGGGAGCTGCCAAAAACGGTTTTAAATTCACAAAGGCAGACGGAAGCGAGCTTACGGTAAACCCCGGAAACAGCTGGGTCAGCATTGTAAACATAGGCAATAATCCTACCTTCAGCTGATAAGCGGTTTTACCGATAATTAAGGGGCGCGTTACATAAATCCGCGCCCCTCATGAATTTCTTTAAAAAAAGCTTGAAATTTAAAGCTTAATGTGATAGAATAGTTGCGTTGGGTTCTTAAAACGATGCTTTCGCACCGCACAGACCCTGTTTAATATAACACTATGGGGGCGTAGCTCAGCTGGGAGAGCGTACGGTTCGCATCCGTAAGGTCGAGAG
>OLSX01002502.1_pt1 | contig 16174 bp, 10 predicted proteins | sample 1673141 | NCBI WGS metagenome assembly OLSX01 (sample SAMEA3136759, study PRJEB25190) | human gut metagenome | biome: human gut; feature: human-associated habitat; material: faeces | place: Austria | collected 2013
TTAGGGCTTACTCGGGACTTGCACCCGTTAGACAATGCTCATGCCGAGCATACACGCAACAAAGCCGCTGAGAAATCCCAGCGGCTTTGCCTTTATGTAACTTTTGAATATAATCGTTCAGATTATCCGAAGTTGTCGTACATGATACTTTCTGGATCCACACCGAGTGAATCGAGGTAATCGGTAACTGTCTTGATAAGCATTGGAGGTCCACAGAGATAGTACTCGCAATCTTCTGGAGCCTCGTGGTTCTTCAAATAGGTGTCGCGGATACAGTTTACTGCAAATCCCTCGTAATACTTCACACCCTGAGCATCTGCAACAGGATCCTTGCGGTCGAGAGAGAGATGGAAATGGAAGTTAGGATATTCCTTCTCAAGCTCCCAGAAGTCCTCAAGGAAGAATGCCTCACCAAGAGCACGAGCGCCATAGAAGAAGTGGAGCTCACGGTCTGTTGTGTGCAGTGTCTTAGTCATGTGCATAATCTGAGCACGGAGAGGAGCCATACCAGCACCACCACCAATCCAAATCATTTCCTTGCCTGAAGTGAAGTTAGGATGGAAGTCGCCATAAGGACCTGACATCATTACCTTGTCACCCGGCTTTAAAGAGAAGATGTATGAAGAAGCGATACCTGTAGGTACGTTCTGGAAACCAACTTGTGGACGTGGCAAGAACGGAGTTGTGGCGATACGCACGGTAAGTGTGATAATATCACCCTCGTCAGGATAGTTGGCCATAGAGTAAGCACGCACAGTTGGCTCTGGGTTGTGAGCCTTAAGAGAGAAGATATTAAACTTCTTCCATGTGCCGATATACTCCTCACCAATAAGATCCTTGTCGAAGTCCTTGTCGTAGTCAATGCAATCGTATGCAGGAATCTTAATCTGAGCATAAGAGCCAGGAACGAAGTCCATGTGCTCGCCTGGAGGCAAGGCAACCTTGAACTCCTTGATGAATGAAGAAACGTTCTTGTTAGAGATAACCTCGCATTCCCATTCCTTAACGCCCATAACCGAATCGGGCACCTTAATCTTCATGTCCGACTTAACCTTGCACTGGCAACCAAGGCGCCAGTTGTCCTTGATCTGCTTGCGTGTGAAGTGAGGCTTCTCTGAATCAAGAATCTCGCCACCACCCTCAAGCACCTGAACCTTACACTGTCCGCAACTTGCCTTACCGCCACATGCAGAAGGCAAGAAGATACCGTTCTCGTTGAGTGTAGCCATCAACGAAGAACCCTGAGGCACGTTGATGGTCTTGTCGCCATTGATTTCGATATTGACATTGCCACTCGGACTAAGGAACTTCTTAGCTACGAGCAGGATGACAACCAAGAGGAGTATCACAACAAGGAAAACTCCGATACTTGCAAATATAAATGATGTATTCATAACGTTGAGTCCTCCTTATTATATTTTAAGACCAGAGAAGCACATCATAGCCATAGCCATGAGTCCTACTGTGATGAAGGTAATACCAAGACCCTGCAAAGGCTTAGGCACATCGCTGTACTGCATCTTCTCGCGAATAGCACCCATGGCCACAATAGCCAAGGTCCAGCCAATACCGCTACCAAGAGCATAAACGATAGCGTCTACCACGCTGCCAATGTACTGCGAGTTGGAAGGGTCGAGATTGATGCGCTGCTGCATAAAGAGCGAAGCACCCATGATAGCACAGTTAACAGCGATAAGTGGCAAGAAGATACCAAGAGCAGCATATAGCGATGGTGAATACTTCTCGACTACCATCTCTACCAACTGTACGATACCAGCGATAACAGCAATAAAGAGGATGAAGCTCAGGTAAGAAAGGTCTACGCCTTCAACCAAACAATCGGGGCCCAACACCTTAGTCTGCAACAGATAGTCTACAGGTACGGTGACGAGCAATACGAATGTAACGGCAAGACCAAGTCCCAATGATGTCTTCACATTCTTCGATACGGCAAGGAACGAACACATGCCGAGGAAGAAGGCAAATATCATGTTGTCCACGAAAATGGACCTGAAGAAAAGGCTTATTAAATGTTCCATTGTTTAATTGTGAGTTTTGAGTTTTGAGCTTTGAATTATCGGCTGAGCCGATTTTGAATTGTTCAGTTATGAATTTTGGTTGCCACCAATTCTCAATTCCTTAATTCAACATTGCGGCTATGCCGCAACAATTCAAAATTCAACATTCAACATTCAACATTATTTTTCTTTATAAAAGTAAGCTCTATGAATCCATATTACGCATCCCAAGAGGATGAGCGCCATGGCAGGCATTGTCATCATACCGTTGTTGATATAGCCAGCATCGTAAACTCCCTGAGGGATAATCTGGAAACCGAGCAATGAGCCACGACCAAGAAGCTCGCGCACACCACCTACAACAACGAGGATATAAGCATAACCAAGACCGTTGCCTACACCATCAAGGAACGATGGCCAAGGCTTGTTCTGCATGGCAAATGCCTCAAGACGACCCATGAGGATACAGTTGGTAATGATAAGACCCACATATACCGAAAGCTCTACGCTAACATCGTAGACATAGGCCTTGAGTATCTGGCTCACGATAGTAACAAGAGCAGCAACAACTACCAACTGCACGATGATACGGATACGGTTTGGTATGGTGTTGCGAATGATTGAGATAATCACGTTAGCAAATGCTGTAATCACCGTCACGGCAAGACCCATCACGATAGCAGGCTTAAGCTGTGATGTTACAGCAAGAGCCGAACAGATACCAAGTACCTGTACAAGGATAGGGTTGTCGAGGTTAAGAGGATTGGTGAATGCAGCCTTATTCTCTTTTGAAAACAAACTCATAATCTTGTTCCTCCTCCTTATTTAGATGTTAAGAATTTTGTGTACTCACCGAGGCCATTCTTGAGCATATCGCTCACACCATTACAAGTAAGTGTAGCACCAGTTACGGCATCACACTGTGTTGTAGGATCACTAACCTCATTCTTCTTCACTACCGAGAGAGCTACGCCTTCCTTGCCTGCAGCAAAGATGTGCTTGCCCTTAAACTGATCCTGCCAAGCACGAGAATCCTTGATTTCGGCACCAAGACCAGCTGTCTCGCCCTCGTGATTGAAGTAAGCTCCATATACGGTCTGCTTGTCGGCGTTGAGGGCAATATAACCACTGATACCTCCCCAAAGTCCCATACCGTAAACTGGGATAACATACTTGGTTTCGCCTTCCACGTTGCAAACATAGAGGGCAAGCTTGCCTTCCTTGGTAGAAGCACTGTTGCAGAGGAAGCCAGCCTTTGTGCCACCTTGCTCGCCTTCAGCTACAGTCTCGCCGTTACGGTCGATAATCTTGTCGGCAGTTATCACCTTATTATATTGTTCCGTAGCCTCAGCACCGTCTATATCGCGAATGTTGAGAGCTGCAAGAATTTGCTTTTTCTTATCGAGAGCCACGTTCTCGTCCTGCTGCGGCTTAAGTGTAGAAGACACGAATGCAAGCAGGAACGCAACGATAACTACTATAACGACAGAATATATGATTGTGTAGGAGTTTGAACTGGTGTTCAGCCCCTTCTTCTTTGTTTCTTCCATATTCCGATAATGTTATTTGTTGGTTAAACGTTTCATTCGCTTAGAGATGTTCTTCTGTACTACACAGTAGTCGATGAGCGGAGCGAACATGTTCATGAAGAGGATGGCAAGCATCATGCCCTCTGGATATCCAGGGTTCATAACACGGATGATAACAGCCATGATACCAATGATGGCACCATACCAGTACTGACCGCATTGTGTGCGAGCTGATGTAACGGGGTCGGTAGCCATAAATACAGCACCAAAACAGAAGCCACCCAATACGATATGCTCATACCATGCGATAGGAGTCATGCCAAGAGCCTCGAAGATGTAGGCTGCTACAGCACCACCAACAAAGACGCTGAGCATTGTACGCCATGAGGCAATACCTGTCCAAAGCAAGATAACAGCACCGATAGCAATTGCTATAACACTTGTTTCGCCTATTGAACCTGGGATAAGACCTGTAATCATGTCGAAAAGACTGTTGTTTACAGCAACTCCCTGAGCAATCTCACCAAGTGGTGTAGCGCAAGTGAATGTATCAGGCAGAGTATTGCCAAGTCCGAAGATTGTATCATTAGCCACCCATACTGCGTCGCCACTCATCTTTGTAGGATAAGAGAAGAATAGGAACGCACGTGTAATAAGAGCCACGTTGAAGATGTTCATACCTGTACCACCGAATATCTCCTTGCCTATTACTACAGCAAAGGCAACAGCAATGGCAAGTGCCCACAACGGACAACCTACTGGGATAATCAACGGGATGATGATACCCGAAACAAGGAAGCCTTCCTGAATTTCCTCGCCTTTCCACTGTGCCCAGGCAAATTCGATGCCGAGACCTACCACGTAGCTAACGATGATTTTAGGAAGCACCTGCAATGCTCCATAGATAAACATTGAGAAGAACGAAGCGTCGGCCAATGCGCCTGCTGCCTTATAGTTCTGGAATCCCACGTTGTACATACCGAACAACAATGCCGGAAGCAACGCTATAACTACGAAACTCATAATGCGCTTCGAGTCGATGGCGTCGTGAATATTAACACCGGTCTTGGATGTTTGGTTAGGTACAAACAGGAAAGTCTCAAAGCCGTCGAACAAGCTGCGGAAGGCGTGAAGCTTTCCTTCAGGCTCGAAATTCGGCTTGATGTCATTAAGATATTTTCTTAGAAAATTCATACTTTCTCTTTGTAATTAAATTAAATGTTATGCATTCTCCTTGCGAAGCATGTCGAGACCCTGACGCACAATGTGCTGGAGTTCTAGTTTTGACGAGTCTACAAACTCTGCTACGGCGAAGTCCTCAGGAGCTACCTCATATATACCAAGTTGCTCCATACGATCGATATCGCCAGCGATGATTGCCTTGATAAGATATTCGCCATAGATGTCCATAGGCAGAACCTTGTCGTACTCGCCACTCATAATCATATGGCGCTCACCACCCTTGATACGTGCATCAAGGTTGTACTCCTTATTCTTACCCAAGAGCCATGAAAGATAGCTGCGGTTAACAGAGAAATCATTGGTACGTGGAAGTATCCAACCAAGCATCTCGTCTACATTGTCGCCTTCAGGTATTACGGTAATCTCTGATGTGTGACCACCAACAAAATCCTCGGCTGTACATTTACGTCCTGTCAACGGATTACCGTTGATAATGCGCACGTGATCCTTTGCAGCGAGCTTGCCATCAAGAATGCTTGCTATAGGCTGACCAACAAGAACCTCAGCATAAGCAGGATTGTTGATTTCGCTACCTGCAACAGCTACAAGACGACGAAGGTCTACCTTGCCTGTGTTGAATAAGCGACCGAAGAAGATAACCGCTGTAGGTTCTACAGTCCAAACCACCTCGCCCTTGTTTACTGGAGCAATGTTGTTAACCTGAACACCTACATTACCAGCTGGACACGGACCATCGAACACGTTCACCTCAACATCCTTTGCAGATGTCAATGCCGAGCTTGTCTGCTTTGCACCAATACCAAGATAGGTCTTGGCAATCTTTGACAAGGCGGTAAGACCAGCCTGGAAGTCTTTCTCATTACCTTGCAATTCAAACTCAAAGTTGCCTGCCAATGGCATGTCGCGCAATGCACTAACGAAGATAGCACGTGGCTTTTGGTCAGGAGTTGTAGAAACAGCGTATGGCAACTGGTTGATATAACCGAACAAGCCGGCCTCAAGCAGAGCCTTAATTACAGCATCGCCATCAAGCGAAGCCACCTGTTTCTGACCAAAGTCTACATACTGCTGATCTTTATCAGCATCTACGACAACGCGCAACACCTTGCGGCGGTCGCCTCTGACAACAGCTTGCACCACTCCACTTACAGGTGAGGCGAACTTAACATCTGTCTGTTTCTTGTTGACAAACAGAGCTTCACCAGCCTTCACCTTGTCGCCCTCGCGAACAACAACCTTAGGGATCATGCCTACAAAGTCGTCAGGTACAAGGGCATATTGGGCAGCAGCCTTAACAGAGAACTTCTGCTCAGCAGCCTTTCCCTTGAGGTTAATGTCCAAACCCTTACGTAACTTAATTACATTTGCCATAAATATATTAAAAAAATAAGAAATTTCTCTTTACTCAGATATTGAAATAAACAGTGGCTTCCACGGTAATGAAAACCGCCTACAAAATTAACAAAAATTTGTGAGCTAACAGAAGAAAAATCATCAATTATTAGCGACAAAACCGTCTTTACCATAAAGTTTGGCACAAGTATCATCCTAATGTTGCAATAATGTCATACCGACTTTGCAAAAAAACAACTAATAAAACAACATTTCATCAAGAATCATTTGGAACTTTGAATATAATATTATAAGTTTGCAGTTGAATGAATCTTGAATCTATACACATCTTAAATTAACATCACAACTTAAATTAACATCACAACATGGGAAATATAATCATGGCATTGATAGTGGCAATAGTTGTCCTGGGCAGTTGCTCCAACAACAAGAAGGACAACATGGAAAACAAAGTCACGACCTCTACTCACAAGACAAAGAAAAAAGTAGCCGATTATGGCGAGCTTGCCACTGTATATCTATCTACCGAAGACTTCAAGCAGAAGGTAATGAACTACGAAAAGCATCCGCAGGAATGGGTGTTTGAGGGAAGTCGACCTGCTGTTATCGACTTCTATGCCACATGGTGTGGACCATGCAAGATGACGGCTCCGATAATAGAGAGATTGGCAAGACAATATAAAGGCAAAATCGATTTCTATAAAGTTGATATCGACCAAGAACGCGAGCTCGCACAACTATTTGGCATACAAAGCATTCCTACATTTTTGTTCATTCCTATGTTAGGGCAGCCCACAATACAGATGGGAGCCATGCAAATGGCCGATTTCGAAGAGATAATCAAAACAGAATTGTTGAACAAGAAAGAGGTTTCATCATAAAGATTTGTCATTCTCAATGTTTTTCCGTAACTTTGTACGTCTTTTCGACATGATACAAACAGCAGGATAAAAACGAATCATAAGAAGCCCACGTGTTCAAACGTATAATAAACATCACCATATGGACCCTTATAGGTCTATACACAGCCATTATCATTCTGTTGCACATCCCGTCCATTCAGACTTATATTGGGGGATGTGTAGCAGATGCTCTATGCGATAAATTCGGCACTAAGGTAAAAGTAGGCAGAGTGGATCTCGGCTTTATTAATCGCCTTATACTCGACGATTCGTATATGCAGGACAAGAATGGCGAGCAAATGCTGCGTGTATCGCGAATTTCGGTAAAAATTAACCTGTTGGCACTTGCCAACGGACAAATTGAAATAACATCGGCTCAGTTCTTTGGCCTTCATGCCAATCTATATAAGGCTACTCCAGAGGCAAAGCCAAACTTCCAGTTTGTTATTGACGCACTTGCGTCAAAGGACTCTACAAAGCAAAAGACACCACTCGACTTACAAATCAACTCGCTCATCATACGCAATGGTGAGATTAGTTATCGTGTGCTGTCACGTCCAAGTAGGCCTGGCAAATTCTCTGCCGACGACATCAATGCACGCAACATAAGCGCGCACATCATAATCAACCGCATTACCGACGATTCACTTAACGTTAAGGTTAAGCGTATTGCATTTGACGAACGTTGCGGATTCAAGCTAAAGTCATTATCCCTCAGTGCTATAGCATGTCGCACTAAAACTAAAATAGAGAACTTCAAGCTTGAGCTCCCAGCCACTTTAATTCAAATTCCAAGCCTTCAGGCTTCGTACAGAATGAAGAATGGACAGATCGAAATGCCTACACTACAGTTTGATGGAAGCATAAAAGCGCCCTATATTTCTCCATCCGACTTAGCCGTATTTGTACCTACACTTACCCGTCTCAATATGCGTCCTGCATTGGACATACAATTTAATGGCACTGGCTCTTCGCTTACCGTAAAAAAGATTAGTATCAATACAACAGACGGCAGTCTGCAACTTGTAGCCAATGGTGGTGTAAAGAACTATCCTGCCAACCCATCATGGTATACCAATATCGACCAACTCAAGGCTGGTCAGCAAGCAATATCCAATATCTATGCTGTAGCTACCGGAAAGAATGTACCCAATATAATCGAACGCTTGGGCAATGTGCAAATTACCGGTTATGTTGGTGGCGACAAGAAGAATATTGCCTCTGAAGGCAAACTGCATACATCACCCGGCAACCTGACATTGGCTTTCGACAAGCGAGGCGACAAAATTACAGCCCATATGGAGACAGTTAGATTCAACATCGGATCGCTTGTCAACGACAACAAGCTTGGACACATATCTGCCAATCTCAATGTGGATGGTTCATCTAAAGACAATTTCGCAGCACAAGGCCGTGTATACGATTTCGATTACAATGGTTACAAATATCGCAGCCTTAACCTTAACGCTACCTATCGCAACAAGCGACTTGAAGGCAAGGCCAACATTGACGATCCAAATGTGCAACTTACCGCTATTGGAACATTTGTAAACAACGGGGCAAAACCCAACTTGCAGCTTAAAGCCAACATTGCACACTTTGAGCCGAATACATTGCGCCTTACAGACAAATGGCAACAAACAGCTTTCGCTGCCAATATTGCATGCGACATTAAGGGCAGTGACATCAATAATGCTGACGGATCTATAGAGCTACACGACTTCGCCATGCGTGGTCCCGAAACCGAATACAATATTAATAATGTATCGGTTAAGACCGGATACAACAACGGCAACCACTTCCTTGATGTTGACAGCGACTTTGGAACTATCGACATCAACGGTCACTTTAGCTATAACACTATCGTTAGAAGTGTGCTCAATATGGTGGCAGCAAAACTGCCTACCATACCCGGACTTACACATAAGCCGCAACGAGAGTTTAATGACTTCACCCTTAACGCGTCGCTCAATAGCACCGAATGGATGAACCGCCTACTTGGAATTCCTCTTGAGATACACCGCCCGCTAAACATAAGTGGCGAGATTGACGACAAAAACGAGAAGATAAACCTATGGTGCGATGTGCCGTCATTCACATTCAACGGCAATCGATTCAGCGATGCCTTTATCAATGTAGAGTCACCAAGCGACACATTAAAGGCAGATATCCGCATCAAGAAACTTGCCGACAGAGGCAAGTATATGGCTTTGCACCTTAACGCGGGCGCATCCGACAACCATCTCAATACGTCGCTTAGCTTCAGCAACAACGAGCGTCATCCGCTTAAAGGCATTATCAATTCCAGTACAGTATTTGCCAAGGACGAGGAGGGTGTGTCTACAGCATACATCGATGTGCTGCCATCACGCGCTACAATTGGCGATACTACATGGCACGTAGCACCCTCTTCGATAATATACAGCAAGAACAAGCTTCAGGTAAATAGCTTCTCTGTTAGTCACGACAACCAAATGCTTGCCATCAACGGCACTGCCACAAAGAGCGAGAATGACTCGCTGCTCGTTACACTTAACGATATAGATGTGAGCTACGTGCTTAATCTTGTCAACTTCCATTCGGTAGATTTCTTAGGCATGGCGTCGGGCGAGGCACGCATAGCAGGTGCCTTCAGTGAGAAACCATTGCTTTCTGCCGATGTAATAGTTAAGGACTTCAAGTTTGAAACGGGTCGCATGGGCACGCTATATGCCAATGTTGGCTACAATCACGATGAGGGAAACATAGAGATTAATGCTGTGGCTAAAGACGAAGACAACCGTTGGACCGACATAAACGGATATGTATCGCCTAAGCACAACTACATAGACTTGGCTATTGACGCACACCGCACAAGAGCCGAATTTATGGAGAGCTTCTGCGGCTCGTTTATGGACAACGTCAATGCTGATATCAACGGCAACGTCAATGTTGTTGGTCCGCTTAACAACATCAATCTTGTAGGCAAAGCTGTTGTAGACGGTTCGGTTCGGTTGTCGGCACTTAACACCACCTATTGGATGCGAGGCGACTCGGTAACATTCGTTCCGGATGAGATTAAGTTCAAAGGCGACACCTTATACGACCGCAACGGCAATATTGGCATTATGACTGGCAGCATATACCATAAACACTTAACCAATCTGTCGTACGCGCTTAAGGTTAAGGCAAAGAACCTTCTTGCCTACGACACACATTCGTTTGGCGACAATACATTCTATGGTACTGCATATGTCACTGGCGATTGCGATATAAAGGGCAAGAGTGGTGAAGTGGTTATCGACATTGATGCTGTGCCCGAAAAGAACAGTATACTGGTATACAATGCTGCAGACCAATCGTCGATTGGCTCTACCGACTTTATTACATGGAAGGACAACAATGTGGAGGAAACCGACTCTACCGACACCGAACATAATAATAAGGTGGACATATCGACTAACATAAGGCTCAACTTCCTTATCAACTGCAACCCCAACGCCACGCTTAAGTTGATTATGGACGAGAAGACAGGCGACTATATCACTCTTAACGGCGACGGTGTGTTGCGCGCATCCTATTTCAATAAAGGCTCGTTCGACATATATGGCAACTATATTGTTGACCATGGAGTGTACAAACTTACCATTCAGAACATCATAAAGAAGGACTTTACATTCCAAAAGGGAGGCTCTATATCGTTTGGTGGCGACCCATACAACGCAGCACTCAACCTTAAGGCCTTATACGTTCTCAACAGCGTTAGCCTTGCCGACCTTAACATCGGACGCTCGTTCTCTAACAACAATGTGCGTGTAAACTGTCTGATGAACATCACGGGCAACCCAAACTCGCCAAAAGTAGACTTCGACTTGGATATGCCTAACATGTCGAACGACATAAAACAGATGGTATATAGCCTTCTCAATGCAGAGGAGGAAAAGAACCAACAGGTGCTCTACCTACTTGCCGTGGGAAGATTCATGGCACAGAACAATAACAACAATGCCACAGGCGAGACTCCTCAATATAGCCAAACATCACTGGCAATGCAGAGTTTCTTGAGCGGCACAATCAGTCAGCAACTCAACAGCGTGCTTAGCAACGTTATAAACAGCAGCAATTGGAACTTTGGCGCCAACATATCTACAGGTACCGAGGGATTCAACAATGCCGAATACGAGGGTATGCTGTCGGGTAGCTTACTTAACAACCGACTGCTCTTTAACGGACAGTTTGGCTATCGTGATAATGCCAATGCTACAACAAGCTTTATTGGCGACTTCGACCTTAAGTATCTGCTATTCCCTAACGGCAACCTTGCCATAAACGTGTACAACAAGACCAACGACCGCTACTTTACACGCAACAGTCTTAACACGCAAGGCTTGGGTGTTATAATGAAGAAGGACTTCACCAGAATATCCGACCTCTTCTTCTGGAGAAAGAAGGAGAAAACAAAAGAATAGGAAGTACGGCTTAAAACCGTACTTCCATAACACCCCCTCTATCCTATCTTTAGCTATAAATAAAACTACATACACTATGAAAAAACTAAATGTCACTCTCCTACTCCTCCTCTCCTTACACGCGCCAGCATTTGCCCAATATGCCGACCAACCAAAAAACCAATGGCAACAATACTTTGAGCAAATTGCCGACTACGATGATATAGAGGACAACAACATGGAGGATATGTACGAACGCCTGTGCGAGCTCGAGGCCTCGCCTATCAACCTAAACACAGCCACAGCCGATGATCTTAAGCAACTCTCCTTTCTTAACTCTACACAGATAGAGGAGCTTACCGAATATCTCGACCGCTATCGTCCGCTGCAATCAATGGGCGAATTGTCCATGCTTCAAACGCTCGACCCTGTGCGCCTCAATATGCTGCAATGCTTTGTATTTATTGGCAACGAGAAGAAAGACAAGCAATTTCCCGATGTAAAAGACATACTCAAATATGGCAAACACGAACTTGTTGCCACAGCAAGCATTCCGTTCTACGAGAGAAAGGGCGATCGCAGCGGATACCTGGGATACCAATACAAACATTGGATGCGCTACACATTCAAGTTTGGAAGGTATGTACAAGCGGGTATAACGGGTGCGCAAGATGCCGGAGAGCCTTTCTTCGCCAACGGCAACAATATGGGTTACGACCATTATGCTTATTATGCCATTGTTCGAAAACTTGGATGTCTGAAGACACTCGCACTCGGACAATACAAGGTTCGACTTGGTATGGGGCTTATTATGAATACAGGTTTTGCACTTGGCAAAACTACATCGCTTGTGTTCTCATCTCCCACCAACAACATATCACCTAACGCCTCACGCTCTGATGCCTACTATCTGCAAGGCACTGCGGCAACAATTGCACTTGGCAAGCATACGGACATCACGGCATTTGCATCCTACCGCAAGATAGATGCCACTCTTAACGACGACGGCTCAATACGCACGCTGCTGCATACTGGTTACCACCGTACCATAAGCGAAATACGACGCAAGCAAAACTCGGCACAATGGACAACCGGCGCTGCTATACGCTGGCAAAACTATGGACTGCATCTTGGTGCCAACACCATATACACAACATACAACCGCGATTTGCACCCCAACACATCGCAACTGTTCCGCCTATACGACCCTAAAGGAAAGAGTTTCTACAACGGCAGCATCGACTACGGATTCATAAACAGCTGGCTTAACATCAACGGCGAAACGGCTCTTAACAACGAGGGAGCGATAGCTACAATTAACAGCATTTCGCTTAAAGCTTGTTCTTCGCTTACTCTCACAGCCATACAACGTTTCTATTCATACCGATACTATTCGCTCTTTAGTTCATCGTTCAGCGACGGAGGCAAGGTGCAAAACGAGAGTGGAATATACCTCGGAGCTAAATGGTCGCCACTAAGCCGACTATCTATACTTGCCTACTCTGACTATGCCTACTTTCCTTGGGCACGATACACTGCATCCAAAACATCACACTCATGGGACAACATGCTACAAACCACCTATACCATATCAAGGAGCCTTACATTGTCTACACGATATCGTCTGCGAATAAGACAACAAGACTATAACGATGCCGAGACAACAAAAAAGAAGATACTTATAAACAAAACCGAGCATCGTGCGCGCCTGTCATTGGCATACAATGGCAAACATTTCAATGCCAAGACACAAATAGACGGAGCATACGCGGTATTCCCATCTGGTATGCAAGGCTTGGAGAACAGTTGCGGTGGTATGATTATGCAAACTATTGGATATAACCATGATGCTATAACCGTAGCCGTAAACGTTGGATATTTCAATACGCAAGACTACAACTCGCGCATTTATGCCTACGAGCGCAGCACATTATACAGTTTCAACTTCCCGATGTATTACGGCGAGGGCATGCGCGGAGCCTTGTTCGTAAGGGGTAGTATTGGCAATAGCCTTATTATTATAGGTAAGGTAGGAACCACCAAATACTTCGACCGCGACGTGATATCAAGTTCGTATCAACAAATCAACAGCTCATGGAAAACTGATATGGACCTGCAAGTGAAGTGGAAATTCTGAATAGAAGAACTGGGAAAACTCTGCCTTATCCATCTTGTTATACATAAATAGACCTAACATAAGGTTAAAGACACCAAAATAGATGAGATTTAGATTTATTATTGTTACTTTTACAAGTGGATTTATTTATCCTACTTTTGCAAGTTGCATATTTAAAGAAGATCGTTCAATACATTATATATAATAAGGTATAGAAAATAAAAGATATGAACAGAAACGAAATAGTTGAGCATTTGGCAAGCAAAGGAGTAAAACCTACTGCCAACAGAATATTAGTGCTAAAAGCTCTGCACGAGGCCAATCGACCTATGAGCTTGAAGGCATTAGAAATGAAACTACTGTCTATGGACAAGTCGAGCATATTCCGTGTGCTGACATTGTTTCTTGAACATGAGGTTGTACACTCGTTCGAGGACGGACGTGGTTTGCGAAATTACGAGCTATGCGAACATCATGGTCCATGCAAGCACGACGAAAATCATATACACTTCTATTGCGAGATATGCCAACGTTCGTTCTGCTTGGAAGATGCACAAATGCCAGATGTACAATTGCCGGAAGGGTTTGAGGCACATGCCATGTCGTTTGTTATTAAGGGAGTATGCGCAGAGTGCAAAGCAAAGTAATACATCTATACAATCAACGGGGATTAACAACTTGACAAATCATCAAGTTGTTAATCCCCGTCAATTTTATGTAGGTATACTTTAAGTATTACGCCTCAGCTGCTTTGAGCTGCTCGGCAACCTCGTCGTTGATGCGCTTAGCAAACTCCTCCTTAGTCATAGTAGCCTGCTCGCCGCCACCTTGCTTACGCATAGAAACAAGACCCTCGGCTGCTTCCTTCTCACCTACTACTACCATGTAAGGTACACGCTTGAGCTCGTTGTCGCGAATCTTGCGGCCAATCTTCTCGTTACGGTCGTCTACAAGTGCACGTACACCCTGCTTATCGAAGAACTTCTGTACCTCCTTAGCATACTCGTTGTACTTCTCCGAGATAGGCAGGATAGCCACCTGGTCTGGTGTAAGCCACAATGGGAAATGACCTGCTGTATGCTCAATAAGCACAGCTGTGAAACGCTCCAGTGAACCAAACGGTGCACGGTGAATCATTACTGGTGTCTGCTTAGAGTTATCCTCGGCTGTATACTCCAGTTTAAAGCGCTGTGGCAAGTTGTAGTCAACCTGGATAGTACCAAGCTGCCAACGACGACCAATAGCATCCTTAACCATAAAGTCAAGCTTAGGACCATAGAAAGCAGCCTCGCCTACTTCCTCATGTACATCAAGACCCTTCTCGCGGCAAGCCTCGCGGATAGCATTCTCCGATTCAGTCCAAATCTCCTCGCTACCAATATACTTCTCGGTATCCTTAGGATCATGGAGCGAGATCTGTGCCTCGTAGTTGTTGAAACCAAAGATGCTGAACACCTTGAGAATGATGTCGATAATATTCTCAAACTCCTGTCTTACCTGCTCTGGACGTACAAAGATGTGAGCGTCGTCCTGAGTAAAGGTGCGTACACGTGTCAATCCGTGCAGCTCGCCACTCTTCTCATAGCGGAACACAGTACCAAACTCAGCAATACGCAAAGGCAAATCCTTGTACGAACGTGGCTTGCGTGCGAAGACCTCGCAGTGGTGAGGACAGTTCATAGGCTTGAGCATATACTCCTCGTCCTCCTCTGGTGTGTGGATAGGCTGGAAAGCATCCTTGCCATAATGAGCGTAGTGGCCTGATGTTACATAAAGGCTCTTGCCGCCAATACCCGGAGTGATAACCTCCTGATAGTTGTAAGGCTTAAGGAGCTTGCGCAACAAGTCCTGAAGACGAAGGCGAAGAGCGGTACCCTTAGGCAACCATATAGGCAAACCCTTACCTACACGCTCAGAGAACATAAAGAGTTCCATCTCCTTGCCAATCTTACGATGGTCGCGCTTCTTAGCCTCCTCAAGCATCTGCAGATACTCATCCAACATGCTCTTCTTAGGGAAAGAGATGCCATAGATACGTGTCATCTGGTCGCGCTTAGCGTCTCCGCGCCAGAAAGCACCAGCAACACTTGTAATCTTAACAGCCTTGATAGCACCAGTACTCATAAGGTGCGGGCCACGACAAAGGTCGGTGAAGTTGCCCTGAGTGTATGTAGAAATTGAGCCATCCTCAAGATCCTGCTCAATGTGCTCACACTTGTAAGCTTGACCATCAGCCTTGAATTCGGCCAAAGCCTCAGCTTTAGGAACTTCACGACGAACAACTGGCTCGTTCTTCTTGGCGAGTTCCTTCATCTTTGCCTCTATCTTCGGGAAGTCGTTCTCGGAGATGACGTCGCCTTCCTTAGGCATTACGTCGTAGAAGAAACCGTTTTCCACAGCCGGACCAAATCCAAACTGTATGCCAGGATAAAGCTCCTTAAGAGCCTCGGCAAGAAGGTGGGCAGATGTGTGCCAGAATGTGTGCTTACCCTCTTCGTCCTCAAATCTGTAAAGGGCGATTGTAGCGTCCTCGTTGATAGGACGATTAAGCTCCACTGTTTCACCATTAACACCGCAAGATACAACGTTGCGAGCGAGAGCCGGTGAAATGCTCTCGGCGATTTGT
>OLSX01002506.1_pt1 | contig 16161 bp, 17 predicted proteins | sample 1673141 | NCBI WGS metagenome assembly OLSX01 (sample SAMEA3136759, study PRJEB25190) | human gut metagenome | biome: human gut; feature: human-associated habitat; material: faeces | place: Austria | collected 2013
CGGCACTGAAAACGGATGTCATTCCGATTTTTTTTCCTAATAATCCTGGCATTTCTTTAATGAATAAATAATTAAACTACAAATTAGACCTTAATCTCAACTTCTACACCACTGGGCAATTCAAGTTTCATCAGCGCATCAACTGTCTTGGCAGTTGAACTATAGATATCAATCAAGCGCTTGAAGTCAGAGAGCTGGAACTGCTCACGGGCTTTCTTGTTAACGAATGTACTGCGGTTAACAGTGTAAATGCGCTTGTGTGTTGGCAATGGAATAGGACCGCTGACGATGGCGCCGGTGGCCTTAACAGCCTTCACGATTTTCTCTGCTGACTTGTCAACCAACTGATGGTCGTAAGACTTCAGCTTAATTCTGATTTTCTGACTCATTGTCTTTTACTTTATTAATATTAGTAATTGTAATAGGAGGAGAGATACGCTGCTTAAGAGTCATTCGCTAAGCAGCGTCTCTCTTCCAGTATTGATTTTGCTATTAAAGGAGCTCTGAGTGACCGTTCTGCTCATCCAGCACTGCCTTGGCAATGGCTGTTGATACAGGAGCGTGGTGATCATACTCCATAGAGCTTGTAGCACGACCAGAGGTGATGGTACGCAGAGCAGTTACATAACCGAACATTTCTGCCAGAGGAACCATAGCCTTAACCACGCGGGCACCGCTACGGCCTTCCTCCATACCCTGAACCATACCACGACGCTTGTTCAAGTCGCCGATGACATCACCCATGTTCTCTTCGGGAGTAACTACCTCGACTCTCATGATGGGCTCCATCAGTACGGGCTTAGCCTTAGGACAGAGAACCTTGAATGCCTGGTGAGCTACCAGCTCGAATGACAACTGGTCTGAGTCAACGGGGTGGAAGCTACCATCGGTAAGAGTAACCTTCATACCAGTCATGGGGAAGCCACCAAGAACACCGTTGGCGAGGCAGTCCTTGAATCCCTTCTCTACAGAGGGGATGAACTCCTTAGGAATGTTACCACCCTTAACCTCGTTGATGAACTGCAGGTCGCCATCCTTATAGTCTTCGTCCTTAGGACCGATTGTAACATCGATACAAGCGAACTTACCACGACCACCACTCTGCTTCTTGTAAGTCTCACGGCTCTGGGCTGTGCCTATAATGGCCTCCTTGTAGTTAACCTGGGGCTTACCCTGGTTACATTCTACCTTGAACTCACGCTTCAGACGGTCGATGATGATGTCGAGGTGAAGCTCACCCATACCAGAGATAATGGTCTGACCACTCTGCTCGTCGGTACGAACGGTGAATGTGGGGTCTTCCTCAGCCAGCTTGGCAAGACCGTTGTCCAGCTTGGCAACATCGGCCTGGCTCTTGGGCTCTACAGCGATAGAGATCACGGTATCGGGGAAGGTCATAGACTCAAGAACGATGGGCTTAGACTCATCGCAGAGAGTATCACCAGTACGGATATCCTTGAAGCCTACACCTGCACCGATATCACCGGCGTCGATTGACTCCATTGGGATTTCCTTGTTAGAGTTCATCTGGAACAGACGGCTGATGCGCTCCTTCTTGCCTGAGCGGGGGTTGTACACGTAAGAACCGGCAACAACCTTACCAGAGTAGACACGGAAGAATACCAGACGGCCCATGAATGGGTCAGTGGCAATCTTGAATGCCAGAGCCGATGTAGGCTCATCCTCAGAAGGCTTGCGATCCTCCTCTTCCTCAGTATCGGGGTTGGTACCTACGATAGCCTCTGTATCCAGAGGTGAGGGAAGGAATGCACAAGTATAGTCGAGCAGAGGCTGCACACCCTTGTTCTTGTAAGAAGAACCGAGCAGCATAGGAGTAATCTCCATAGCGATGGTACCCTTACGGATAGCGGCGATAAGCTGCTCTTCAGAAATCTCAGCACCTTCGAGATACTTCTCCATCAGGTCGTCGTCGAAGTTGGCAGCATTTTCTACCATCTTCTCTCTCCACTCATTGGCCTCATCAACGAGGTCGGCGGGGATATCCTCAATATCGTATTCAGCGCCCATAGTCTCATCGTGCCACAGGATAGCCTTCATCTTGATAAGGTCAACGAGACCCTTGAAGTTTTCCTCTGCACCGATTGGAATCTGGATAGGACAGGGGTTGGCACCCAGGATGTCCTTCATCTGCTGTACGGTCTCGAAGAAGTCGGCACCCGAACGGTCCATCTTGTTCACATAACCGATACGGGGTACATTGTACTTGTCGGCCTGACGCCATACAGTCTCAGACTGTGGCTGAACGCCATCGGCTGCTGAATAAGTAGCGATAGCACCATCGAGAACGCGGAGTGAGCGTTCTACCTCTGCGGTGAAGTCAACGTGTCCGGGAGTATCGATAAGGTTTATCTTGTACTGCTTGTTGTTCCAAGTCCAGTTACAAGTGGTGGCAGCAGAGGTGATAGTGATACCACGCTCCTGCTCCTGTGCCATCCAGTCCATTGTTGCAGCACCGTCGTGCACCTCACCAATCTTGTGGGTCTTACCGGTGTAGAACAGGATACGCTCAGATGTAGTCGTCTTACCGGCATCGATGTGTGCCATAATACCGATATTACGAGTCAAATGTAAATCGCGGTTTGCCATTTTCTTTTATTCCTTATATATATGTAATGATTAGAATCTGAAGTGAGCGAATGCGCGGTTAGCCTCAGCCATACGGTGCATATCTTCCTTACGCTTGTAAGCGCCACCCTGATTGTTGAATGCGTCCATAATCTCTGCAGCGAGCTTGTCTGCCATGGTCTTACCACCACGCTTGCGAGCGAAAGCGATAAGGTTCTTCATAGAGATGCTCTCCTTGCGGTCGGGACGGATTTCGGTAGGAACCTGGAAAGTGGCACCACCGATACGACGGCTCTTCACCTCTACCTGGGGAGTGATATTGTCGAGGGCCTGCTTCCAAATCTCCAGGGGAGACTTCTCTTCATTAGCCATCTTCTCCTTTACGACATCAAGAGACTTGTAGAAAATTTCGTATGAAGCATTCTTCTTGCCGTCATACATCAAGTGGTTCACGAACTTAGAGACCTTCTGGTCGTTGAACACGGGATCCGGAAGAATCACGCGCTTCTTTGGTTTTGCTTTTCTCATTGCTTTTGTTAAATTAATATTCTGCGGAGGCTGCTCATTTGTTCTTCAACGCCAGCTCTCTGGCATTTACTCAACCTTGACTTATTCTCCAGCAAAACGATTATAATGTTTCTTTTGTTTTACATGCCGCAAGTCCTCAGGCTTCTCCGCCTGTGAACTTTCGGCATATACATCTTCAGGCTATTACTTCTTAGCCTTAGGACGCTTTGCACCATACTTAGAACGGCGCTGTGTACGGTTTGCGACACCTGCGGTATCCAAAGTACCACGAACGATGTGATAACGTACACCGGGGAGGTCCTTAACACGACCACCACGTACCAGTACGATAGAGTGCTCCTGCAGGTTGTGGCCCTCTCCTGGGATGTAAGAGTTCACTTCCTTCTGGTTTGTCAAACGCACACGGGCAACTTTTCTCATTGCCGAATTAGGCTTCTTAGGTGTTGTAGTATAGACACGAACGCATACACCACGACGCTGGGGACAATTATCCAACGCGGGAGACTTGCTCTTATCTACCAACACGTTTCTGCCTTTTCTTACCAATTGTTGAATTGTAGGCATAGTTTTACTTTTTTAATTTATATATTTATTTTTGTTATTATCAATCGATTGCGGCGGTATTTATGATGCCGTTTCGGGCTGCAAAGTTACATATTTTCTATCAAACCACCTAATTATACATATTATAAAGCGCTTCCAGATAGTAATATTTAACAGTTAGTTGTGTTTTTTATATATTTTTCACCGCAAAAATCATCTCGAGCGTGCCTTTGATGGTCATTTTTGTTACAAAAACAAGCTGCCCGCGCAGGGAAATGACCTCCCTTGCGCTGACTGTGTGCGCACACATTGCCGCAACCCTTTATACGCCCCGGTTCTGCGCCTTTGAGCATCGGTTTTTGCCCTTTCCAAACCTGACACCCAACCCTCCATCTGCCCTAACCTATGCCTCGCTGGTGGCGGAGATAATGGGAAGGGGGATGGGGATAGCTCCGGGGGTTATGCCATTTGTCTCGCTGGTGGTGGAGTGGATGGAAAGGGGGATGGGGATGGCTCCGGCGGGCGTGCCCATTGTCTCGCTGGCGGTGGAGGTGATGGGAAGGGGGATGGGGGTGGTTCCGGGGGCTCTGAGCTATGCCTCGCTGGTGGTGGAGGGGATGGGAAGGGGGATGGGGATGGCTTCGGGGGGTATGCCTTAGGCCTCGCCGCTGGTGGGAGCAATGGGAGGTATCATGCGCTGGTCCTCAGCGGTGCCGAGGTCAATCCGCCCGAAAGCCTGCTCGTACTTTAGCACATTCTCTTGCAACGCCATGAGCAGGCGCTTGGCGTGCTCGGGCGCCATAATCATCCTGCTTGCCACCTCGGGCTTGGGCATGCCCGGCAATGCCTGCGCGAAGTCTATCACGAAGTCACTGTGCGAGTGGTTAATCAACACCAGGTTGGCATAGATGCCTCGAGCCACCTCGGGCTTAATGTCCAGTTGCAGCTGCATGGTCTGCTCGTTATTCTTTTGGTCCATAATGCTTCTATATATATAATAAGGTATAGCAACCAGCCTTCCGAGCTATCGGTTCGGGCTGTGCAGCCACAAAATTACGGCATAATCGTCAAATCACCAAGGTTTCGGCGGAAAAGATTAGGACTTCGGCAGTCACACCCTTGACCAGCACGGGAGTCGGAAGATGTTCCTTCGGGGCGAAGAGGGCTTGGGGTGTGGCGGAGAGAGACAGCATGGACGCATAGGTAGTTATATTATTCGTGGAGGTCATCATAATTCTTGTGGAGGCCATCATAATTTTTGTGGAGGCCATCATAATTTTTGTGGAGGTACCCTCCAGCGGCGTGGAGATGGTCATAATTTTCGCAGAGATGGTCATAATTCTTGTGGAGGTGAGCACGGCGTGAAGGGAGGGGTAAGAATAAAAAAACGGGAAAAACTATAAAAATTTTATCCCTATTTGTAGGTATGTCAGAATTAAGTTGTAACTTTGCAACAACATTAGTAGGTATTCTATAGCGCATAGAGAGCAATCTGTGGTGCATGGAGAACCACCTGTGGAGCATAGAAAACAAGCTATAGCGCATGGCGAGCGACCTGTGGTGCATAGGGAACCTACTATAATGGATATAGAACAAGATTATTAACAATATAAAATTAAAGATTATGGCATACGTAATTAGTGACGATTGTATCGCTTGCGGTACATGTATCGATGAGTGTCCTGTAGGCGCTATCTCTGAAGGCGAAAAGTATTCTATCAACCCCGACGCTTGTACAGAGTGCGGCACTTGCGCAAGTGTTTGCCCCAACGAGGCTATCAGCCTGGGCGAATAATCGCATAGAGACAACACAACGATTTAGAGCGACACTCTCCAGCAATGGGGCGTGTCGCTTTTTGATTGCTACGATTATGGAATTCCTTCAACTTACCGAGAAGCGCTTCTCCGCAAGACGCTTCACTGACGAGGCTGTCGCCCAAGCCGACCTCGACTACATCATGGAGTGTGTGCGCATGGCTCCCTCTGCCTGCAACCGCCAGCCATGGCACTTTGTCATCGTGGAGAGCGATGACGCCAAAGCCCGTCTGCGCCGATGCTACGACCGCGAATGGTTTGCCACTGCCCCACTCTACATCGTCTGTCTGAAGAACACGGAAGAAAACTGGGTGCGCGCCGAAGACAGCCACGCCCACGGCGACATAGACCTCGCCATAGCCACCGAGCATCTCTGCCTGGCTGCCGCCGAGCGCGGTCTGGGCACCTGCTGGGTATGCAACTTCAATGTGGCTCTCGCCCGCGAGCTGTTTGCCCAAGCCCCGATGGAGCCTGTCGCCATCATCCCTATCGGCCACATTGCCGACGACTGTCAGCAGCCCGAGAAGAAGCGCAAGAGCATCGACGAAATCGTGAGCCGCGTCTAAGCTGCCGGCTGCGACCGAGCCGAGGACGACTGAGAACGCCACAGGGGCGACGATGATGCGGCTGATGCCACCGCCGGCACCTCTGCCCCAGCCCACTCTCACCCCACAAACGCACATCGCCCCGCCCACATATCTCTATATGGGCGGGGCGATGCCATTGACGGGTATCAGTGGATGCGTGGGCTATGCCACGGTCGAGTCTTTGTCGAGGACTTCGTACTTGGAGTGCTTGCTGATATACTCGGGCACGATGTGCTTCATCTTAGCCACCGTAGCCATGTCGTCGTAACCGGCAGCGATGTCGTTCAGCTCTTCTATCTCGCGCTCGGCGTCCTCATATTCATAGCTGCGCACCTGGGCGATACGTATCTTCTCGTGGAATGAAGGCAGCGTGTTCTCGTTCTCGCTGAGCACCTCTTCGTAGAGTTTCTCTCCGTCGCGCAGTCCGGTGAACTGTATCTCCACATTCTTGGCGCCGCTGAGCTGTATCATTCGGCGTGCCAGGTCGGCTATCCTCACGGGCTCGCCCATGTCGAAGACGAATATCTCGCCACCCTTGCCGTGGGTACCGGCTTCGAGCACCAGCTTGCAGGCTTCGGGGATGAGCATGAAGAAACGGATAATCTTGGGATGGGTCACCGTGAGCGGACCGCCCTCTGCCAGCTGCTTGCGGAAGAGAGGGATGACAGAGCCGTTGGAACCGAGCACATTGCCGAAGCGCGTGGTGACAAACTGGGTGACACCCTCTATCTTGCCCTCCTTGATGGCCTTGTCGAGGCTCTGCACATAAATCTCGCAGATGCGCTTGGAACAGCCCATCACATTGGTGGGGTTGACCGCCTTGTCGGTGGAAATCATCACAAACTTCTTGACGCCATACTTGACACTGAGGTCGGCTATCACCTTGGTACCCCACACATTGTTCTGCACACTCTCGCTGGGGTTGTCTTCCATCATGGGCACATGCTTGTAGGCTGCGGCGTGGAACACGTAGTCTGGGCGGAACTCACTGAAGATTGCCTCCATGCGGTCTTGCTTACAGATGCTTGTCACCACGGTGTGGGCGATGATGTCGGGATAGTCCTTTTTCATCATCAGACGGATGTCGTGCTGTGGCGTCTCTGCCTGGTCTATGAGCATCATCTCTGCGGGATGATAGATGGCTATCTGTCGCACCATCTCGCTGCCTATCGAGCCAGCCGAACCTGTGATGAGCACCTTGCGGCCGCTGAGCAGCTTGCCCACACTGTCCATGTCGACTTTGATTTCTTCGCGTGGCAGCAAGTCCTCTATCTTCACCTCTCGCATCGACACCTTCATCTGTGTCTCGCCATCCTTGTCCCACTTCTCTGTGCTCTGGGCAACGTATATCTTAAGTCCTGCCTCGATGAAGAGGTCCTGCAGTTTGCGGTTCTTCAGAAAGAGGTCGTGCTTGAGCGGACTCACCATCACTGCCTCTATCTTGCGCTTGCGTATGATGGCAGCCAGGTCCTCTCGGGTCGAATAGATGTGTCGTCCCATGAGTCTTTCCTTGTAGTGGGGCTTGCTGTCGCCGATGTATCCGTCGATGACAAACTTGACGGGCTTGGTGTTCAGCGCCTCGTTGGTGATGGCTATGGCTCCGGCGTGGGTTCCGTAGATGAGGGTGCGGCGTGCGTGGTCGCCCACGAGAGCATTCTCAAACACCATCTTGATGATGATGCGCGAGATGCACAACACGGTGAGTATACCGCCAAAGATGGCTATCAGCTTACGTCCGGTGAACGCATAGAAGACATTCTCCCAACCGTAGTTGATGACTGCATAATTGAACGCAAGATAGACAAAGAACGCCAGAAGCGTGGAGTAGACTATGCGCAACAAGTCTACAAACTGCGAAAAGCGCAGTATGCCCGAATAGGTACGAAATACACGGAAGCCCACGACATTGGCGGCGCAGATAGCCAGCAATGAGGGGAACAGCAATGACCACTCGTTGAGGATATCCTGCGCACTATGGCGCAGCCAGATAACGAACAGAGCGCTGAAGAAGCACAGCACTACATCAAAAATCACAACAGCCCAGCGGGGTAAGGCTGACTTGCGAAAATACCAGTTGTAAATTTTGCCCAGCATGATGATTATTATAATTCTTCACATCGGTAATTCCCCTAAGGGAAATCTCTTTCATTCTCGTTTATGCGGAAAACGTCGTCCTTCATGGTCCGCCATATCGGACGGATTACCCGCATCGGGTTAGTCTAAGTAAACAAACAGTGCAAAAGTAACAAAAATTATTAACAATGTAATCATAATCCTTTAATATTTTTACATTTTACCTCAAAAAAAAGCCAAACGGGGGGGGTAAAATGCCCATTTTTGGCGCAGAAATCACTCCCAAATATATAAATATGCCGTTTGCCGTGTTACCGGATGACTGCTCTCCGTCTTCGGCCTTTTACAAGGCGCCTTTTGTTTGTTTTGTTATTCGCAATAGCTCGTTATTACTCATTAAAAGCCAAAAGTATTTGCATTTCCTGCTGTGAGTAACGCCTTCGGCTAAGCGCAACACTTACAGCGTTGCACTTCTTTTTTGTATGTGTATACCCAGGGTAGAGGCGCTGCGCACCTCAACCCTGGGCTGGGGAATCGCAACTCCTACAGAGTTGCCGGGGGGGCGTACCGTCTTCCTATATGAATGGTCAAACATATTTGGGCAGTAATTGGCTAACCATGATGGGTTGCGGGCGAAAACACGCTACCCTGGGTAAGATACCCCCACTAATATAGCAAAGCTGTAAGTGTTGCGTTTAGCCGTAGGCGTTACCCCGGCAGGACTTTTGCCAGCAATAAGCCAAACTAAATCCACGCTAAAAGCAAAATCCAAGCAAGCCCTAATGGCCGTTTGGGGATAAAGGACATAACCCTGACCGCCGTAGCCACCCTACCCTGCCCGGGAGTCTACTCCCGCCTGTCTACCGTGAGCAGATCAGAGGCTGGCAGTTGCCACCACCGCCACAAGAATGGGCCGAAATCGCCCCGCCACACGAAAAAAGCGGCGCAAAGCCAAGCGTAAGTCAAAAAATATTCCTACTTTTGCACCGAGGCGAGGCTCGCCGAGCCGCCATGCGCCTTGCAATCAACTAAACGACATTACAAATATGAAGAAAACCCTTTTGGCTCTCGTCCTCCCCATCGCGCTGGCGATGGCGGGCTGCCGGTCCCACTACGAGGTAAGCGAGATTACACGCTCGCGCATCCTGATAGACAGCCGGTACGACACCCAAGACACCGAGGCGCACAAGTTTCTGGCGCCCTACACCCACAAAGTCGATTCGCTCATGAGTCCGGTGGTAGGCACCGTCGCCCGCGACCTGACCGTGCACCGCCCCGAAGGCGCGCTTTCCAATCTGCTGAGCGACATACTGATATGGGGCTCAGCCCGCTTCGGCGAGCATCCCGACTTTGCCGTATACAACATGGGCGGTATCCGCGCCTCGCTCGCCAAGGGCAAGGTGACCATCGGCGACGTGGTCGATGTGGCCCCCTTTGACAACAAGCTGTGCCTGCTCACCCTCACCGGCGCCCAGGTGACCCGGCTCTTCGAGCAGATAGCAGCAGTAGGCGGCGAGGGAGTGAGCCACGAGGTGGCACTGGTCATCAGCAGCGACCACAAGCTGGTTTCCGCCACCGTGGGAGGCAAGCCCATAGACCCCAATGCCTCTTACCGCATAGCCACCCTGGACTATCTGGCCCAAGGCAACGACAAACTCGACGCCTTCAAGCAGAAGACGCAGCTGGTGTCGCCACAGACCGAAGAGAACAACGTGAGATATATCATCATGGACTACTTCCGCACCCATGGCACAGTCGACGCTGCCATTGAGGGTCGCATCAAGGTCCAGTAAAACATAGGAGAAGACTTATGAAACGCATCATGATACTGGCTGCCGCCATCGTCGTATGTACCGCAGCCGCAGCCCGCAAGACGGTGACCATCACCATCATGCACACCAACGACACCCACAGTTGCATCCTGCCGCTCAACCCCAACCTCGCCGATACCGCCGTGGCTGGCCGTGGCGGCTTTCTGCGCCGCATCGAGATGCTGCGCCAGGAGCGGCTCAAGGACCCCGACCTGCTGGTCTTCGACAGCGGTGACTTCTCGCAGGGCTCTCCCTACTACAGCCTCTTCAAGGGCGAAGTGGAGATAGAGCTGATGAACCGTATGGGCGTCAACGCCTCTACCATCGGCAACCACGAGTTTGACTTCGGCGTGGAGAATATGGCACGCCTCTTCGACATGGCCAAGTTCCCCGTGCTCTGCGCCAACTATCGCTTCACGGGCACACCGCTCGAGGGCAAAGTCGAACGCTATCGCGTGTTCCACGTCAAGGGTGTGCGCATCGGCGTGTTCGGCATCGACCCCAAGCTCAAGGGACTCGTGGACGACAAGAAGATAGGCGGCGTGGAATACCTCGACCCCATCGCCACCGCCAACGAGATGGCGCAGCTGCTGCGCACCCGCGAAGGCTGCGATGTGGTCATCTGCCTGTCGCATCTGGGCTGGCTCGAGCACGGCATGAGCGACCAGGAGGTGATAAGCCACTCGCGCGGCATCGACCTGGTGCTGGGCGGCCACAGCCACACCTACTTCCAGACGCTGCGCTATGTCAAGGACCTCGACGGCCGTCAGGTGCCCGTAGACCAGAACGGCAAGCACGCCATCTATGTAGGCAAGATAGAACTGAAGGTGAAGCGCAAGTAACCACAGCGACCATCTACCACAAAGCCCTCGACGCTATCGGCGCCGAGGGCTTTGTCATTGATGATGGGTATGGTTTACTTGAGGTGCTTCTTGAGTTGCTTGCCCAGCAGGGTGTAACCCTTCTCGTTGGGGTGCAGTCCGTCCTTCATGAAGCAGGTGGGGTCAATCTTGCCCGAACCGTCCTTGAGAGTCAGGCAGTCGGTGAGGTCTACGAGTTCGGTCTTGTCGTCTGCCACAAACTTCTGCTCGAGCAGCTGGTTGATGCGTGCCACCTTGACCTCACGGTTCTTGGCGGGATAGACCTTGAGCACATGAATCTTGGCCTGGGGCTGACGCTCACGGATGAGGGCTGTGAGGTCAACGATGCCCTGTGCTATCTCCTCCTCGGTGTTGACATAGTAGTTGTTGATACCGATGAGCAGACAGATGTGCTTGGGCTTGCAGCCCTCGAGTTCTCCGTGGTAGATACGCCAGAAGACGTTCTCTATACGATCCCATCCGAAGCCCATATTGGTAACGCGGCGCTTGCCGAAGGTCTTGCCCCAGGCGGCTCCGCCATTGTTGACACCGTTGACGGGATTGCCGCCCCAGAAGTGGGTGATAGAGTTGCCGATAAGCAGTATCTCGGGGTCGGTGGTGTGGTTGAGCTCGACCACCTGGTTATGGCGCACGCGCCATTCATAGCATCCGTCGCGACGCTGTGTGACGGGAGGGAACACCTTGTTGGGTGCGTCCTCGGCGAGCATCTCGCGCAGCTTCTTGATATAGGCGTCGGCATAGGCGCGGCAACCCAGGTCGTTGGGGTGAGAACCCTCAATCATATACTCTTCGCCAAAGGCGATGTCGGCCTTGTTCATATAGAAGAGGTTCTTGACTCCCTCTGCCTTGAGCTCATCGTAGGCCTTGTGGAGGGCGGCGTTGCCACGGTTGTACTTGGCGGCGACATTGGCGCGGAACACGCTGTCGGGCGTGGGGTGGCACTCGCAGAGCAGGATGGGGGCATCGCTCTTGGCGCGCAGCTTCATCACACCCTCCTTGGCACGCTTGATGATTTCGGGCTCCTTGAGGTTGAAGCTATTGGGCATAGCGTCAACGACGAAGGCACGGGCATTGATCTCGCTGAGCATGTCGAAGACGGCAGGCTCCATGCGGGCAGAGCCGGAGAAGCCCAGATTGATGACGGGATATTCCATCTCGCGCTCCACGATATTGGTAATTGCCATACCGGGACGCGAGGGAGAGGCACCCTGGATGATGGACGAGCCGTAGATGACGATGGGGCGCTCGGGCGACTGGTGGATGAACTGGAAGCTGGCATTGGCGTCGACGCCTACCTCGAGCCACTTCACGCCGTTGTAGTTGGGCAGATAGAGGGTGTACTCCACGCCACGGCTCTTGTTCTTGAAGGTCAGGTTCTGCCATTCCATGCGGGCAGTATCAGCCTTCATCTTCCAACTCATGTGGTTGGCTATCCAGTGGGTATCGCCGTCGGGAGTCTTGCCGTAGAGGTCTACGCCCGACTTGTTGATACCGGTCATATTGAAGCCGTTGTAGTTGTTTGACGGACATCCGTAGCGCACGCGGATAGTCTTGGAGTTGGAGACGAAGCGTACGATGACGCCGGCGGTCTGACCCTTCAGGCTCCACACGTTCTTGGGCAGCGTGGCAGCGAATCGCTCGGGCAGACGGTCATAACTCTTTCCCATTTCCTTGTTCCAGGCGCGGCCGCAGATGTAGGGTTCGTCACCGTCCATGGGGTTCATCCATTTCACTTGTTGTGCCGTGGCTTGGATGGTCATCATCCAGAGCAGCACGATCATCGAGATGTGTTTAATCTTCATTGGTTGTTTATTTTTAATAGTTAATGAGTTTCGTTTTAGGGTCTATTCAAAGTAGAATGTGAGCACTATCATCTTGGTGCGCGTCTCGCTGATGCTGCGTGCGAAAGGCTTCATCGCGTCGTCCTTGAGCTTGTCGGGATGGGAGGTGTCGAGGCTGTTGATAAGACTGAACATGAACTTCAGTTCGGGCCTCAACTTGAAGTAAGGCAGGTAGAAGTCGCAGCCCAAGCCCACCTCGGCAAAGGTGTCATAACGCTTCAGTCGCACGATGTCGTCATCTCTGCCGCTCAGATTAATCATGGGGTTGATACCCGCCATGATGTAAGGACGGTGATTGTTGAAGCGCGGCGCGGCGAAGATGAGGTCGAGCGCCGAAGACACGTAGATAGACTTCAGGTCCTGATAGCGCACGATGCGGTTGCCACCAGCGTCGGTCTGGGTCTGATGATGGAAGGTGAGATGGCGGTTGCCAAAGTAGAGGGCTGGGGCTACACGAAACTGGAAATTCTGACTCAGACGGAATTCGCCAAGTACACCCACGTTGAGACCAGCATCCCAGCGGTCCTGGTCGGCAGAGATGAGCACCTGCTGCTGGGTTCCGTCCTCGGCGGTGATGGTCTGCGGACCTACGTTGACCAGCTCCATATCCTGCATGTGGGTTCCCACGAGTATACCGAAATGGAATGGGCGTAGGTCGGTATAAGGGCGGTTCTCGACCTTGCGTTCTTGGGCATCGGCAGCCATCGTGGCTACGACAGCCATCAGGACAATAAGGATATATTTCTTCATCACGTGCATCACATTATATATATAATAAGGTGTAACGGCGCCCTTGGAGCTGCGCCCCACCACTATCTCTTGCAAATTTACGACAAAAATACTGAAACATACCCCAATTTCCGATAAAAATACATGACAGACAGTGAAAAGCACGCTCCGCATGACCATCATTGCACCGCCCGAAGCCCTGACGAGTGGAAAAACTGAACAAGTTGCGCAACTTTTAGAACAACATGTGAAAAAAATCGGCTACAACTCTTGCACAGTTTGCAATAACACATTATATTTGCAGCAGATAAATGGCACCGCCATTACCGACGGCGCCAATAGTATTAACTCAAAACACATAGATCATGAAAAAGATTTTATTTGTAGCAGTAATGTTACTGGCCTCAGCAGCCACATTCGCCCAGAACAGCGTAGGACAGTTCACATTTACCCCCAAGGTAGGTCTTAACATCGCAGACTTCCAGAAGTGCGAAGGCTCTGATGCCCGTTTCGGTCTTGTTGCCGGTGGTGAGTTTGAATATGGTCTTTCTGACATGGTAGGCTTGAGCTTCGGAGCTCTCTACTCGATGCAGGGTGCCAAGTACAAGGACGACGGTGTTACCCAGACCTTGAAGGCCGACTACATCAACATCCCTCTGCTTGCCAACGTATATGTAGCTCCTGGTTTTGCTGTCAAACTCGGTCTTCAGCCCGGTTTCAACGTAAACAGTGAGTACAAGGCAGCCCGCGGCAGTTCATCTGTCACCACAAGCGTAGACGCCAAGACTGTAGACCTCTCTATTCCAATCGGCGTTTCTTACCAGTTTGACAATGTTGTCATCGACGGCCGTTACAACTGGGGCCTCACCAAGGTATATGAGAACAGCGACTACAAGAACAGCGTATTCCAGATTACCGTAGGTTACAAGTTCGCCCTCTAATCCAGTATAGAGTTTAACAACAATGGGGACTATCCGCCGCTTGATTGGCGTATAGTCCCCATTTTCTGTATCAGCATTGGCGTTACTTTCTGCCTTTGCCTCGGTTGGCTCTCTGTTCACGGTATTTGGCTTTCTGCCTTGCCGAGCCCGAGCCGTGGGCACCGGTGATATACTTTTTCTTCTTGGCTTTGGTCTTCACTTTACCGTCTTGACCGCCGTTGCCTTTGGGCGCGCTTCTGAACACAAGTCCGCCCTCGATAATATCGTCGATGTCTGCCATAGTCTGTGATGGATTAATGATGGAACAAGCGCACACCTGTAAACGCCATGGCTATGCCATACTTGTCGCAGGTGTCGATAACATTGTCGTCGCGTATGCTGCCTCCAGCCTGTGCGATATACTCTACGCCGCTCTTGTGGGCACGCTCGATGTTGTCGCCGAAGGGGAAGAAGGCATCGCTGCCCAGTGCCACGCCCTTGTTCTGGGCGAGCCACTCACGGCGCTCTTCTGCGGTGAGAGGCTCTGGCTTCTCGGTGAAGAACATCTCCCAAGTACCGTCGCGCAGCACGTCTTCCCACTCGTCAGAGATATACACGTCGATGGTGTTGTCGCGGTCGGCGCGACGTATGCCTGACTTGAAGGGGAGCGCCATTACCTTGGGGCACTGCCTCATCCACCATGTGTCGGCCTTGCTGCCAGCCAGACGGGTGCAGTGGATACGGCTCTGCTGTCCGGCGCCGATACCGATGGCCTGACCGTCCTTGACATAGCATACCGAGTTGCTCTGGGTATATTTCAGGGTGATGAGGGCGATGACCAGGTCACGGCGAGCCTCATCGGTGAAGGTCTTGTTCTGGGTAGGGATGTTTTCAAAGAGAGCGGGGGCGTCGAGACGTATCTCGTTGCGTCCCTGCTCGAAGGTGATGCCAAACACCTGCTTGCGCTCGATGGGCGCGGGCTGGTAGTCGGGGTCTATCTGTATCACGTTGTAGGTACCCTTGCGCTTGTCGCGGAGCACGGCGAGAGCGTCGTCGGTATAACCCGGAGCTATCACGCCGTCGCTTACCTCGCGCTTGATGAGCAGGGCAGTAGCCTTGTCACACACATCACTCAGCGCCACAAAGTCGCCATACGAACACATACGGTCGGCACCGCGGGCACGAGCATAGGCACACGCGAGGGGCGAGAGTTCGAAGTCTACGTCATCGACAAAGTAGATGTGGCGCAGCGTGTCGGTCAGGGGCAGACCGATGGCAGCTCCTGCCGGACTCACGTGCTTGAACGACGCTGCGGCGGGAAGTCCGGTGGCAGCTTTGAGTTCGCGCACCAGCTGCCAGGAGTTGAGGGCGTCAAGGAAATTGATGTAGCCTGGGCGGCCGTTGATAACCTGGAGGGGCAATTCGCCTTCCTCCATAAAGATACGGGAAGGCTTCTGGTTCGGATTACATCCGTACTTAAGTGCAAGTTCTTTCATCTTGTGAGTATTATATACTTTCGGGTGCAAAATTACGAAAAAAAGATTACACCCCGTGGCTGACATACAGTATTTTTTCGTATTTTTGCACCCATATTGTTTATGAGCAATTATCAGATGTTATGAAACGGGAGTTAGAGACACTTCTCAAAGGATTGGAATCGGGCATCGTGCGCCATGTTGATGCCCGCCGGCTGTGGCAGCTGGTCACTCACGGGCGCCGCCCATCAGACAAGACACTCGACCGACTTGCGCTGCTTGCCGGCTTTCAGAACTGGAAAGACCTGCGCGAGGCTATGCGTGGCGAGAGCGACGCTGCCTTCGGTTTTGAAGAAGAAAAGGAGAAGCCTC
>OLSX01002517.1_pt1 | contig 16093 bp, 21 predicted proteins | sample 1673141 | NCBI WGS metagenome assembly OLSX01 (sample SAMEA3136759, study PRJEB25190) | human gut metagenome | biome: human gut; feature: human-associated habitat; material: faeces | place: Austria | collected 2013
ATGATGTATGGCTGAGTGAAATCATGCTTCAGCAGACACGTATTGAAGCTGTTAAATCAAAGTTTCTTTTATTCAAGCAGACACTTCAACAATTAAATTTTTGATCTGCAGCAATGACACGTCAAGAATACATATAAATTCAAGTCTGAAAATCAAAAAAGAATATGAATATAATAGTATCAGGAAACTATCAGGAGAAACACCATGTCAGAAAACAGAGAAAATAATAGTAAAATCCATGCATACTGGATTCACAGAAAAATAGAAGATCCTTCTGCAGTATCAGGCTTCTTCTATGCAAGAGAATGCACCTGTTCAAACTGCGGTAAAGAAGTGAATATGGAAAAACAACACTGCCCGTTCTGTGGAGCAGTGATGGATGCAGATCCAGGTGAATGATCATGTTCAGAAAAGGGCAGACCGTCTATTTTCTTCAGTCAAAAAAGAATGTCATACAGGCACGCATAATAGCTGTTTCCGGCGGCTTCTACACTCTGAAGCTTGCAGATGGCGGAGGCATCAGACTGCGTGAAAGTCGTCTGTATGCAACAGAAGAAGATGCTAAAAAAGCGATTCAAAAACCGTATGTAAAGCCAAAGCTGTACTGGGGACTGGATGAATAAAAAACCAATTATTAATTTACTTCGGTAGAATAAAATAAGTTCTTTCATTATGCCGGTCTGCTGTGATAGACTGCATGTTAATTAGGTGATGAATATGATTATTGAAAAAAATAGACATATGAATGAATTGACGAAGCTTTTCCGTTCTTCAGAAGCAGTAACGGCTGAAGAGCTGGCTTCTTTTACTGATTCCATTGTCAGAACAGTAAAGAATGACATGAAATATCTGAATGTACCTCTGAAAGAATGTCTGAAAATGGCATGTGTCAATCCTAGCAGAAAATATGGTTTCCTTGATAGAAAAGGTACAATTGAAACTGGCAAGGATGGAGATTTTGTTGTCATTGACGATGATTTCAATGTAGTGCATACTTATAGCAGAGGCGTATCTGTATATGATCAAAGCAAAGATGGAAAGATCTTTAATGAAGCGTATATAGATTCTATTAGAAAGTAAAAATTATGTCAGATATTCGATTAGTCATCGCAGATGTGGACGGTACACTTGTAAACGATCATAGGGAACTGTCCAGCTATACAAAAAGTGTCATTGAAAGACTGCACGAGCAGGGAATTCTGTTTGGTGTTGCCTCTGGCAGAGATTATCTTCAATTGCTGGAAGATAATGAATACTGGGGCTTTGACTTTCCTTTTGATGTGACGATGGGCATGAATGGCGGACAGGTATATATTGCAGAATCCAAAAAGCTTTATGAATACAATAAATTGAGTGAAGAAACAGTTAAAAGTATCGTAGAGATGATGGATCCGCTGGATCTGAATCCGTTTGTATATGGTCCAGACCATACAATGATCTGTAGAAGAATAGACAGTGCTACAGAAGCATCCGGGGAAAGAAACAGCATGCAGCTGCATGTTGTAAAAGATATGTCAGAATTCTGGGAGAAGCCGATTCCTAAGATCATGTATAGAACAACGGAAAGTCAAATGCCTGCAGTATATCAGTGGGCCTTAGATCATCCTTCTGATAAATATCAGGCATTCAAGACGCAGACGACAATGCTTGAATTCCAGGATCCGCATATTAATAAGGGAACTGGACTTCAGCATGCTGTTGAACTGTTAGGGATTGATTTAGAAAATGTTGCTGCTTTTGGTGACATGTCAAATGATAATCCGATGCTGGAACTTGCTGGTATTGGGGTGTGTCTGAAAAATGGTGCACAGGATACAAAAGCATGTGCAGACTATATCACTGACTTTACAAATAATGAAGATGGCTTTGCAAAATTTGCAGAAAAGTTATTGTAGATAAATCGTATATCAAAGAAAAGAGATGAGAATTGAAATCATCAGAACATGATTATCACTCTTATCTCTTTTTTTATCATGCCAGTAAAGCAAACCGCGGATGGCATGCATGATAAATATGCTGCTTTTCAATAGTCAATCATCATTTTCATTAGTTTTATGGTTTTTTCAAACAACTCTTCAGTCTTATTTTTTCGTTTCCATGAATATAAATAGATTGGTGAAGTTTTGAAGAAGTTCCTTCTTGAACCCTTCATGCTTTCTAAAAAGAATTTATATCTTCTGCAAAGTTGATCTACTGGCTTTAAATGCTCGTAGGTTTCCTCTGTATTTGATTTATACATTTCTCTGCCTAAATCCTTCTGAAAGGCATTGTAAGTTAATGCTGTATCTTCATCACCTATAAGAAGGCTTCCGAACATTATATGTTTCTTACATACCTCACAGTTCTTCATTCTCTGCGGTCTTCCATGGTTCACTGTCCGCGATTTGCTTTATTGGCAAGTTTTCTTTTTGATAAAGTTGTAATACAAAAAAAATGATAAACCAGGAAAAGAATTTTTGTAAAACTTGGTAATTATACTGCTTTTAATTTTGAGAAAGAGATGCATGATATCATTGTATTGGAAATACGGAGAATAAGTACTATGGCAAAACAGAAAGATTTGAATAGATATTCCATAAGATACTGCAGGAAGAACTATAGATCATTGGACAATGATTAAAATATTACTTCTTCAACATTCTGAGTATTCGATTTGAGTATAGAACAATACATAATTTGTATTGTATATTTTTTTTTGTGATGATAGTATTCTTTTGTAAATTAGCAAAAATTGAATTCATTTATTCAATTTTGAATATAAGTAATGATATAACAGGAGAAACTTATGAAAACATGGTTTATTACAGGATGTAGTGAGGGTGGTATTGGAGCAGGAATTGCTGAAGCAGTCTTAAAAAGAGGATACAGAGCTGTGGTAACAGCACGAAATATCGAAAAGGTAAGTAATATTGTAAAAAATTATCCTGATACTGCGCTTGTGTTGCAACTTGATGTTACAAATAAGGAAAGTATCAAAGATGCTATAAATACTGCAGTTGATAAATTTGGAACGATTGACGTGCTTGTGAATAATGCAGGTTATGCTTATAGATCTTCTATAGAAGAAGCAGAAGAAGAGGGACTGAATTTAATGTATCAAACAAATCTTTTTGGTCCTATTTGTTTAATTCAAGAAGTACTTCCTATGATGAGAAAAAAGAAGAGTGGAGCAATTATCAATATCTCTAGCATTGCAGCAGTAAGAACAGGGGCAGCATCAGGTTTCTATGCTTCAAGTAAAGCAGCGCTAGAGCTAATGAGTGAAGGTCTTGCGGCAGAAGTTAAACCACTTGGCATCAAAGTTATGATAGTAGAACCAGGTTCTTTTAGAACACATTTCTATGATACTTCATTAAAAGGCTCAAAGATGACAATAGATGCATATAAAAATACAGCCTGGACAAGATCTGTCGAAAATACAGTTAACAAGCAAAATCAACCAGGAGATCCAAATAAAGTAGGTAATGTAATTATTGAGACAATCGAAAAGGAAAATTATCCACAGAGACTATTACTTGGATCAGATGCTGTAAAAATTGTGAAAAGTACTTTTGAACAAAGACTGAATGAAATTTCATTATGGGAAGATGAATCTATAAAAACAGATTATTAAAGTTATAAAACAATATTTTCGTTGAATAAAAGAAACTTATCTAAAGGGCAATGCAAGTAAGTTAAGAGATTTGACAAAATAAAAAAATCGAGAATAGACATACAGCGTACAAATTGTGGTCTTTCTCGATTTTTTGCTTGATTGTTTCGTAAGCGTCAAATAAATATAGGACTATCAAGTACAATATCGTCTTGATAATTTTTAAGTGCCTTAAATATTTTTTCATCTAAGCTGAACATGTAACTGTTGATATTTTAGCAGTTGTACAGGCAGCAGCGAATGTAGTTCCATTCAGGATACATTCAAGAAATGCATACCATGCTTTAATGTTTATTTTCCATGAAAAGAACAGTGTATCAGCTACAATATTGAAATTTTTCCGCAATTCTTACATACAAATCTTTTCGTTCCATTTTTGTCTTTTCCATTTTTGGAGATATCTGAACAATGACATCTTGGACATTCGATTTGTTTATCCTTTTCAAGTAGACTTTCAAACGCTTTGAAATCATGTGAATGATATTTCTTGTAATCATCAAGTATTCTGGTTAAAATCTGTACTTCGAAAACATCTTTGCTTTTCTCTAAAAGTAAAGACAAATCTTTATAAGAGGAATATTTGGTCTGGCGGTTCATACATTCCTAATATCTTTAAGCAATAACGCAGCTAGGATATAGTCGCTAGACCAAGACAGAAAGGACTGCGTTACTGCTTAAAAACATCCTTTCTCGGTCTGGCTCTTATTCTATATGATGATTATTTATAAATATCCATATCCGCGATTTGCTTTATTGGCATGTTTTTTTGCTCTCCAAAATTGGATGAGGTGTGAAAATTTTGATTTTCAAATAACATGAGGAATTGAATAAATTTCATACTGGCAGGAAGGTGCAATCCGCTGATTATTCATATATACTTTATTCAGAAAGATAAATCAGAATTTGTAGAGGTGATAAGCTATATGAATGATAAATGGGTTGAGTTTGCAATTCGTATTCAAAGTATTGCTCAGGCTGGGCTTCAGTACGGGAAAGATAAATATGACAGAGAGCGTTATGAGGAATTGAGACAGATTGCAGCAGAAATGTTGTCTCTGAAAACGGATATTCCGGTAAATAAAATTTTCGATTTGTTTTGTAATGAATCTGGCTACCAGACACCAAAAGTAGATACACGGGCTGCGGTTTTTGTTGACGGTAAAATTCTGCTTGTACATGAAAATAATGGTACATGGTCATTGCCGGGAGGGTGGTGCGATGTAGACCAGTCTGTTGTATCCAATACGGAAAAAGAAGTGCAGGAAGAAGCAGGATTTTCGGTAATATCCGAAAAAATAATCGCAGTTCAAGATTGGCGAAAGCATAATGTGGTGAATTATGCATATGGAGTAGTGAAGATTTTTGTTCTGTGCAGGTATGAAGGTGGAGAGTTTGAAAAAAATATTGAAACTACAGAAATTGGATTTTTTGATAAAAACAATCTCCCATCTGACCTTGCTGTAGAAAAATGCACAAAAGAACAAATTCTGATGTGTTTTGACTCGTATGAAAATCCAAATGCGGCAACGCTGTTTGATTGAGACAACTTATAGTTTAACCAAAAAATTCCAGTTTGCTGATGCAGAGCAGAGGCGGTAACTATTGATAAGTTCCCGCAAACCGATGAGGTACTGGACATGTTTCCACAAACCAACGAGTAAAAAAGAGAGCAGTTCAGACGTCTCAACGCATGTTGAGACGGTGTGCCTTTTGTCCAAACTCCACGAAGCGAAGCATCATGTGAATGTGAGACTTGACATGGACGAGATGGATTTAACGGCGGCTGATAGCAAAGCAACCACAATGTCCGAAGGAGAAAGAAGAGGCAATTATTAGGGCACTGAAAGCATTTCAGATGATTTAAAATCACAAAGAGGAGTGAAGTACATGATGTATAATCCACAACTTGATACATTTATCTGTGTTGTAGAAGCTGGAAGTTTTAGTAAAGCGGCAGAAGAATTATATATAAGTGCACCTGCGGTTATTAAACAGATAAATTCTTTGGAAAACAGCTTAAATTTGCAATTATTTGAAAGAACACACAGAGGTCTTATTATTACGGAAGCTGGTAAATCGCTCTATCAGGATGCAAAATATCTGATTCAATATTCAAAAGAATCGTTGATACGGGCGCAGGAAGCAATGAATCATAATGAAGAAATCATTCGTGTTGGAATATCTCCGATGACGCCACCGGAAGTTTTTGTGGAACTTTGGCCTAAGATACAGAAAATATATCCGGAGATGAAGTTTAAATTGATTACATTTGAAAATACACCAGAGAATGCAAGAGAGATACTGGCTAATATGGGAAAGAATATTGATGTGATAGCTGGAATCTTTGATGAAACAATGCTTGAACTCAGAGGCTGTGATGGCACTGAGATTTCAAGAGAACCATTTTGTGTGGCGGTATCAATTCATCACAGGCTGGCAAAAAAAGAAAAAATTACACTTGATGATCTGGCTGGAGAAAATCTTATGCTCATGCAAAGAGGATGGAGTTATTATGGCGATATGCTAAGGGATGATATGATGAAAAATCATCCTGAAATCAATATTGTAGACTTTAATCTGTACAATGTAGAAGCATTTAACCGATGCGAAAACAATAATGAGGTATTACTGGCATTCAAGAGCTGGGAAAGTGTTCATCCACTGATCAGAATCATTCCAGTAGAGTGGGATTATACTATGCCGTTTGGAATTCTTCATTCGAAAAAACCGTCCATTAAGGTTAAGCGGCTGATAAATGCTATTAACAAGGTAAAATAAAAATTGAATACATGCGAGTAGAAACCTAAAGGTTAATACTGAATAACAAAACGAGACTTCTAATGGAGTCTCGTTTTGTTATACTTTAGCTGAAGTGAAAATGGAGGATACTATATGCAGATAAAGAGGATAGCTCTTGGAGGAATCATCATGACTGTTATCATGCTCAGTGGGTGTAGCACAACAGTCCAGAACCTGGCAATCGAGGAAGAAAAAACGCTGAAAACAGGAAAAACAGAGGAAGAGAGCGTGACAGAGAAGGATATCAATATGAATGAAAAAGAAAGTTTTAATGCAGAGAGTAATATAAATGATGTTATCCATGATTCAGCTTTCGATGATTATGGCAGACTCATATTTCCTGTAGATATAGAAATAGAGGACAATCTGAAATTAAAAGACGTCAGCTCTATTTTGCCGTGGTACAGCGAAGTCAACACCGATAAAACAGTAGAAATCGTAAATTATATGGAAAATCAGACAATGAATGGTGAGCAGATTTTTTATCCAATATACAGTGAAGAAGAAATGCAGGCAGATGCGGATAAAAAGGATACAGGTTTATTTTTCTTTCGAGGAAATGCAGGTGTAAAAACAACGATTATCAATGCAGGAGGAGGCTTTGTATATGTAGCCGGAATACATGATAGCTTTCCTCATGCCTTAGAATTGTCAAAGAAAGGCTATAATGCATTTGCGCTTATTTATCGTCCGGGAGCACAGACTGCCTGTGAGGATCTTGCCAGAGCAATTGCGTTTTTACATGAAAATGCAGAGAAACTACAGATTGATATGACGGATTATTCTCTCTGGGGTGGCTCAGCTGGAGCAAGGATGGCGGCCTGGCTTGGTTCTTATGGAACAGCTTACTTTGGAGAAAAAGAATATCCTGCACCGGCTGCGGTGATTATGCAGTATACAGGACTTTCCCAGGTGACAGGAATGGAGCCGCCAACCTATGCTTGTGTCGGAACACGTGACGGAATTGCATCATACAGAAGTATGGAAAATTATATTTCCCAGATACAACAAAATGGCCCAAATACAAAAATAGAAGTATTTAAAGGCCTTTCTCATGGATTTGGATTGGGAGAGGGGACTGTAGCAGAAGGATGGATTGATCGTGCAATATCTTTCTGGGAAGACAATATGAATGCTTTAGATAAGAGGTAGGATATGAAAAATAAACGATTTACAGCAAAAATATTGATAGATATAGGAATGACGATATGTTTGCTTCTTCTTATGCCATATAGTCTGCTCAGCGAGACTGCACATGAGTGGATTGGTATGGCGATGCTTGTGCTTTTTATTTCACATCACATACTGAATCATAAAGGGGTGACCTCTGTAAGGAAAGGAAAATATAATGCGTTCAGAGTGATACAGATAGTACTGGTTATCATCATGCTTATTCTTATAATGGGTTCCATGATAAGTGGAATATTATTGTCAAATCACATATTTAAATGGATAAAGATTTCCGGAACATATATGACAGCCAGACAGATACATATGTTTTGCGCATACTGGGGACTGGTGGTGATGTCATTACATCTCGGATTTCATTGGAATATAGCGGTAGCAATGGCAGGACGATTATGGGAACATCCATCCGTCATCAGAACATGGGCAGCAAGATCTGTCGCAACCACAATTGCAGGTTATGGTTTATATGCATTTTACAGGAGACAGATAGGAGATTATCTGATTATGAGGATGCATTTTGTATTTTATGATTATGAAAAGGGGATCTTTCCTTTTCTGCTGGATTATCTGGCAGTAATGATATTGATAGCATTTATTGGATATTATAGTGGAGTGTTTCTAAAGAAAACAGGTAAGAGAAAACGAAAAGGTTCATACTGAAAGAAGGTGGTGTATTTATGGAAAAGCGGAAATTAGTACTTACAATTATTGGAGTTGTTATTTTAGCAATGGTAATCATGGTATATATCTACTTTTCAAAACCTGGCAGGGATGAAAAGAAGAATCAACAAACAATAAACCAGGTACAGACCGTACAGCAGAAGACAGATGAGAAAAAAGAAAATACAGAAAAAAATACATCCGGAGATGAATTGGAAAATGTTACGCCGGGAAGCGAAGAATACCGGGGCTTCCTCCTGGATAATGTTCTTCATTCTCCAAATGAAGGGGACATTCATTACAATGTATATATTCCGGATGCATATGACGGGACAAAGGAATATGCACTATATGTAACATTACCCGGATATCAGGGATTATATTTTCAGGGCGTGGGAGAAAATATCCGGACAGAAGATTTTGGATTTGAAGCACAGAAGTATATTACCGATATGATTATTGTAGCTCCACAGTTAAATGACTGGGGACAGACATCAGCAGATCAGACAATTGAACTGACACAGTATTTTCTGACGCATTATATTATTAATCCATCGAAAGTATATATTAATGGTTATTCCGGAGGAGGAGAAACCCTGTCACTGGTATTGGCAAAGCAGCCGGAATTATATGCAGCGGCACTTATGTGCAGCTCTCAGTGGGATGGTGCATATGAGCCGGTTGTGGAGATGAAAACGCCGGTATATTTTGTGATTGGCGAAAGCGACGAATACTATGGATCAGAACCTTTTAAAGAGGCATACCAGCAGATACATGAGCTTTACAAAGAACAGGGATTATCGGAATCAGAGATTGATAAACTGGTGGTACTGGATGTAAAAGATAAAGATTACTTTGAAGGAACACCGGTCACTTATCAGCATGGCGGTGGCTATCTGTTTTGTCGTGACAAAGAAATTATGGGATGGCTGTTCAATCAGTAAGAACCAGAATAAACCGAAAGGTTAAGACTGAAAAACTTATCGAAACTTCTCAAAGGAATCTATCAGTATTATAGTATGAATGTAAGATGAATGAAAGAAAACAAGGAGGATACGACAATGGAATATATTTCATTAAATAATGGTGTAAAAATGCCAATACTGGGATATGGCGTATATCAGGTAACAAAAGAGGAATGTGAAAGATGTGTGCTTGATGCTTTAAAAGTTGGATACCGGGCGATTGATACAGCACAGAGTTATTTTAATGAGGAAGAGGTTGGGAATGCAATCCAAAAGTCAGGCATTCCAAGAGAAGAAATCTTCCTTACAACAAAGGTGTGGGTTGAACATTATGGATATGAAGAAGCAAAGAAATCAGTTCTTGAATCCATGAAAAAGTTAAAGACAGATTATCTGGATCTGGTATTGCTTCACCAGCCATTTTCAGATGCTTACGGTGCTTACCATGCATTGGAAGATCTGTACGATGAGGGAAAAATCAGAGCAATCGGAATTTCCAACTTTTATGTAGACAGAATGGTTGATTTTGCATCCTTCAACCGCATTAAACCTATGGTAAATCAGGTGGAAACCCACATCTTCAATCAGCAGAAAGAGATGAAGGAATGGGCAGACAAATATGATATCCGGTTAGAAGCATGGGCACCATTCGGTGAGGGCAGAGGAGGCACCTTTGAGAATCCTGTCATCGCAGAGATTGCAGAAAAATATCAGAAGACTCCGGCACAGGTTATGCTTCGCTGGCATATTCAGAGAGGGGTAGTGGTTATTCCGAAATCAACACACATTGAGAGAATGGAAGAAAACTTTAATGTTTTTGATTTCACACTTTCTGATGAAGATATGAAGACTATTGCAGAACTGGACAAGAAGACAAGCTCCTTCTTCTCGCATCAGGATCCGAATATGGTGGAATGGTTCGTGAAGATGGTTGAGGAAAGAAAAAAGAATAATGACAGTTCAAAAGAAAAAAAGAACTGGTAAGCATAAGAGGAAAAATCAATGAAAGTATTACTTGTCAATGGCAGTCCACACAAAAATGGCTGTACTTATACAGCTCTTTGTGAAGTATCCAGTGCATTAAATGAAAATGGCATAAGTACAGATATTTTCTGGATTGGAAATAAGCCGATTTCAGGATGTATTGCCTGCAGAAAATGTCAGGAAAAAAATAAATGCATCCTGGATGATATCGTGAATGAATTTCTGGAAATAGCAGGGGATTATGACGGATTCGTATTTGGAACTCCGGTACACTGGGGTGGTGCAGGCGGTGCAATCACATCCTTTATGGACAGAGTCTTTTATGCCGATTTAAACGGTGGCGGCGACAGATTCCGCCTGAAACCTGCCGCTGTGGTAATTTCAGCAAGAAGGGCCGGAACAACGGCCACATGGGACCAGGTAAATAAATATTTTGGTCTGATGCAGATGCCGATCATTACATCGAGATATTGGAATATGGTACATGGGACGAATCCGGATGAAGTAAAACAGGATCTCGAAGGAATGCAGGTTATGCAGATCCTTGGAAATAATATGGCATATTTCATTAACTGTAAAAATGTTGCGACAAAAATGGGAATTGAAATGCCAAAGGCACCGGATTTTGTATTTACCAATTTCATCCGATAGAAATTAGCGTGACAAACATTTTATACGACAGGAGGTGACCTTAGAATGAAAACAAAGAAAATAGCAGCAGTACTCTTAACATGCATCGTGGCAATCGGTTTGATGGCAGGATGTGGAGCAAGCAATACCAACCAGTCTGCTTCTAATAATGACAGCCAGTCTACAAGTACAAACCAGTCTGGAAATGAAGAAGCGGATACAAATTCCGAAAACACTACAGATACAACAGAAAATACATCAACAGGAAATGGAAAAACATTGGTTGTATATTATTCAGCTTCAGGAAATACAAAAGATGTTGCTGAAAAGATAGCAAAAATTACAGAGGCAGATCTGTTTGAAATAGAGCCTGTGGAGCCATATACAGATGATGACCTTGACTGGACAGATGATGACAGCCGGGTGTCAAGAGAACATGATGATGAGAGCTTAAGAGATGTGGAACTGGTGTCTACAACAGTTGATAACTGGGATTCATATGATACGGTATACATTGGCTATCCTATCTGGTGGGGAATTGCAGCATGGCCAGTAGATAACTTTGTAAAAGAGAATGACTTTACAGGAAAAACAGTCATCCCATTCTGTACAGCAGCGACCTCGGGAATCGGTGACAGCGGTAATCTTCTGGAAGAGATGACAGGAACAGGTGACTGGAAAGAAGGGGAACGATTCCATGGTGGAGCGTCTGAATCAGATATCAGTTCATGGATAGACAGTCTTGGATTATAAAAGAATATAAAAATATTTAGAGGAATCGAAATGAGTTTTAATTTTTAAAAGAACAAATGCATTATTCGGAGCAGGGAAACTTGGAGAACTACATACACAGATTAATACACCAATGGGAGCAGTACATGGCAGCAAGGCATTAGTTGTTATTTCCAATGGTAAATCTACTCGTACAAATGGATATTTAGACAGGCTTGAAAATGAATTAAAGCAAAGCAATGTAGAGTATGTGATTTTTGATAAAGTTGGCTCCAATCCGACAAAACCAGTTGTAGAAGAGGGCGGCAGATTTGCAAAAGAAAATGGGTGCGACTTTATCGTTGCTTTAGGTGGTGGAAGTGTTATGGATGCATCAAAAGCAATCGGTATTATGGCAACCAATGAGAGCGATGATCTGTGGGACTATGTAATGTTTGGAACAGGGAAAAAAGTGGCCGCCAATGCCATCCCTTCCGATTGTTGCTATCACTACAACTGCCGGAACAGGATCAGAAACTGATGGAGGCGGTGTGATTACCAATCCGGAGACTCAGGAGAAAACAGGAGTATTCGGTACAGGTACGAAGCCGGTTCTTGCAATTGTTGATCCAGAATTAATGACAAGTGTTCCGTCAGCATTCAAGGCTTATCAGGGATTTGATGCTTTATTCCACTCTACAGAAGGATATATTTCCGCAAATAGAAATGAATTCAGCAAAATGGTTGCAGCAGAGGCAATTAAGAATGTAAGCCGTAATCTTGTTACATCAATCCGTGAACCTGAAAATATTGAGGCAATGAGTAATGTAGCATTTGGAAGCTATCTGTCAGGTATTCAGATGGCAGTTGGAACATGTGTCAGCGCACATCCTCTTGAGCATGCGCTTTCTGCGTATCATGAGAAACTTCCGCATGGTGCCGGTCTGATTATGATTTCAAAAGCATTTTACAGCTTTTTTATCAATAAACATGTCTGCGATGATCGTTTCATTGAAATGGCAGAACTGAAAATGTCTGATTACAGAATCACACCGGAAGAATTTCCTAAAATGGCAGAGAATGCAAGAGCTACACTTGGTATCAATTTTGAAAATGATATGTACAAGCTTGCGAATGAAGATTGCGTTACAATTTATCAGGAATCTTATAAGTAAGACATAACCTTTAGGTTTAAACTGCCTAACAAAGAGAGACTTCTGTCCGGAGTCTCTTTTTCTTATACTTACAGTAAAGTTTGAAATATAGAAAAGGAAGATAAAGATGGAGATAAGAATTTTAGGAAGAGACTTAGAAGTATCAGAAATCGGATTTGGATGTATGGGAATGAGTCATGCATATGGAACTGTTTCAACACAGAAAGAAGCAGAAGAATTGATTGAAAAAGCGATCGATGAAGGCTGCACATTTTTTGATACGGCAGAGATATACGGAACAACAGAAGACCCTCATCACAATGAAAAACTGCTTGGGAAAGTGTTAAGGCCATATAGAAACAAAATTGTCCTTGCATCAAAGTGTGGGATACGTTTTGATGAAACTGCAACAACTGTAAATAAACCTTTGATTCCTGATGGACGACCGGAGACGATTAAAGCATCGATTGAGGGATCTTTAATGAGACTTAACACAGACCATCTTGATTTATATTATATTCATCGTATTGACATGACTGTACCGATTGAAGAGACGGCAGGAGCTATGAAGGAGTTAATGGAGCAGGGAAAAATCACACACTGGGGGTTATCAGAAGCCAGTGAAGAGATTATTCGACGTGCACATAAAGTATGCCCGGTTACAGCGATTCAGAACAGATATTCCATGATGTACAGGGATTATGAGAAATTATTCCCGGTGCTTGAAGAATTGAAAATAGGATTTGTTGCATTTTCGCCGCTTGCAAATGGATTACTGACAGCAGCATATCATTCCCATGGGGAATTTGAAAAGCCGGGAGATTATCGAAGCGCAATGCCACAGTTTACAGAAGAAGGATTAAAGGAAAATAATGAATTTATGTCCTGGATGAAAGTGATTGCAGAAGAAAAAAATGTCACGCCTGCACAGATTTCTCTTGCATGGATGCTTGCAAAGAAACCATATATCGTACCAATTCCGGGAACAAGAAAAGTAAATAGACTGGAAGAAAATATGGAATCAGCAGATATAAAGCTGACTCAGGATGAAGTAAAATCTATTGATGAGATGCTTGCCCATATGCCGATGTCGCAGGTGTTTGGAGGTTCAAAAATACAGAAGAAATAAAAGAGGTGAGCAATGAAAACAAGGAAAAAGATAACCATCGGGGTAATAGTGGCTTTCTTAGCGGTAGTCATGGTGGGTTATATCTATCTGTTTACAGGGGCTAAAATAAGTAAAGGAGAATAGAGATAATGAAGAAAATGTTAGTTGTATATTATTCCTGGTCAAATGGAAACACGAAAAGAATTGCAGAGCAGCTGACTAATGGGACAGGTGCAGATATTGCGAGAATCGAAACAGCAGAGCCATACAGCGGCAGTCATGAAGATGTGGTTGAACAGGGAAAAAGAGAGGTAGAGGCAGGCTTTATGCCTCAGATCAATCCGATATCTGTAAATCTTGCTGATTATGATGTGATTGCTATCGGAACTCCAACGTGGTGGTATACGATGGCACCTGCAGTGCTTACATTTTTGACAACAAATGATTTTACAGGAAAGACAGTGATTCCATTTATGACAAATGGTGGATGGCCGGGGCATGTTATAAAAGATATGAAGGAAAATTGCAAAGGAGCTGCCTTTGCACATGAAATGCAGATTCAGTTTGATTCCAAAGGAAAAGATCATCTGGAAACTTCAGAAGAGGTGATTACAGAATGGATTGGGCAGATAAATACTGATATAAACAAATAACCATAAGGAGAGATAAAACAATGAGAAAAAATTTTGGAGCAAAGCCATTTTTATATCCACAGCCGGTTATGATTCTGGGAACCTATGATGAAAATGGAAAGGCAAATGCAATGAACGCTGCATGGGGCGGAATTGTAGGTGCAAATGAGATTATTGTAGATTTGTCTGCCCATAAGACAACAGACAATATTATAAAAAATAAGGCTTTTACAGTAGGGGTGGCAGATCTTGAACATCTGGTTGCCTGCGATTATGTGGGAATTGTTTCTGCAAATAAAGAAGCAGATAAGATGCAAAAAGCAGGCTTTACTACAACGAAGAGTGAATATGTAAATGCACCAGTCATCAATGAACTTCCATTGACTCTTGAGTGTGAACTTGTAAAAGTCATTGATGGCAGCAAGTATCTTGCGGAAATTAAAAATGTAAGTGCAGATGAGAAATATCTCGGTGATGACGGAGAAATTGATCTTAGTAAGTTTACACCAATTACATATGATCCGGTACATCACGGATATTACAGACTTGGAGAACGTGTGGGAAATGCTTTTAAGGATGGAGCAAAGTTAAAATAAGGACAGGTGATTAAAGTGAAAAAAATTGTACAGACAGCAGGAAGAAACGCACTGAATGAATTTGCACCACAGTTTGCACATTTTAATGATGATGTTTTGTTTGGAGAAAACTGGAATAATCAGGATATTGATGTAAAGACAAGATGTATTATAACAGTCACAGCACTTATCGCTTCAGGAATGATTAATACATCTTTAGTACATCATTTTGAAAATGCAAAAGCTCATGGAGTGACTCAGAAAGAAATTGCAGCCGTGATTACCCATATAGCATTTTATGCAGGGTGGCCAAAAGGATGGGCGGCATTCAATCTTGCAAAAGATGTCTGGAGTATAGACGAAGGTGATCTTTCATATGAAGATGAAGCAATGAGAGCTCATGCTAAAAAGATGATATTCCCGATTGGAGAGCCAAATGATAAATTTGCACAATATTTTACAGGGAAAAGTTTTTTGGCTCCTGTGTCTACGTCACAGGTTGGAATTTTCAATGTGACTTTTGAACCTGGTTGCAGAAATAACTGGCATATTCATCATGCAAAAAGCGGAGGCGGACAGATTCTTATCTGCATTGCAGGACGTGGATACTATCAGGAAGAAGGAAAAGAAGCAGTAGAAATGAAACCCGGAGATTGTGTCAATATTCTGGCAGAAGTAAAACACTGGCATGGAGCAGCACCAGATGAATGGTTTTCACATCTGGCAATTGAAGTACCGGGAGAAAAAACATCATCCGAATGGTGTGAAATAGTAACGGATGAGATATATGGAAAACTGAAATAAGTACTTTCTCCCAAAAGTGGGAAAAAGAAATTTTACGGCGAACAATTATGTCCGCCGTAAAATTATGTCTGTTTTGTTAAAAAGTCTGATAGCTGTTGTCCAAGAAAGAAACCAACCTGTGGATATAACTCCTGGATTTCCTGATATTTTGCTTCAATCATTTCTGGTTCATCAGTCCAGATCTTTTCATATATTTTGAAAGCTCTTTTAAAATGTGTTTTGGCTTGCGGA
>OLSX01002522.1_pt1 | contig 16067 bp, 29 predicted proteins | sample 1673141 | NCBI WGS metagenome assembly OLSX01 (sample SAMEA3136759, study PRJEB25190) | human gut metagenome | biome: human gut; feature: human-associated habitat; material: faeces | place: Austria | collected 2013
AGATATAATACTTTTCTTTACTTCGCGGCAAAATTCCGGAGTATTCGGCGATTCTTCCGGAAGTTTGGCTGTTTCTTCCGGAAGAATGCGGCAAAATTCCGGTATTTCAAGATTCTTGCGTTTCGCTCGTATGCAAGTGTCAATATATCGCCTTTGGATGGCTGCCGACGTTATGATCCCACGAGAGAGCAGTTCTTTATTGAAAAGACCCACCCCACCGCAGTACCGAACAATCTCCAAAACAACCGACTCCTTTAACCTGAGGTATTCAGCCACGTTGAAGGCAGTACTTTCGTCCCACGCAGCAAAACAGCCTTTTACCCGGTATATATTACATAGCAAGTAGTCGTAAACCGCAATACCGTCACAACCGAAAGCCTTAACAAGCCGCCTTATCCGAATATCCAAATATCTATCCGTATCGACGCTGTAATAGCTTAATCCGACCCTAATATTGGCCATATCATTGTATTATTTCGGTGGTTTATCAAACACTTCAATCATCTTCTTTATTTACAATTTTAAGCGTTCTTTCTCATAGCTTATCATAGTCCGAAGGTTGTCGCACTGATGCTTGCAAGATGCATTGATACGGTCCAACCACTTTTCTAAAGCATTCAGCTCCGAAGCAGAACTGTTCACCAATTTTGTCGCCAACGATGGTGACAAACTGATAATCGTTTCTTTTTCATCGTGAAACAGCGTGGCCACCGCTGCGTCACGCATTCCGACAACCTCACTCAACAATTCACCGCTGCGAGCGTAATAAACACCCAGCTGGTCCAAACGCTCTATCATGGCTTCGATATTGGGATTATTCATACATTCAAGAGCCATCTGAATATTCCGAGCTTCCTTCCGTATTTGTTCGATTCTTTGCATGGCGTTTTATTATTTTTTTATACAGGATTCTGCCCATCCGAATAGCATTCCGACCCCGAATGGTCGAGGCATCGCAAAACTCCAAATCACGCAGAATACGTACTATTTGCCGAATCTCCCAAGACTTGATTTCATAACCGATCATGGGATTCCGAATATTAGAATGGAAGGTCATCTACCCTATCCGCCGGAGGCATATCCATAACACTCTCCGCCGTAACCGGTATCGAACTAAAGTTTATGGCCTTACCGCGTCCAATGAAAACACGGGGTACTTTCGCCTCCCGTTCCTCCTTGGTCTGACGCATAAATACCGAATGGGTATTTTCGTAGGAATCCGGTTCCCGGAGCTGCGAAACGCATACGGCGATATACTTCTTGCCATTCTTGGCGATTTTAATTTGATCGCGGGGAATATCCGAAACGCAAATCGATACATTGATAAGTTCTGACATAGCTACGGTTGTTTTTTGAATGTTGTTTTGATACTCGTTTTACTACTTCGAACGGGCGGGTAAAGCATCTCACCCGTTTGGGGATCGGCAAGCCCGGAAACAGGCAGTTGCCGAAGCATTGTTTCTCGCTCTTTAATGTCAGCTTTCAAGGATTCAAGAGTTGCGTACATATCATATAACTTACTGTCACCGCAATTCGCATAATCGTATTTGACACCGACCTCGGCTTCTTCCAACCGGCAATCCCCGAATTGGTGCGATTTCCCGTATTTGGATAATTCGCGGAGTGTGATGTCCCGGATCTCTTCATTATCCTTGAACGCCTTGATTGCCGCTTCCATCCTGCTGATATTGACATGGGCCGTTATCGGGTCAATATCCCCGTTTACAACAGCCCTGACCGCCCGGGCGGTCAATTCACTGACCGAGACCGTTTCACAGAGCAATAATGAATTATTTTCCATGCCGAGCCATCTTATAAGAATTAAACAAAGCCGCATAACGTTTAAGCACGTCAGCATCGGCGTCATAAGATTTCAGAAGACGTGCGGCAATATCGAAATCTGCCGCATAGCCTGAAGCGGTCCATAAGTCATAACCCCAATTAAGCAGACAATCGCACTTGATCGGATCGTCAAGCATATCTGCCGTAATCCGATGCTTTGCCCGGGGTGTATCGGGCCGGGCCGAAGCGAGAGGGTCCGGAGCAGCTGCCGCGCATTTTGCTGACATATTGCTCGATTTACCCTTGAATACATCGGCACCAATCCCGAGCCAGGACCCGATCTTTGTCAAAGCATCGGTTGTAGCCCCCTTGTGGGCATCACCCAAATCTGAATTATCGTTGCCTCCATAACATTCATAATAGATACCATATTCAGGTATCTCGAATGTTACCTTGACAACCACCATCTTATTATCTCGGGCAACCTGTTCGGAGCGGACACGCCAGCTACCTACTCCGAATACGTCATTCATACGCTCGGTAACGTAGATCGCTTTGATCGTGGACAGGTAGTTCTTTGTCGGATGCGGCGATATTGCCTCTGAAGGCAGTGGCCGATCCAGTAATCTTTTCTGTTCTTCGGATATTTTACGCAGTTCCATATTCTCAATCTCTATCGGTTATCACTCGTGATGCGAACTTTTTAGAATCGCTATACCGCATCATATATTTGGTTTCCTTGCGTATCTCGGCAGCCGAGAGTTGCCTATTCCAAGAACCCGAGGCAACAATGTTTTGCGGGCAGTTGATTTCGTAAATCTCGATTCTCGTTTTCATACATCAGTATTTTTCAGTTTTTTCTGTCAAACTTCCTCTCGACCAGATCGCATAAATCCAGGTACATCGCATCGGCATTCTTCGCCTTCACCCTCTCCCGAAACCCGGCTATATCTGACAGCCAACAGCCGCAACGGACATAAATGCCGTCTTGCAGATTGAAAAAGTAAACCTTGCTGCCAATTCGGGAGCCGAACCCGACAAAAGCCAGGAAAGGATAATCGCCGATATATTCGCCTTTCCCTTCAAAGGAGCACCCCTTGCCGAAAGAGCACTCCTCACCGAAAGAGCACTCCTCACCGAAAGAGCAATCCTCACCGAAAGAGCAACACGCGCCGAAAGAGCACCACGCGCCGAAGGAGCAATCCTCACCGAATACCCGTATATCACTGTAATCCCCCGAGGGGCATTGTTTGATTCCGTCGATCACCTCGAAGGCGTCGAAATCCGCTTGTGTGTATTTTTTCATTTTCGTTAGTCCGTTAAATTCAATTCGATTATTTTAACAGTTCGTTCAGTTTCTCCAGCACCCGGGGAACCTCCTCGTCCGTGGCCGTACACCAGGCGCTCGCTATGCTCGTTTCCTCCCATATCAGAACGTCGATCCATTCCGTCATTCCCATCGAATGTACCGCGCCCTGTCGCTCGGTTTCCACCGTATAGCGTCCCTGCACCGCAACGCCGTGATATTCTATCTGAAAGTCGAAAGATTCCATAGGACCCGAAAATGTCCTTCGGGTGATGTAATCGGCGATGCGTTTGGCGAAAGTCCGAATCTCCTGATCGGTCAGATGAATTGTCGTTTGCGGCCGGTTGAAACGGGTGCTCTCGAAGAAGTAATACTCTCCGGAGGATTCATTCTGGGTGGACGGCAGCATTTGAGCCGTGTCGGTGACGTAGTAGGAAGTATTCATCGCTGTTCGAAAATTTCATTCAACAGATAGCGGGTGATCCGCATACGCTGGGAACCGGACAGCACCCAGCCGAACACCGCTGCGATCGGTGCGATCACAACGGCAAGCGTTATTACGTGTGCCATAGCTGAATTGGTTATTTGACAACTCGTTGTTTGATAATGATGCTGCCGATACGGCCGCATACATAGTTGTCGTAGAACTCCGTAACGGCACGTCCTATGGCCATCAATGGATGGAGTTCATCATAGACGCGAGATACCTCGACCTTGTGATCGTCGAGTGTTGTGCCGCTAATATTAACAAGATAGGTTTCGGGATGCTCTGAAAAGCCAACTCGAAAGAGATGAGTTCTGTACAGATCCTTGTAATGGATTTGTTGCTGTACGTCGAATACAGCCGGAGTAAGGGTACTGTTATTCACCTTACTACTCGTGTCGGTCTTTGGCATTTAATTGAACACAAGTTAGTTTAACAAAAATGTACAAAAAGAGAGACGCGCCCCCTAATCTCGCCAAAGACCCACGACTACGTAGAGTAGAAGTGCAACAGGGACACGCCTCAAATAGCGTTCGTATGTACTTGTAATCACGTTACCGTGAGTCTTTGGCAAGGCAAATATACGAAATCATTTTTTATCTTGCAATAACAAATAAGAAAAAGGCATCGAAATCGACACCTTTTCAAAGTTGATGTAGGAATTTACTATGATTCGAACATCTCGTGAAACTTGACTATTCTGTATGCAACGGGCTTATTTTGTGACGTTTCCACTTTAACGTCCACCACATATACCGAGGTTAGTGGATTGTCTTCTCCGTACAACATCATCCGCTTTATATTTTCATCGTCAAACAATACTTTCATTGCATGACCCGGGAAAATACTATCAATAACACCTCTGTTCTTGGCATTGTTTTTTATGTCGCTGCTGGCCTGCTGCCATGTCATTAGCACATTCTTGTGGATGTCGGTTTGCTCGTGTGCCGATAGTTTATCTATTTCTTTCCTTATGGCATTTTGTATTGCATTAGATTCAATGCTATCCACTTGCAATCCGACGTTTATATTTCCATTGATATATGTCCCAATATTGATTACAGCTCCATTATCCGCCGCAATCGGATTTACTAAATTGCCGAAGTCTCGGCAGTCGGAAATCGTCAAGCCCGGATTATCAGCTCTTTTCCCTAAAAAGTATTTTATCGCATCTTTGCAATATCCGACAAAACCAATGATGGAATTGGCATTTTCCATAAACGGCAACACGGCAACTGCCAGAGTATCGATAAGCTCCACGATAACGCTCCCATGCCGAATCTCTTTAACATATAGCTTTGCATCGCTGTTTATGTTTTGTTCGGGATGCTTTTTGAGGTAAGCCACATACTGATTATTCAACGCGACGAGAGAACTTGTTAAATCCAGCAGTTCCATCGGTTGCGTATCCTCAATATGAATATGTAGCCTAATATCCTGCATAACATCTGAGTTATTCATATTTCCAAAGATACGAAAGTTTTTCATTATGCAAAAAACATACTTTTATTATGCCGACTATGAGAAAATTACGATAAGTCCTATCGAATTTCTACCCGATAGACACGGGGTCGGTTTTGGAGTTTATATGCCCGGCGGCGGGACTTGTCGATCATCCGGCGCACCTTGCTCTTGAGGCGGTACCACGCACGCCAGAGGCGGCCCGCAAGCCTGCCCCACAGACTTTTGGCTGTGCTTTCGGAAAAGAAGGTTTGCATGTTGGTAAAGATTTACTTGTGGATGATATTTGCTGTTATTCTGCTGCTTCGACAAACTCGCCGCCTTTCAGTTGATAGAAAACATCCTCCTTGAGCGATTTCCCATCGATCTGTGCAGACCTTACGCACACTGGTTTCAGATCCTCGCCATATTCAGCGAGGGTAATCCAGCTACCTTTCTTTGCCTTTATTTTTGAATCTATACCTATGGCTGCTACAACAGCATTGTTACCTTCGCTTTCGATCTTTGCGAGGTCGCCCGAGGAGCCGATCTGTGCGAGGTCGCCCGAGGAGCCGATCTTTGCGCCGTAGCCCGAGGAGCCGATCTGTGCGCCGTCGCCCGAGGAGCCGATCTTTGCGCCGTCGCCCGAGGAGCCGATCTTTGTGTCGTCGCCCGAATTAACATTGTCGGTCGGACCCTCTTTGATGCACTTCTCGTAAATGAAATCTATACCAGCTTTAATGAATCCTTTGAAATCGAGTTTTGCCCCGATGTGAATCTTTGTCGTCGCCGTTTTATCCGAGTCGGAATGACATCGCCCCAAAGCTGTTACATGATGCACAGGGATGAACTTGCATTCATCATCCAGCATATCACGATAGCTAAGGACAGAGAACGGTGATTCGCAGAAATGAAAGCCTCGATTACAAACTTTCAACTCAACATCCTCTTCGTAAGTCTTGCCCTCCTCGAATTTGAAGCCCAGGCAGGTCATATCTGCATTGAACCCTTTAAATCCATCGATATGTTTTTCTTCGCCGAACTCTTGCGGAAGCACCACGTTATCGCCGAACGAGACGCTTTTGAATACTTCCACAATCTCTTCGACCGAGAATCCAGCGATGCCGCATCCGATCTTGGTTACATAGAAAACCTTATCGGTATTGTACCGTGTATAGTCTGCGAATCTCCGTACCGATCGCGTCAATTCCTCGGTAGACACCTTGTCCATCTGTTCATCGAGCGTAGGGATAGCGTAGGACTGGCCCTGTAAGCCCTCGCCGTGCCCCATGATCGCGCCGAACTTCTCGACCGCGACACGAGCTGCGCCGCCAACGTGGTTACCGGCCTTATTACTGCCGAATACAAAGACCTCGTTCTGTTTTAATTTGGAAATGTTCTCTGGGGTAAATACTTTGTTTGACATTGCACGTAAATTGTTTTGATTAAAATTTGCACCCTGTCGTCATCGAAGACCACGACTGAATCGCAGGGTATATCGCTACCGGCTCCCCGAATTGCTCCGGATCGTCGCCTGCTTTTTGGTATTGATCGGCCTAATATCCGCCCTTCTGCGCCAAGTCGCTCGCCGGGTTTTACATCCCTTCGGATGGTTCTCGTATTTCAATGAACCGCTTATTCGTTCCAGCCTTTCTGCCTTGCGGCCGGGGTTTATGGCAGGCTTTAGGACCCCTACGGCTTCCGTGCCGTCCTTTGGTGCCCGCATCGGGACATTCAACCCGATACGGACTTTGAAAATCCGCGCCCGGAAATGGCAAACTCAACTAATCTCAACTCTTAACTTTACTCGAATGAAAGAACGTTGGGCGCGGATAGTGCTCGGTTGATCCACTACCAGGGCCGACCAGTACAGCATAGAAGTACATATTAGTCACTGGTTCGGTAGTAGCCTATCTGTCATTTTATTTGCAGTTAGCACTTTTGGCGATACGCGCAGCTGCAACGGCCCGTCTGTCCTCCGGCAAAGTCGTACGGGATTCGATCCAAGCAAGAAGCTCCTTTTTGGAAAACACCGTGCGGCGTCCAATTTTCTTAAATGGGATCTTTTTTAGAAAAACCCAATTATAAATCGTCGAACGGGTGGTCGGGATACCTTGCTCCGCAATAAACCGCACGGCTTCTTCAACGGACAAATTATCGATTTCTACCGGTTCATTCTTACGCCTGAAATCGGCGAGCTTCGGCAAAATCGCCGCCACTTCGTCAGCGACAATAGAGCGCAATTCTGCGGGAGTGGTAATAATAATTGGCTCGTTCATAATACTTTATATTGATTAGGGAGTGCGGCCAGATTCGAACTGGCAAACATTCCACGTCTGGAATGCCTTTCAATCGGTTAGCTTCTGTTTGAACATCTGCGCTCTTCAGGGTGTACTGTCCATTAAGCGCATCGTGAGTACACTTGGTCTTTACCACTAATCGATTCGTAATACCATTCTACCACGCACTCTTTGTCGTTATTTGTCCTCCTTCTTCACTCGCAGCCGCTCAACGGGCACGCCCTTCAACTTGGCGATCTCGTCCATCGTCACCTCGACGATCTCCTCCTCAGGAGCAGGATCGACAATGAGGCGGAAACCATCCTCGTATAGCTCATCGCAGGTGTAGTTAGTTAAAGCTCTCCTTGTATCGATAAATTTGCCCACTATGAGTTCTCCGAAGCGGAAGATAACATCTATAGTTCGGGATGATCCGTCTTTTTTTCTGAGTCGATCCCCCACCTGCCAATCCTTGTAGGCTTCGATCTCTTCGGCGGTTATAGGAATAACCCGGAAATCGGTGACCCTGACATTGGGACGAGCAAAATCTGCTTCGGTTCCAGAGTAAACATACCATGCATATTTATATCCTTTTTTGTCGATGCTGTGAAACCCATTTTTTTCATTTTGGCATAAATACACACATTTATCTACCACTCGAATTATCCCTGTGGCAAGAGTACCATCAATCTTACACCGGAACCTCCGGCCTTCGCAGCTAAGTAAATCTTTCATCACATTCTTTTTTATTGGTTTAATACTTTCAATCGGCCGGAACAAATCCTCCGACATTTGGTCTATGATCTTTTCAATATCTTCCCACACGAACGCCACCAGCCGGTCTGTGATATTTGTAATATCTTCCGTCATGAGCGCCAAGTGTTTGCATGTTTTATCGGTCGCTTGGCGTTCCCGCCACCATCGCCACGGAGTTTTCATAACTTATCCTTGTATTGGATTGCGAACTCAGCCAACGAATGTACCTCGGCCTTACGGAAGGCGTCGCGCTTCGTTGTGCGCACCGTCTCGGGCGATATGTAAAGCATATCCGCGATCTCTTCATCGCCCATCCCCACCATATAGAGTTTCATCACTTCCTTCTGCCGCTCGGTCAATCGGGTATCGAACTCGGGGCTGCATATAATGCCGGCATACTTGCATTCGCCTTTGATCGGACAACTCACATCCTCAAAGGTGAAGCGCCCCATCCCGTCGATGTCCTGCCTGTTGTCCAACCGTCCGAAATTGCAGCGAATAAAACGGTGGCAGATCAGGAACCGGTAGTAGTTCACGTTTGCACGGCTCTTGCGGTAAATCTCGGCGAGAGCCTTGAATGCTTTCGGATATTCGGTCTCGATGCGGGTAAACAATGCCCCTGTCAGCATCTTGTCTTCGGGCTGGTAAGTATGGACGCCTTCGGTATCGCGTACCATTACCCCTCCCTCGGGATCGTTGAAAAACTCTATATTGCGGATCGTTTGCATATGATGTATTAGTACCGATTCAACCATTCTAATTCCGTCCCGACCCAATAACTGCCGCTCGTACATTTATACGCATGATAAAACCGGGCATCAGTACCGAGTGTTGCGATATATCGTTCTGCCGCACATTTCGTCTTGTGAAATCTTTGAATACGTTTCATATTATCTATCTGTTGTAAAATTCCACGGGAAAGAGGTTGTCGGCGGTATAGCTGCTATCACCGGAATGACGGCGGATGATCTTGGCAAGTTCTCGTCGCTTCAGCATATCAGGCCGGACGTTGCCTACGCGGTAGTTCCATAATTGAGTGTCGCTTCGAATACCGATAGCCTGCTTGCAAGTATCACAAAGTCGCTTGCGTTCTTCAAGGTTAGTGATACTTTGAACATACCGTTCGAAGGGTAAAAGCAATGCTACAGCATTGTTACCTCTTGATTTTTCGCTATTTGTAATTAAATTTGTCATACAATAATTGAATTACAATGCAAATACACTAAAATATTTTAGCACAACAATAAAATATCAAAGTATTCTATATTGGAAATATTTATACTTATATGTAGTATTATAAAAATATCGCGACATGAATGAAGATTTGAAACATAAAGCCATAAACCTACTTAAAGAATTGGGCTATACGGCATATCGTATATCGCAGGACACGGGATTATCCCAATCGATTATAGGTCAATGGTTAAGTGGCAAGGTAGAGCCGAGTGAAGCAAATGCTAAATACATACTACTATATTATAGTAATCGCGAACCCTCTATTTCAAGTATGGAAGATCAAAAATTCATCTCGTTTTTCGAGAAAAGAGATCGGCAATACGAAATAATATTGACCCAAAATTCAGAAATCATCCGTCAAAACGGAGAAATACTACAACGCGTGCTCAAATATATAGACGATAATAATTCAAAATAAACCAACTCTATGGACTTTAAAGACGAACTTCTAATCCTTGCTGAGCGCGTCGGCAAACTCAAAGACAATGTAAAGACGGAGGAGGCAACAAAGACCTCATTTGTCCTCCCGTTCTTGCAAGCACTCGGCTACGATATTTTCAATCCGGAAGAGGTTACACCCGAATGTATTTGCGACTATGGAACGAAGAAAGGCGAAAAAATCGACTATACCGTATGTATGGACGGCGAGCCGATCATGCTAATTGAGTGTAAACATTGGTCGGCTGACTTAAGCAAATACAAGGCGCAACTATTCCGCTACTACCATGTATCGCAGGCCAAATTTGGAGTACTAACGAATGGAATCAACTATCAGTTCTATACAGATCTGGACACTCCTAACAAAATGGACGATAAGCCGTTCTTTGAGATAGATATGCTTAACTTAAAGGATAGCCATATTGAGAAGTTGAAGCAATTCCGACATGACCAGTATAATACGTATATGATACTCAATTCCGCCACAGAAATGAAGTACATAAATGCGCTTCGGTCATTGATTGTCAAGGAAAGTAGTAATCCATCCGATTTATTTGTGAAATTTATGACTAAACAGGTTTATGACGGAGTGGTAACAAAGAACATCATTGACGAGTTCCGTCCGATGATTCAACGGGCATTTCAACAGTACACGAATGACTATATAAACGAAAGGCTTAAATCTGCCATTACGCCTGACGTTCCGTCGGTCGAGGTGTCCTCAAATGTCTCCACGGAGAAATCGGTTGCAAATGAAGAGGATATGCAAGATGGAAATAAGATAGTGACCACTGATGAAGAACTTATGGGATTCTACATCGTGCGAGCTATTCTCTGTAATACCGTTGATCTTGATCGGGTCGTAGATCGGGATGCGCAGTCATATTTCGCTATCCTTTTCGATGATAACAATCGAAAGCCTATTTGTCGCTTGCATTTCAACGGAGGGAAAAAGTATGTTGAAACGTTTGACGAGGAAAAGAAAGGAACAAAACATTTAATTACAGCACTTACTGACATTTACAAACTATCGGACCAACTCATATCAACCGTTAAATTTTATCTGAAATAAAGGAAGCCCCAAATCCGGCGGGAGAGGCCCGGCCCGCCGAAAATAGAACGTGGAACTAACTAAACAGCATATTGCATCTGGAAACCTTACTGCGGAAAGAAGATATAAAGGTCGCCGATAAACTGATGGAAGACCTTAATGTTCGTTACGATAGGCTGTTTACGTCGATTTCAGGCGTTTCTACAGGCTTTCCGGCTGCTCCGACAGATCTAGGGGTCAAAAATCCCCCCCCCCATAAAATTGGAGCTAAAATAATGTATATCAATGAATTACAAAAATATATTGTAATTCAGACACCTGATAATAAGCATTCAAAGAAGAGTTAAAAAATAGGAGCCGATGCAAATTTCAGATTGAATTACTATTCAATGAACCTTATGATAGCCAAACTACAAAAAGGAGACATTAACATTGCCGACGTTTTTCTAAATGAATTATCAAGAAATCCGGCCTATTTTAATATGGATGCCGTCAAAACATTAATCCCAAATGAAGAACAACGGATGCGAATACTGCGCGTTCTTGAAGATCATATGGTCATTGAAATAAAAGGGGGTGGAATATGGTTAAAAGCTGCGGCTAATTTATCAGTGTGTAAAGACCAGGGAGGATGTGCAGTCATCTATAACGAACAACGCAAACAAGAAGAACGGGATAATTTAGAACTTCGCAATTTAAAAATAAGTAGGCGCGAAGCGCATTGGGCTATTGCATTAGCTATCATATCTATTTGCGCCTCTCAATTTTGGGGACACACTATTTTTGAATGGACTTGGATTGCAATGCAAAAAATCAGTAAATTACTTTTTTAATCTGTCTTGATTCAATATTCTACACAGAACATTGTTTAATCCAGTATAAGTATCACCTGTCAATTCAATATTAGTTCTGCCCCAAAAACGAACAAGATAGATCAAATACACAATCAACGCAATAATCACGAATAGCAAAATATAAATCCAAATCATAGCTTCAGCGTTTTTACAAACCTCGGAACTTTCGGCACAACTTCAAAAAAATAGGCTCATTATTTTGCGGGGGGGGGAATTTTGTAACTTTGCAGCATCTAACCAATACAATTTATGTTATGAAAAAATTTTTACTTTTGATGGCTGTTATTTGTGCAGTTACTTTTATGGGGTGCGAAAAGGATGAGCAAGAATCGTTCAAGTTCGACATTGAGAATCTTTATGGCACATGGCAGGGAATTGCCATACAAAGTAACGGCGAATGGATAGATATAACCCAACCGCCACACACAAATCTTGCATTCTCTGTTGTATTTTATGAAAATGGTACATATTCGGGAAGCGGGTATTTTGGCAACGGTTCAGGAACATACAAAGCTGAAGGGGATATGATATATACTTATATAGACGGGGAAGAATTATACAGATACAAAGTACATTCTATCTCAAACGGAATTGCCGAAGTGTCTATGGGTGTAGCAGGAGATAATATAACACTGGAAATAAAACTTCAAAAAAAGTAATCAGATAGGATATATGTTTCAAAACAAAGGCGAGAATAAATCTCGCCTTTGTTATTCCCTACAAAATCATTATATTTGCATTGCTAAATCAAAATGCGATGCAAACATATCCAACCATATTGGGTATTTTGTATCTATACATACAGTTAAATTTAACTGCGTCGAGTTCGGTAGCGGAAACGCCCGACGGCTTGCATTTTGAGCCGAGCAACTCGTAACGCAGTTTTTTATTGCTAAATCAAAATGAAAAAGCGCATCGAACGCATGGGCCGCATCAAAGCGGCAATTAAACCCATGTACTGCGTCCCCAAGCGCAGCGACCTATCGTTAATCGGATCGGCTTTCGAGGCCGCAGGTTTCCGTTGTGTCCGGATCCGCACCGAATGCGAGGCCGAGCACCGCACAAAAGGTGGTGATCCCCGTCGGCACGGGATGCTGGTTCTCGACGGTGACCGAGTGATATTGGAGGTATTGCGGTCGAGACCGACTAAAAAAGATAATCAACTCACAATCCCGCCTCAATCATGAACCGAGAAAATGACATATCGAACCGTACCCTATTTTTGATTCGGTCGGTTTGAAATGATAAACAGAAAGCCGAGTTCCCTCGGCTTTTTACATTCTCGCATCATATATCTTTTCTACATTCAGCTCCGTTCCGGTCAATGTAAAATATATATTCTGGAGCTGGTGCAGATACTTTATGGGCACATCCACATTGCAATCGTCGATTTCGTCTTCCACCTGCCAACAGAACCCTTCTTTTTTAGGAGATAAGCATATCACACGGGGGATGATATAGTAGTCAAATCGTTGGTAACAGTCGCTAAATTCTTTCTCAAAGCCGCATTTTTCCAATAACGTTGGAGTCAAACGTATAGGCCTAACATCTCATAATACTACTTTATCTAAAATCTCATGATAAAATCCGGCTTCCTTAATTAGCATCTCACCATGAAATAACGTCATGTCTGCACGCGTAATTTCTGCAATATACCCAATTCGCTCAAGATGGGGGTTATACACTAAATTGCCTATTCGAAATGATCGAATATTCAGAGACGGTTCCATATTACATTTCATATTCTAAAACGCATCGAATTCGATGCGTTTATTACTTTAGTTTCATTTGTGTTTTTAAGTTGAGAACTATTTATTCCTCCTCGTTTGAGGTGTCGCATGTAATCGGTTTCGTCGATTTTACCGCTGAAGTAAGGTGCGCTGTTTCGGGTGGCGGATTGTCGGGCAACGTTCCGAGGTATTGCCGAGCGTTGAGGGGTGATACGACAGAGTGTCCGAGTTGGCTTTCGAGTTGTTGTCGGGCAACTTTAGCTACTGTACCGCCCCGTTTGGCGACGTTGGCGTTGGCCTTGAAACCTATTGGATTTTCGTTTCGGGAAAGTTCGGTAGCAGAGGCCTCGGCCAATGAGTTCAACAGCAGTTCGACATTGGTCATATTATCCCGCAGGTTCTCCTTTTTCAACCCCTTGTAACGTTTGTAGGCTTTCGTGGTACGTCCGGCCCACTCCTTCGTGATAATGTCCGTAAGGGTGGCATATTGCGTTCCATCAACGCCCCCGCGTTTCCACTCGTCAGTGAGAAGTTTACGGACTTCGATACTTTTCAAGCGTTGGTTAATCCATGTATCCGAATATCCAAGGCGTTTATAATCGGCTACGGCCTGCTCAATAGATAACTCAGGGTCTTGCATTTGGTCGAGGCGGTCGCTTGCCACCTGCGCCATCCATTGCTTGAAAGGCTCGGCTTTCTGTGACGGAATCGACTGGATAATCCGCAGGACGGTTTTCACATCTCCGGCCAGCGTCTTGCGCATCACTCCCGTTTCTGACCTCATGGCTATCTGGGGACAATTTGTCCCCACGAACGAGGCGAGCGCTTCATCCCGCTTGCGCATCTTCTTGAAATAATCGGTCGGATTCACGGTGTCCGTCAGAGCGGAGATCACGTCGAGAACGGAAAAATACCACGTCTCCGTCCGCTCGTCCCAAACGGTGCGCACCTTGCGGTCCTCGAACAACTGTATGGCCTGCTTTTGTGTCATAGGAATGTAGTTTTATTTATTCCTTTTCTTTTACCTCCAGCACCGTCCCGCACTTCGGGCAGGTGATTGTGTTCGTCGGGTACGTTGCTACTCTTCCGCCTTTTGCTCCGCTTGTTGGAATCCAATTTTGCGGGCGGGTTTGCGTGCCTGCGGTATCTTGACCGACAACGCCGCAATAGCGTTGTAGATATTATCAAGCTCCTTGCGCATATCTTCCGACAGATCGCTGACCGCCTCGGCATTGTCGGCGTCCACCCGCTCCAGTAACGCCAGTTTCGCCCGAATTTCGGCCAACTCGGCCGTTACTGTCGTCGTGGTCGTGATGTAGTTCCGCATCGCTACGAAAGCACGCATAATAGCGATACTTACTTGTATGGCAACGGAGCTTTTCAAAACAGCCGATAACATAGAAACGCCTTGCTCGGTAAACGCATAGGGGTTGCGGCGTAAACCCATCGTGATGGAATTGGTTATCACAATTTGTGATTTCCAATTTTCAGTTTCGGCATCTGTCAGTTGAAACATGAAATCGGGCGGAAAGCGTTCGATATTACGCTTTACCGCTTGATTGAGAGCGCTTGTTGTTACTTGGTACAATTCCGCCAAATCACGGTCCAGCATCACCCGCTGGCCCCGTATTTCGTAAATCTTGCTTTGGATAGGTTGTAGTTCCATGGGTAGGTATCGTTGAGGTTATTCTGCCTTGATGGTTATCGACTTCCCGCAATGCGGGCACGTGATTGCTCCCTCTTTCGAAGCGGCGAAAAGTTCCGGCACTTCAACACCCAAAATATCGGCTATTTCTTGCAATCGTTTTAACGGCGGATTTCCGTTGTCACCAATTGCAATACTTAACCCCGTTTCAGTCATTCCGAGACGCGCCGCCAACTCTTTTGCGGTCATTCCTCGTTCCTTCAATAATTCTTTAACTCTCATTTTGACGTATTATTTGCCACAAATATATTGATATTCATATAAACAGCAAAAAATTTTAGTGTCAATTAAATTTTTATCTCAAAATATCATTTATATTTGCACCAAAAAATCAAAACAACAATTAAACAATACGGCCATGAAACTCTTAACTAAAGCAATTGAGAAGCAGTTGGCAAAGTACCCCATTTATTCACAAGATGGCAAAGGCGGCAAGGCACAGGTCATCTGCAAGTTCTTCAACCCCTGCGGCAGTCAGACGTGGTACATTCTCGAAGGCGAGAAGCAAGACGACGACTACATTCTCTTCGCATTGTTAGACAATATGGGCGAGCGAGAATATGGTTATGTGTCACTGAATGAACTTCAACGCGTTAGAACTCGCCCCTTTGGTCTTGGCATCGAAAGAGATATGTATTTCACACCTTGCAAAGTCAGCGAAATCAACTAATTGATTTATTGAATAAACGTCTAAAACAATAGAACTATGAACGCATTTGCATTTAAAGTGATCGACGCAATCAATCGTGATGGTATGGACAATGGCAGCTGGGGTCTTGTCAAAGACGTAGATAATACTGTCGCCTATTTCGGCACCAGAGAAGAAATCGAACTGAAAGGCCAGTGGGCGTACATCTATGCAGAGAAAGACGATACACTGTCTTTGCAACTCGAAAAAATCGAACCTACGAGAGTTCTGCACGTTGAAGATTGTGAACTGCTGCTCTACTACCTCGACGAATAAAGCCGTTCGGGCGGCTATAAACAGACCTCAGGCCCGAAGCGT
>OLSX01002524.1_pt1 | contig 16057 bp, 15 predicted proteins | sample 1673141 | NCBI WGS metagenome assembly OLSX01 (sample SAMEA3136759, study PRJEB25190) | human gut metagenome | biome: human gut; feature: human-associated habitat; material: faeces | place: Austria | collected 2013
ATCGCAACAAAAAAGCAGAATGAATTGTATATCGGCGTGTGGGCAAACCGTCACAGGCAATATCTTAAACTACATCATCGCATAAGATATTACAATCTGCTCACATCGGAAAGACTGTATCCTTATCTTGCTGACATCGAGAAACAGGCGCAAACAATGTTTTCACAACTTGTCAAATCATTTGCCGAAAAAGAAAATATTACAGAAAAGCTGAAATCGGATAACCCTATGTTATGGGTGCAGAAGATGAACAGCATCCGTAACAGAGCAATGGAAATTGTGAATAGCGAGGTGATTTTTGTATGAGAAAAATCGTAATATTCGCAATGATATTGACATTCATTTTTACTTTGGTAGGTTGCACTGCCCATAACGAACCAGACAAAAAGGCGGTTGAAAGTTCATCGACTAACGCTGTAATTGATACAACTCAAGTGGAAAAATTGTCCGAGAAAGCAGAGGGTCGAACAGTTGAGAAAAGCACATTTTTGGAAGAAACAACACATTCGCCTGCCGCTGAAACCAGTACAGAAAAGGTGTCAAAAGAGCCGATTTTTTCTCAAACAACAACAGCAAATACCGAGCCGAAGCAAGATATTCACACACAAAAAGAAATGCCTAAAAGCGAAGCATCTGAGCCCGAAATAACAACAAATACTGTTTCGGAAGTCATCACAACAGTTGAAGAAAATGAAGAATTTGATATATCGTATTGGATTTCTTATGCACAAAATTATGCTCAAAGTATAGGTTTAACCTTCGATGAAACTGCTACCGAATGTTGGGACAATCCAATATCCGCTAATACAAACAACAAAAATATCGGCGCTGATATTGAAAGCAGATTGAACAGATACAAGAATGTTGATGGATTTACATCGGTGTGGATATGGGCAGAAAAAGTATTCGATACACAGTATGAACTCTACATCGGATACGCATAAAAATTAAGCACGGATTGCAGAATAATCAGTTGTCCGTGCTTAAATTTTTGTTTGATAATTAATTTTGAATGTTAAAAAAATGGGATAAAAAGGCGTATGCAAACTAAGCGAGCAGACCATTTGGATAACCAAACGGTAATCTGCCCGCTTTCTGCACATACTGAGCGAGCAGACCATTTATGGACAGGTTGTCCAAAACGGTGCTGTCGCTCGTGCTTTCAGCGGCAGTGTATTTGGGCAGCCCACTCCCAAATACCTCGTTAGGGTGACACCCTAAGACCTATTCCGAAAGAATAATCACGATTTATCTTTCAGGAGGTGGCGTGATGAACAGAAAAAATATTTGTGAAATATGCACTCTAATTATGGGACAATCCCCTGATTCAAAATCTTACAATAAAGATAAAAATGGCATACCTTTTTATCAGGGCAATGCGGATTTTGGTGAAGAACATCCAACACCTACCGTTTGGTGTACGGCTCCTAAAAAAATTGCAAGAAAAGGAGATATTCTTATATCAGTCCGTGCCCCTATCGGCGATATGAATATTGCTAATGAAGATTGTTGCATAGGACGAGGTCTTGCAGCAATTAGATTAAATAAATCCGATATAGTAGATATAAATTATCTTTATCATTATTTGAGTGCGACTGTTGAATTCTTACAGGAGCAAGGGACAGGAAGTACATTTAAAGCAATAAATAAAACTACACTCGAAGGTATTGAGATACCTTGCCCTTCTATTGAAAAGCAGAAAAATATTGCTAAACTTATAATTGAAATAAAAACATCAATTCAATACAAAAAGGCTGAGTTGTTTGCTCTTAATGAATTGGTAAAATCACGATTTATCGAGATGTTTGGACATCCTGATGCCAATGAAAAAGGATGGGAAAAATCTAAACTTGAAAATTTTATCAATGTAGTTGGTGGTTATGCTTTCAAGAGTCAAAAATATCTTTCGAAAGGAATTCCAGTGCTACGAATTGGTAATATAAATGCAGGCTATTTTAGGGACACCAACCTTGTTTTTTATCAAGAAGATTCAGCATTAGAAAAATATAAAATATATCCGAACGACCTTGTTATTTCGCTTACTGGAACAGCTGGTAAAGATGATTATGGTAATATTTGCCTAATGGATTCAACTTATGGTGTATATTACTTAAATCAGCGTAATGCCAAAATTGAAATTAAGCATAATTTTAATAGATTTTTCCTTATGTACCTATTCGCTCATCCGGAAATCAAGCAACGTTTAACAGGCAAAAATCACGGAATAAGACAAGGCAATATATTGAATAAAGACATATTGGAATTAGATGTTTATGTTCCGCCAATCGAGCTTCAAAACGAATTTGCAGACTTTGTTAAACTAATCGACAAATCGAAATTTATCGTGCAGAAACAGATTGATGATTTACAGGAATTGCTCGACAGTAAAATGGATGAATACTTTGGTTAACAGCCAAAAGAAAGGAGTAACCTATGAATTTTGATTACTTAAAAAATATAGAAGAACTCCAAAACCTGTATATAGCGGTTTCATCGGACAATCAAACAGATTCCGCTTATTTGCGTTGTATCAAGTACGGCAGATGTTTGGAAAGCCTTGTCCGTTATACTTATGCAAAGCATTTTCCGAAATATAAAGCAGCTTCAAGCGAACTTATCAAATTGTTAAAGGATAAAACTTTTAAACAGTTTTTGGGTAAAACGGAGTACTATAATAAACTGCATTTTACATATCTTGCCGGAAATAATGCTGCTTTTGACCACGACATCGATAAAGAAACCGCCGACCTTGCTTTAGAAAACTTAAAAGAAGTAACATTTCAAATTTTCTCCAAACTAAATAACTTTGACGAAACGCAGAAAAGAACATTTGAATATGTATCAAAGGTTGAATACTCTATTACAGAAGCAAAAACAAGAGAACTTTACATCGATACCAACTTGAAAAGTGCCGGGTATTCCGTTCTGAAAGAAAAGGGAAAAATTGTGCCAAATAAGGTTGGTATTGAGATAGAGGTGCACGATTTACCGAATCAAAAAGTCGGGTATGTTGACTATGTTATATACAACAAAGTAGGATTGCCTGTTGCCGTAATTGAAGCAAAGAGAACAAGCATATCCGAAGAAGCCGGCGCACAACAAGCGAAAGATTATGCAGACGCACTGGTGAAAAACTTAAATTTGAAATACAGACCGGTTATTTATTACACCAATGGATATATCATAAAAATTCAAGACCGTTTGGGTTATCCGGCAAGAGAGGTGGGTAATTTTGCATCTCTTGATGATTTGGAGTTGCTTATAAAGCGCCAACTTCCAGGTGTTGAAGATAAACGAAAGCCTATCAAAAATAAGGAAGTTGACACTTCGATTATTGACAGAAGCAAGCTTGTTGAAGCAGTTAAAGAAATGATTGATTCGATGAACACCGATGGCGCTATGCGAAGAAAGGGCTTGCTTGTTCTTCCTTGCGGTGTTGGCAAAACGAGAACCGCTGTTGCACTCAGCAAAATTTTAATAAACAACGACTGGGCGCAGAATGTACTCTTTCTTGCGGACAGAAACAATCTCGTTTCCAACGCACTGAAACCGTTCAGCAAATATATAGAGGGTGGCGTCAGCGATATTTCCGCCGAAAATCCGGACAGAGATACCGGTGCTCGAATTTGCCTGTGCACCTATAACTCTATGCTTAATTTTTTGAACAAGCCGAAAAAGGAATTTTCAGTAGGACATTTTGATTTGATATTCGTTGACGAAGCACACCGCTCTCTTTTCAATGTGTACCGTGCTATTTTTGAGTACTTTGATTCGTTTATAATCGGCTTGACTGCTACTCCAAGCAAGGCCATTGATAGGTCAACTTATGAAATATTGGATTTGAACACCGACGAGCCAACATTTGAAGTGAAGTTTGAAGAAGCGGTAAATCTCAATTATTTGGTAAGTTATCGTGCTTTTGACAAAACTTCGGCGGTTATGAAAAACGGTTTGAAATACAATGACCTGAGTGAAGCAGAAAAAGAACAGTACGAGGAAATGTTTGCTGATGAAAACGGAAATATTCCTGAAGAAGTTGCAGGAAAAGCGTTTTACAGAGATATTTTTAACAACGATACCATAGATAAGATGTTTGCTGACCTTTTTGCGAACGGGTTGCGAGTAGAAAACGGTAACAAAATCGGTAAAACGCTGATTTTTGCGGTTGACCATAATCACGCCGTGAAAATCGCAGAGCGTTTTAAGAAAAAATATCCGCATTTAGGTGATGAATTCTGTCAGGTAATTGACAATCAAATAAAAAAGAATAAAACCCGCCAAGACAACTTTGCAAAGAAAGACTCAAATCCTCAAATTGTTGTATCTGTGGATATGATGGATACGGGCGTGGATATTCCGGAAATTGTAAACCTTGTATTTTTCAAGCGTGTTCTTTCGAGAATTAAATTTGACCAAATGTGGGGTCGAGGAACAAGAACCTGCAAGGATTTACATGTAATTACCCCACCGAGAGATTATTTCGAGGGAAGAACCTTAGACGATGAGCGCAAAGATTATGTGGACAAGCAAGGTTTCTTTGTTTTTGATTATTGCAATAACTTTGAATATTTTGACTTGCATCCGGACGGGAAAGACCCTTCAACACCGCTCAATCTAAACCAAAAAATATATGCTTTGCGACTGGATATTCTTGCAAAGTTGCAAAGCATTGAGTATCAGGAGCAACCGGAATACAAAGCATATCATCAACAACTAAAAAACAATCTTGTTGAGAAAATTAAAAAACTTGATACAAATCGTATAGATGTTAAACCGAAACTGTTTTATGTAGATAAATACAGTAAACTTCCTGCTTTTGACTATTTGTCAGACAAGAATGTGTATGAAATTAAGACGCAGCTGTTGAAGCTTATAGACCAAGATACTACCGATGATAATTACTCCAAATCTTTTGATTACAGAGTAAGCATAGTTCAGCTTTCGTTATTGGACGATTCGGTTGATTCTTCAAAGCAACAAGGACAACTTCTTAAAACGGCATTAGCATTATTAAAAAAAGCAAGTATTCAAGATGTTTTTGATAAAAGGGAAATTCTTAAACGCCTTGCCGATGAGGACTATTACACAGACTTAGATTTCTTTGAACTTGAAAAAGTAAAAAAGGAAGTCGGACCGCTTATTAAATATTTGCGTGGGGAGCCTGATGGCGACAAGATTTCAGATTTTAATGACAAGATTGAAACCAAAGCGCGTGATGTAAAGTATGATTTTGATAATTTCAAAACATACAGAGAAAAAATCATTACATATTTGCAAAAACATTTCGGTGAATTGGAATCTGTAAAGAAAATCATAAATTTGGATGAGCTAAACAACAAAGACCTTAATGAGCTTCAATCAGTATTGGATTCATTAAAAACACCGGAAACAAGCGCTGAAGAAGAATTTGCAAGCACACAGGAGTTAATTATCTTTATAAGAAAAATTGTCGGGCTTGATAAAAAAGCCATTGATGAAAAATGTGCAAAATTCTTAAACATCAATGACTTTAACAAGAAGCAAAGGCAGTTAATTAACTTAATCATAGATTTTGCAATACGCAACGGAAATGTTACAAAAGATGATTTAGTTAATACAGAGCCATTTTCTGAAATTGAAATTCCTGAGTTGTTTGATAATGAGCTCGCTCCTATTCTTCAACTTGTGGCAATGTTCACAAATTCGCTCAATGTTGCTGCTTAATCTCAAGTGAATATTTTTTTGAAATTACCTCCTGTGAAATATAGGAGGTAATTTTTATGAGCACTAAAATTATTACAGAAATTGTCGAGAGTTTAAAAGATAATTTTGACGAAAACGCATTGCAGATTATTGAAAGAACTCTTTACAAGGCATTAAAAGACAAGGAAATTATTGATGTGGTAAAAACACAACCCCAGTCCAACGAAGAAGCATTGGTGTCGTTCTTGGCGGCAAAGAAAATCGAAGGTTGTTCAAGTCGTTCCATTGCGTTTTATCAAACAACATTACAGAAAATGTTTTCTCATATAACTAAAATCTATTACTCCGTTACGACCGAGGATATTCGATTGTATTTATCAAATTATCAGGATACTAACAAAGTTTCAAAATCCACTATTGATAATATGCGAAGAATAATTTCATCGTTTTTTTCTTGGCTTGAAAGTGAGGATTATATTGTAAAAAGCCCCGCCCGAAGGATACATAAAGTTAAAACACCGAAACTTGTGAAAGAAGTATTTTCGGATGAAAGTATTGAGCTTATGAGACAAAACTGTAAAAATCCAAGAGACCTTGCCATAATTGACCTGCTTTATTCAACCGGTATTCGTGTAGGAGAACTGGTAAGGCTTGATATTTCCGATGTTGATTTTTCTAATAAGGAATGTATTGTTTTTGGTAAAGGCGATAAACAGAGAAAAGTTTATTTTGATGCTAAAACAAAAATACATCTGCAACAATATATTGAAACGCGAAAAGATAACAATCCTGCGTTGTTTGTAAGTCTGTTATATCCATACAACAGATTAAAAGTCAGCGGTGTTGAAATTGCTTTGCGTAAAATCGGAGAACATTTGGAAATTGGTAATGTTCATCCACACAAATTCCGCCGTACCCTTGCAACAAAAGCAATAGATAAAGGAATGCCCATAGAACAGGTTCAGCACCTATTAGGACACGCAAAGATCGATACTACCCTTGAATACGCTATGGTGGATGATGAAAATGTGAAGATTTCACATAAAAAATATTTAGGGTAAAGTAACCAACAAATTTCGATTTGTCGATTAGTTTAACAAAGTCTGCAAATTCGTTTTGAATAGACATCGGTGGCATAGGGACTGTCATTTTTTTAAGTTTAACAATAGTCAAAGCACTATATGCCGAACCTGCAACATTTGCTGACTTAAAATCATCTATCAAATTTGCTAAAGCTTCTTTTAGATAAATAGGATTGGTTTCCTCGCTATGAATTGAAATAATATTACCATCTTTATAATAGAAATCTTTTCGCCCATCTACAATCCACATTTTTCCTATCGTGCCTACTGCAGACATCAAGATATCACCTTTGCAAGGAACACCATTGGTTTTCTTTATGCTCTCATATTGTTTTTTTGATATAAATAACTCAACTGATGGTTCTTGTCCGTTGCCAAGTTCAATGATTTCTTTGCTACGGTAAAATGGTACCCCTGACTCAACATAATCTGCGGCGTGAACTCTTTTGCTTGAACCTATTTGTGCAAAATTTTCAAGTGCTATATTTGGAAATATTGAGGATATTCTAATATCCCCAAACATCTCGATAAATCGTGATTTTACCAACTCATCAAGAGCATTTAAGCGTTGCTTTGCATTATCTATAGCGGTTGCAACAGTGTCTAATTCCTTTACGATGTTATTCTGCTCTGCAATAGAACGATTTTTAATTTTGAATTTGCTATATTCGGAAATCCAAACCCTTTTATGGCTAAAAGGTGTGTAATCAATCGCCTGCATTGCGTAAAAATAATATTTAAGGTTATCCTCTGTATTTGCCTTGTGCAAAATTTTCATAGCAGAAGATTTTACTTTGAAGTCAAAATCAACGTATTTGCAATCAGCGGTAAAATCATCAAATATAATCACGGGACTTTCTGACGCCTTGCATATACCGTCTGTTTCATCGGTAAAACCTAAAACAAAAGATTTTCCTGCGGTTAATACGGGTAAAGCAAAATCATCGGAATAATTCTCGGATTTTACAATGTATTTAGTTGGTTGTTCGTACTCAAGTACATTTTCTAAACGAATATCCATTATTTCGTACCTTTGCTAATCTCACCCATAAGTTCATTGAATTGAATTTCCAAATCATTTATAGATTTCAATATTTCGGCAGTAGGGCGATATTCTTTCTTTACAATTTCTTTTTTCTGATATTTGTTAAGGCTGAGCACATAGTTGTTGTCAACAATATCCTGCTTTGTTATGAAAAAAGATTTTTCGTATGGGGTACGGCTTTCCTCTTTGTCTAAATTTTGAAATCTTTCGATTATATCAGGAATGTCGTTTGACTTTACCTCGTTTCTCTTGTCGTCAAGAGAAAACCCGTCGGCTTCCATATTGTAAAGCCATACCTTATCGGTACCGCCGTTTTCTGTTTTATCAAAGATAATTATAGCGGTTTGCACCCCGGAATAAGGCTTGAATACGCCACTCGGCATATATATGATTGCTCTCAATCTTTGGTTTTCAACTAATTCCTTACGAATAATCGTGTATGCCTTTTCATTAGTATTGTTTACTACACCGACAGGAACGATTGAAGCACATCTTCCGCCGATTTTAAGGCTTCTGAGGAACAAAGCAATAAACAGGAGCTCCGTTGATTTGGACGGGCAAATATCTTTTAGGGATTTTGCAAGGTCATTAGCATCAAGAGAGCCACTGAATGGTGGATTTGCCAAAATCAAATCATACTTGAATTCATCTTTGTTATCATCGGTAAGTGAATTTTTGTAATAAATCTGCGGATTGGATACATCGTGCAATGTCATATTCATTGTACCGATTCTGAGCATATCAGGGTCGGTTTCATTTCCGTAAAACATTTCATTGTTAAAAGCGTATCTGCTTTCTTTGTTATTCAGTTCGCCTTTTTGGTTTTCGGCAATATATTTAGCAGATTCCATCAAAAATCCGGCAGAGCCCATTGCGGGGTCACAAATTTTCTCGCCTAATTTCGGCTGCATTAGCTGCACCATCATATTGATAATGTGTCGAGGCGTGCGAAACTGTCCGTTTGTACCGTTTACGGATAACTTAGCAAGCAAGTACTCATAAACATCACCCATAATCTCTTTGTTGTCAAGATTCAGTTCGTCATCATCCAATCCGCGAATAACCTTTTCAAGAATTTTTCCACTGGGAATATCAAGCTTCGCATCGGTCATAAATCTGGAGAAAGCATTGTTTTCTCCGTTGTGCATTTCACGAATGAATTTAAAAACAAAATCTTTAACAATATGGTACATTTTCTCGGTTGAGAAATGCACAAAGTTGTGCCATCTTAAATCTTCGTATGCGACAGCATCTATTACATTACCGTCCTCATCTTTATCCTCGGCAAAAGTCCCTTCGGGAAATGTAGGATTTTTAATTTTTACACCAAAAGCGTTGGCATTTGCTTCCTTTTTGATTTGAGCGTCATCTAACATTTTAATAAAAAGTAAGTATGTAATTTGAGTAATGTTTGTTTTGGCGTCAGCCATTCCATTATCCCACATGCCTTGCCATATGGCGTCTATTTTTGTTCTTGTTGTAATATCCATTATATTTGCCCCTTAGTTTTCTTCTGGTAAAATTTCTAATATATCGTCAATCGTGCAGTTAAGACGACAGCAAATCTTTGCTAACACTTCAACCTGCACAGATTCGTTCTTTCCGAGCTTTGCCATTGCGTTTGATGAAATCCCTGCTTCCGTGCGAAGTTTGGTTTTATTTAGATTTTTATCAATAAGTAGTTTCCACAACTTGTTATATGAAATCGCCATTATTTACCTCCTAATCGACAGCAATTAAAAAGGCTATAAATATCTACAATAGATTATAACATTTTATGTTTTGTTTTTCAACTGAATCCATTATATTTCAATGAAATATTTCATTTCTCAACGACGATAAGCGTTATTGGGTATGATTTTATTTCCCAAAATCAATATATTTTCATTTTTGGGAAGTTAATGCTGTAAAGATTACAACTTAATATTTTTTCAAACACTTTCTCCTCTCGGTTCATGAATCGGGAGGAGATTTTTTGTTTTCAAAAGAAATTTTTAAAAATATTTGCAAAAACACCCCCCAAGAATCCTTTCCCATTTCAAACAAGTGAAAGGACTTTTATTTTTCTTATCAAAAATACCCCCATTTTTTTGCTTCCCGGTTCAAACAAGTGAGGGGATAAATTTTCTCAAAGAAATATTTGAAAAATCGGTCAATTTGGGTGTGCATTTTTACACCCCTTGTCCAAATTAGTGAAAGGAGTTTTTTCTATGGCAAGATTGTCAAAGAAATTAAAACAGGAATGGGACTTTTTTATCAGTCCCAAAACAGGCAGAAGAACATACAACGACTTGTGTCGCAAATGTCGGAATGACTGTAAACAAAGCTTTAGAACAATCGTTTTGTGTTGTCCGATGTATTGTTCCAAAAGAAGTGTCAAATCGACACCAAACGGCAACGATTTCAACGATTCGGGATAAAAGGATAACGGATATTCGTTTCAATAAAAAAACGGCTTGCAGAGAAAAATTTTGATAGTTTCGGCACCTTTTCGATACAGAAAAAAGGCTGTCGGGTTATCATTCTCACTCGCTGTTCAAAACGATTCAAATAGCAGGTAACTGTATAAATATATAAATAAATATATAGTTCTTACCTGCCGTAAAAGAAAGGACTTAAATATGATAGCAAATAAAGTATACACAAGAGACGAAATGAGAGAGGAACACATAATAACTTCCGATTATCGGTTCATAGACAAAGAGGGCGAATACTTTGCAAAACTGATAATGAGAGCAGAGGCAAGCAAAAATATGATGCGTCTTTTCTTTCAATTAAGCGACGGAAGAAAAATTATCACGCCGGTATTCTGGTGGCAAAGTTATCTGGGCTTTTACGAAATAGATAACGGCACAAATTTGAGATTGATTTACGAGAGAAACGGCAAAGGTATCGCTCTTAAAAAAATTGAAATATTGGATTAAGGAGAATTTGAAATGCAGGAAACCATAAAGAACATCAACATAGATTTACTCATTCCCTTTGAAAATCATCCGTTTAAGAAAAGAAACGGAATTGAAAACGAAGAACTGAAAGAGAGCGTAAAAGAAAACGGTTTGCTCCAGCCGATAATCGTTCGTTCTTTTTCCGCCGGTACTTATGAAATCATCAGCGGTCACAGGAGAGTTGAAGTTTGTAAAGAATTGGGAATACAAACCGTTCCGGCAATAGTCAGAGATATGACAAAGGACGAAGCCGTAATAGTAATGGTGGATTCAAATTTACAAAGAGAACATCTACTGCCAAGCGAAAAGGCCTTTGCTTACAAGATGAAATTGGAAGCGATGAAGCATCAGGGGAAAACTTCGTGCCAAGTTGGCACAAAGTCAAGAACAGATGAACAAATCGCCGAAACAGTAAATGATAGTGCAAGACAAGTCCAACGATATATCCGCTTAACACACCTTATCCCCGAATTGTTAAAACTCGTTGACGAAGAAAGGATAGCCTTTACCCCGGCTGTCGAGCTTTCGTATCTGCCCGAAAATGAGCAGAAAATATTAGCCGAAGAAATAGAATACACAGACGCCACACCGTCGCTTTCACAGGCACAGCGACTGCGAAAATACAGCGAGCAAGGCAGACTGTCCATAGACACGATATTTGCCGTGTTAAGTGAAGAAAAGCCAAATCAGAAAGAACAGGTCAAATTCAAAACCGAAGATATACGCAAATATTTCCCCAAAAGTTATACAAACCTTGATATGCAAAAAACAATCATAACACTGCTTGAAAAATGGCAGAGACAGCGAGAAAGAAACAAAAGGGAGGAGCGATAATGAAAAAGAAAATCGATAGCTTATATGCGGCACTTATGCTTATAGAAATTCTATATGAGCGTGGGCTTATAAACAAAGCCACACTTGACGCCGTGAGAGAAAAAGTTAAATCCGAAAATCCGCACAATTCACAGGCAGCATAATGTCAAATATACTTAAAAACACAAGGAGGAATTTTTATGACAAACACAATTTTTAAAAACAATACGAAAATCGGAAATCCTTACGATTTTCTTGACCGCAACAGACATCGCAAAATGGTTTTTTACGGCCGTGTGTCCACCGAACACGAAGCACAGATGGCTGCTCTTGAAAATCAAATTGAATGGTACGATGACCAAGCGAAATATCACCCCAACTGGGAGGTGCTGAACAAATATATCGATGAAGGAATAACAGGAACGCAGGCGAAAAAGCGACCGGCATTTCTGCAAATGATAGAGGACGCAAAGAAAGGAAAATTTGATTTGATTGTAACCCGTGAGGTCTGCCGATTTGCGAGAAACACCGTTGACACTCTTGTTACCACAAGAGAACTGAAAAATATCGGCGTTGAGGTGTATTTTGTGGAGGATAATATTTGGACAATGGACGGAGACGGTGAACTTCGACTGACAATTATGGCAACCCTTGCACAAGAGGAAAGCCGCAAAACCTCGGAGCGTGTAAAAGCCGGACAGCATATCAGCCGACAACAAGGTATGGTGTACGGCAGAGGAAATATCTTGGGTTATAACCGTAAAGCAAAATCCACATACACAATAAACCCCGAACAGGCGGAAACCGTGCGAATGATTTTTGATATGTACTTACAGGGCGAAATGGGCGCTTCCAAAATTGCGAACGAGCTCACACGGCTTGGACGAAAAAATGCATCGGGTTTGGTAAAGTGGTCACCGTGCGTAATTACGAGAATTGTCAATAACCCTACATATATGGGTTATCAGGCTTACGGAAAATCATACAGCAACAACTATCTTGAACAAAAACGAATACTTAATAACGATTTTTCCACATATATGCTCGTAAAAAGCGATTATGAGCCTATTATAACCGAGGAAGAATGGTATCGGTGTCAGGAAATCAAACAACGGAGAGTAACAAAAACAATAGGCGTTTCTACCGACGGCAAGAAGAAACAACCGAATCACGGCAAAAACGAAACAAAAGACCTGTGGGCAACCAAATTGAAATGCCGATGCGGAGCGTCCTTCCGCAGAAATCGCTGGCACAAAAACAACAACGCACCTTGGTCATACGGATACCTTTGCTATAACAGGTTGAACAATGGCTCCGCTCAAAAACGTCGTGACGCAGGATTGGACGATACCGGCTACTGCGACCAGACGGAAATACCCGATTGGAAACTTGAAATGATGGGCAAAATGATTATGGAGCAGGTATGGCGGACAAGAGCCGAAGATATAAAGCTTGCCTGCGAGATACTTCAAGAATGTTATAAACCGGATAGTAAAGCTCCTCGACAAAACAAATCGGTTATGCTTGCAAATATCGAAAAACTGAAATCCAAAAAAGATATTCTTTTGGATATGCGCAGCGACGGCGAAATCACAAAAGAGGAATTTTTGAACAAGAAAGAAGAAATCGACAAAAAGATTTCACAGCTGACCGCAGAATATGAAAAAGACGATTGCTCGACTGAAAGCGACGAAGCGGGTTTGGAACTTGGTAAAATTGAAGCGGCACTGAATGAGATGATTGATTTTTCACAACCGGTCTTGCCCCGTGAAATTTATCAGAAGTTTGTCGCAAAGGTAACGCCTTACACCAAAACACATTACAGGTGGTATCTGAATTTAGACGGCACGGGAACACAGGCGGCAGATGTTAAGGTAAACGGAAGAAAAACCAATGCGGCGGTCGCATTTTGCGACGAGGGGGAAATTCCCCCGGTACATTTTAAAGAGATTATTTTCTTTAATATTTTGAAACAGGAAATTATAAATAAAAAATCGTTTTTCGTGGCTACTCTGCACAGGCTGCTATCAAAGAAAGCAAGTAATTGCTGACTTTGTAAAACAATTTATCCCCACCGAGTAATCGGTGGGGATTATTGTATCTTTATTGCAAATGATGATTCTTTTTGGTAAAATATAAAAGAGGTGAGCAAAGTGGAATACCTACCTATAATTTTTATTGTTGCAGTATTCTTATGCCTATTACTACTGCTTAAAAGGAAACCGAAAGACACTCCTCAAGAATACAAGCCGCAGGTTATTCCCGAATATGACAGTGATGGATATAATCGGCAGGGATACAATGAAGTTGGTAGAAACAGACAAGGTAAATATAATCGTTATTATAATGTAAAATGCTATAAAACTGATTTATACAGTGAAGAAGGTTTTTTGGATATTCGCAAAAATCCCCTTTACTTAACAAACCATGCACGGGAGCGTATGTGCGAGCGAATGGGTATCAACGATTCACGAAGAATGAATGAACTTGCTTTTGAAGCTTATCAATTCGGCAAAAGTAAAATGCAGCTTATGAAATCTGAAAGAGGAATTATTGAAGAAAAGGAACTGGAATACGGCGATAGCGTCATTTTGATTTATCGTGGTTATTGCTATGTGTTCACCGAAAACAACGGCCTGAAAACCGTCTATAAAAATGATAGAGTAAGAGCATAGACCTTTACTTTTGCATTTCCCTCTTTTGGTGATAGCAGCACAGGCTGCAATTAAGGAATCTAAGTAATTAGGTTTGCAAATTAAAAATTATCCCCTTGGAGCAATCCAAGGGGATTTTTCTTTATTTTTCGGCACGGTTGTGATATAATAAAAAAGAAAGGACTGAACGCAATGTATAATATTAGTTTGGGCAAAAGCGGATTAAAGGTTCCCACTATTGCGGTGGGTTGTATGAGAATAAGTAATATGAATGAAAAGCAGGTGTCGGAGTTTATTGACACTTCACTGCAACTTGGTGCAAATTTTTTTGACCATGCCGATATATACGGCGGTGGTAAAAGCGAAGAGGTTTTTGGAAAAGCAATATCTAACTTGAAGCGAGAGAATATTTTTATTCAAACAAAATGCGGCATACGAAACGGAAGATATGATTATACGTACGACCATATAGTAGGCTCGGTTGACGGAAGCCTTAAACGTCTTCGTACAGATTATATAGACGTTCTGCTTCTTCACCGACCCGATACCCTTATGGAACCAGAAGAGGTTGCCCGTGCCTTTTCTTATCTGAAAACAACGGGAAAAGTTCGCCATTTTGGTGTTTCTAACCATAATCCGTATCAAATACAGCTGTTACAAAAAGCTCTTGATACACCGCTTTGCGTCAATCAGTTGCAATTTGGTGTTATGCACACACCAATGATAGATTCGGGGATAAATGTGAATTTGTGTAATGACGCGGGTATCAATCGCGACGGCAGTGTGCTTGACTTTTGCCGTCTGGAAAACATAACAATTCAACCTTGGTCGCCTATGCAATACGGCTTTTTTGAAGGTTGTTTCATTGATAACGGAAGATTTCCCGAACTTAATGATGTTTTAGAAAAAATCGGTAATAAATACGGAGTTTCCAAAACAACAATGGCAATCGCCTGGATTCTTCGACATCCTGCAAAAATGCAACCTGTTACTGGTACAACCAACATTGTTAGGCTTGCCGACTGCCTTAAGGCGAGTGAAATCAGTATTACACACGAAGAATGGTATGAAATTTACCGTGCGGCAGGCAATAAATTACCGTAAACATATTATGCGAGTTTTTTCCCTCTTTTGCGAGTAGCAGCACAGGCTGCTATCAAAGAATCTAAATAATTGGATTTTTATGTTCTTGTATAACCCTTTTTAATCTCAACCCGCCAAAAAGGACAAACTTTTTTAGCGTGAGAGAAAAAAGAAAAAGAAAGAGAATAATGAGAAAAATGACCTTGTGTACCTTCGGGTATGCAGGGTCTTTTTTATGCACTGACAGGACTTATTGCACTAGCAGCACGTCAAAATACTGACCGACAAAACTGCAGAACTTTTGGGTGCACTGGTAACTCTAAATGCACTGGCAAACCTCAATAAAACCGCATAAAATAGGCGTTTCAGCGCTGAGAAAGCTACGCTAACATCTGCGTTATTCCATTTCTTTCACTGTTTATCTTTGTTAACCCTTTCTTTCCTGTTAGTCCTCTTTCAATCCGAAAGTGAGAGAAAAAGAGAGAGAAAAAAGGATCCTCTTAATTTCCAAATTGCACTCCGCAAATCTCATTAGACTTGACCCGATGATGAGGTGTGCGGAGAGAAAATTGGAGATGAGAGGCAAGAAAAAGGGCGGGTCAAAATTGGAGAAAATTGGATGGAATGAGGATAAAAAAATTTGTCCCTTTGACGCTAAAAAGGTTTGTCCTGTAACAGCCCGCGCAAACAGCGTAGGCAAAACAACTGATATAAATACGGTCACACAGTCCGTTTGGATTGTGTGACCGTTAT
>OLSX01002530.1_pt1 | contig 16032 bp, 7 predicted proteins | sample 1673141 | NCBI WGS metagenome assembly OLSX01 (sample SAMEA3136759, study PRJEB25190) | human gut metagenome | biome: human gut; feature: human-associated habitat; material: faeces | place: Austria | collected 2013
TCTCAGCGGCGGCCTTAGTTCGGGCTGGAAACAGCTGCTGGACCAGGGTATTGCTGACGAGGCTGGTTTTATCGAGTCGATCCAAATGGTGGCCAGAGAGAGCGGAGACGCCTTTGACCAGCTGGTGGCTGATTCCGAGAGTTTCACCGATGCGCTGAAGCAGGGTTTGACCGACGGTGTGATTTCTTCTGAAACCTTGTCGGATGCCGTCTTCGACCTTCAGGGAAAAATGTCTGGGATGTCCCAGGAAGAGCGCAAAGCTGCCGGGTACACCTCGGAGATGGTGGAGCAAATCGAAACGCTGGCAGATGGTCTTCGGGATGGTTCCATTTCTATGGACGAGTTCACAGAGAAAATTTTGAAACCATCTGGTCGGGAAAACTTGATCGAGTCGATTTGGAACGCTGCCAAAGGACTGGTAAGCGTCCTCACCCCAATCAAGGACGCATTTCGTGATATTTTCCCGCCCGCCACTTCTGATCAGTTATACGCACTTACCGAGACATTGCGAAACTTTTCCGAGCATTTGACTATCTCGGATGAAACGGCAGATAAATTGCAGCGAACCTTCAAAGGCCTTTTCTCTATTTTGGATTTGGGCCGTCAGGCAATCGTGGCAGTGGTCAATGCTATTATGCCTATGGCTGGTGGGGTTGGGTCCCTTGCAGATGGACTCCTTACAGTGACGGCGACGATTGGCGATTTCTTGACCGGTATTAACGATGCGGCAAAGAAAGGCGAAATTTTTAATAAGGTCGCCCATGGCATCTCTGATGTTCTGGGTTTTATTACGTCTGGAATTAAAAGTTTCATCGGATTTATTGGAGATGTCTTTGCCGTTCCGGGCTTTGAGGCGTTTCAGGAGTTGCTTGAGCGTATCCAAATCCGAATTGGTCAGGTTATCGATGCAGTGAGCAGTCTTGGATTTGGTATTGACGACGCTGTAAACACCATGGACTCCGCCGTTGGGAACAGCAAGTTCCTGCAAATGCTTCAGAGCCTGTTCAATGGTGTAAAGACCATCGCCAGCGGAATTATTGGCGTACTCGGCGGTCTGTCTGCTACGCTGATAGACGCCATTGGCAATGCCGATTTCAGTGGAATCATTGATTTACTGAATGGTATCTCCTTAGGTGGAATTGCCGTTGGCATTACCAAGTTCATGAACAGTCTGACGAAGTCTTTCGACGATGTCGGCAGCCTTCTTGATAATGTAAAAGGCATTTTGGATGGTGTGCGTGGCTGTTTCGAGGCTTATCAGACACAGCTGAAAGCCGGCACCCTTTTGAAAATCGCATCGGCCATTGCCATTCTTGCAGCGTCGATTGTGGTCATCTCTTTGATTGACAGTGCTAAGCTGACGGCGTCCCTTGGCGCCATTACCGTATTGTTTACGGAATTGATGGCCGCCATGGCCATTTTCAGCCGTATCAGTGGAGAGGTCAAGGGGGTCATCAAGGGCACCACAGCCATGATCGGCGTTTCTACCTCTGTTCTTCTGCTGGCCTCCGCTCTGAAGAAAATCTCCGACATTGAGCCGGAGCAGATGGTGGTCGCGCTTACCGGGATTGCCGGATTGATGACGGCGATGGTGGCCGCCGCTAAAGTTTTGGGAAGCGGCTCTGGAACTGTTATCAAGGGCGCTGCGCAGATGGTCGTCTTTGCTGGCGCAATCAAAATGCTTGCCTCTGCCTGTATCGATTTGGCGCAGTTGGACTTCGCCGGATTGGCGAAGGGGTTGACTGGCGTCGGAGTCCTGATGGCAGAGGTTTCTCTGTTCACCAAAAAGGTCGCTATTAACAAGGGCGCTATGGCTACTGCGACCGGAATACTGGTTCTGGCTAGCGCCATGAAGGTCTTTGCCTCGGCCTGTAAGGATTTTGGGCAGATGGATGTGGGCGAATTGGTCAAAGGGCTGAGCTCTATCGGGGCTCTTCTTCTGGAGATCACCGCCTTCACCAAACTGACCGGAAACGCACAGGGGCTTATCTCCACCGGCCTTGCCATGATTGAGATTGGCGCGGCTATGAAGATATTTGCCTCCGCTATGGCGGACTTTGGCAGTATGTCTTTGGAGGAGATCGGTAAGGGTCTTCTGGCGATGGGCGGTGCACTGGCGGAAGTGGCCATCGCTATGCGGGCCATGCCGAAGAACCTGATTGCAACCGGTGCAGGACTGGTTACAGTTGGCGCTGCGCTGAATGTCCTGGCAGAAGCCCTTGGCAAAATGGGCGGTATGAGCTGGGAAGGCATCGCAAAGAGTCTTGTTGCCATGGGCGGTGCTTTGGCTGAACTGGCAATCGGTCTGAATTTCATGAACGGGACGCTGGCTGGTTCCGCAGCCATGCTTGTGGCCGCCGGCGCCCTGGCCGTCCTGACTCCTGTGCTCTTTACCCTTGGAAGCATGAGCTGGGAGTCCATCGCAAAGGGGCTTATCACAGTTGCCGGTGCCTTTACTGTGATTGGTGCGGCTGGCGCGATCTTGACCCCTCTGCTCCCCACCATTCTCGGACTGGGTGGCGCTTTCGCTTTGATCGGCGTTGGCATTGCTGGCCTTGGCGCGGGGCTGCTGCTTGTGGGAACTGGGTTGACTGCTATCGCAGTCGGTATTACGGGCCTGGCTACTTCTTTGGGCGCCGGCGTGACCATCATTGTGGCCGGATTGACGTCCATCATCACAGGTATTGCCGCGTTGATTCCCGCGATTGCTCAGCAACTGGGCGAGGCAGTCATCGCCTTTGCCGAGGTCATTACCAATGGGGCCCCGGCAATCGGGAACGCGGTTAAAGCGTTGGTTCTCACATTGGTCGATGTTCTGGTCGAATGTGTTCCAGCTATCGCTGACGGCGCTTTAGAGCTGGTTGCCGGTGTCCTCGCGGCCCTGGCGACTTATACACCGCAGATCGTTGACTCCATCATGCTGTTCCTGATCGAAATCATCGACGGCTTGGCGCGCAATCTTCCGACACTGATCCAATCGGTGGTTAATCTGTTGATGTCCTTCTTCTCTGGAATCGTATCTGCTTTGGGGAGCATCGACACCGATGCACTTCTGAAGGGTATTGCCGGAATTGGGCTTCTCAGCGGTATCATGGTGGCTCTCGGCGCCTTGGCCGGTCTGATCCCCTCTGCTATGGTGGGGGTGCTTGGGCTTGGTGTGGTAATGGCAGAACTCGCTGTTGTACTGGCGGCCATTGGCGGCTTGGCTCAGATTCCGGGCCTCGATTGGCTGATCGGGGAAGGCGGCAAGCTGTTGCAGACCATCGGCAACGCTATTGGCGGATTCGTCGGGGGCATTGTCGGTGGATTTATGAGTGGCGTCTCCAGCTCCTTCCCACAGATCGGTGCCGACCTCGGAGCATTTATGACCAATGTGCAGCCGTTTATCAACGGAGCAAAGAGTATCGACGCCTCCATGCTGGACGGTGTTAAAGCACTTACTGAGGCAATTCTGCTTATTACAGCTGCCGATTTGCTGGAGGGCCTGACCTCTTGGTTGACTGGAGGTTCTTCCCTATCCGACTTTGCCGAGCAGCTTGTCCCCTTCGGCGAGGCGATGGTACAGTTCTCCAACAGTATTACCGGGCTTGACGGTGATTTGGTCAGCACGGCGGCAATCGCTGGAAAAACCTTGGCAGAGATGGCCGCGACGCTGCCCAACAGTGGCGGCATTGTTGGTTTCTTTGCCGGGGAGAATGATATGGGCGAGTTTGGAAATCAGTTGGTTGGTTTCGGCGAGTCCATGATGAAGTTTGCGGCAAGCATCAAGGGGCTGGATACCGATGCTGTGACCAATGCGGCTACCGCAGGTAAGGCTATGGCAGAAATGGCGGCTACACTTCCGAACACAGGAGGAGCTGTTGCTTTCTTCACCGGCGACAATGATATGAGCGCCTTTGGTGATCAACTGGTGCCCTTCGGTGAAGCAATCAAAGCCTACTCCGACGCTGTGACCGGGTTGGATGTGGACGCAGTGAAGAACTCTGCCATTGCCGGGCAGGCCATGTCTGAACTGGCAGCCACACTTCCGAACACGGGAGGGGCTGTTGCTTTCTTCGCTGGCGATAATGACATGGCGACGTTCGGTGACCAGTTAGCCTCCTTCGGCGAGTCCATGAAGAATTATTCAAAATCGGTTAGCGGTCTGGATGGAGATGCCGTTGCTAACTCGGCTGTTGCCGGAAAAACTCTTGTGGAATTGGCAAACACCATCCCCAATACTGGAGGCTTGGTAGCCTTCTTTACCGGCGATAATGACCTGGAAACTTTCGGCGATCAGTTGGTGCCCTTTGGAGAGGCGATGAAGGCCTATTCCGACAGTGTGACCGGCATGGACAGCGAAGCAGTCACGGCCTCCGCTACGGCGGCGAAAGCCCTCGCGGAACTGCAAAGTTCACTGCCTAATATTGGAGGCGTGGTGGACTTCTTTACCGGTGGGAACGATTTGGAGACCTTTGCAAATGGCCTGCTTCCCTTTGGAGAGGGCATGAAGGCTTATGCCGATGCTGTGACCGGAATGGATACGGGGGCGGTGTCCGCCTCTGTGACTGCGGCTCAGGCCCTTGCCGCGCTCCAGGCATCTCTCCCCAGTGTGGGCGGGGTGATGGAGTTCTTCACCGGTGGGAATGACCTCGGCATATTTGCCGATGGTGTTCTGTCCTTTGGAGAGGCGATGAAATCCTATGGCGATGCCGTTTCCGGTATTGACACCGGGGCTGTGTCCGCCTCGGCTGTGGCGGCTCAGGCGCTGGCTCAGCTGCAAGCATCCCTTCCCAATGTGGGCGGCATCATGGAGTTCTTTACCGGTGGGAACGACCTCAGCAAATTCTCGGAGGGCGTTATCCCCTTCGGTGAGGCCATGAAGTCCTATGGCGAGGCTGTGGCCGGCATCAATGCCGACGCTGTTGAGGCGTCCGGAGTCGCGGCCCAGTCCCTGGCAAAACTCCAGGCTACTTTGCCGCAGGTCGGTGGGGTCATGGAATTCTTCACGGGAGGAAATGACCTCGGCAAGTTTGCAGAGGGTATCGTGCCCTTCGGCCAAGCTATGAAATCTTATGGAGAGGCTGTGGCGGATATTAAGGCTGAGGCCATTACTGCCTCCGCCGTTGCCGCCCAGTCCTTGGCACAACTTCAGGCTGATTTGCCCAATGTGGGCGGTGTGATGGCTTTCTTCAATGGAAGTAATGACCTTGGTACTTTCGCGGAGGGCATTGTGCCCTTCGGCGCGGCGATGAAATCCTATGGCGACGCCGTGGCTGAAATCAATGCCAATTCTATTACCGCCTCTGCGGTCGCTGCTCAGTCGCTGGCAAGGCTGCAAGAGTCTCTCCCCCTGGTGGGCGGCGTGATGGCCTTCTTCAACGGGAGCAATGACCTGGCGACCTTTGCCGCCGGAATCGTACCCTTTGGCGTGGCCATGAAGTCTTACAGTGACGCCGTAGCCGACATCAACCCGACCGCAGTGGAGAGTTCCGCCTCCGCCGGGCAAGCCCTGGTGGAGCTGGCGAACACGTTGCCCAATACCGGTGGATTGGTCTCCTTCTTCACGGGAGGAACCGACCTTGCCGCATTTGGAGATGACCTTACGGCCTTTGGGGTAGATCTGGCCGCCTATGCGGAGGCCATTAAAGATGTGAAGCCGGAAGCAGTAACGGCCTCGGCCAATGCCGCAAGCGCCTTGTCTAATCTGGCGACGGGTCTTCCCGACAGCAGTCTGTTTGACCAGTGGTTCGGTGGAGATCAGACCTTGGCCTCCTTTGGCGCGGATATCTCTAAGTTTGGCTCTTCCATGAAGGATTACTACAACGAGGTATCCGGCATCGACATCGGCAAATTGTCCGACGTCATTACCCAGGTTTGGGATCTGATCGACCTGGCGGAAGGGGTCAACGGCATCAACACCAGCGGTCTGACTAATTTCGCCGACAGCATGAAGAAGATGGGGGACACCGGGATCTCCGGATTCACCGAGGCCTTCTACAACTGCGGCGACACCATCAACAGCGCCGTGGTCAGCATGCTGTCTTCTGTCAGCGGCTCCATTACATCGAATATTTCTGTGGCGAGTTCCGCCATGGAGACGCTCGTGGAGTCGATGGCAAACATTGTGGATAGCAAAGTTATCGTGATCGAGGACGCGATCGAGGGGATGATGCGAAACATCGGAACCACGATCACAGCATCCTCCAACACTGTGAAAACAGCGATGGGGACTGTGGTCACAGCGGCCGCGTCCAAAATCAACACTATGAAGCCCGAGTTCGAGACCGCCGGTGAGAATGCCGGTCAGGGTTTCGTCAACGGCATCCGGTCTAAGTTCGGCGCCTCCAGTTCTGCGGGCCGCAGCCTGGGTCTGGCCGCGCTCAACGCGGCGAAGAAGGCCCTGGACAGCCATTCTCCTTCCCGGGAGTTTATCTACCTGGGCGAGAACATCGGCGAGGGTCTGGCCATTGGCGTGAACAACAGCATAGTCCCGGCCGCCCAGGCGACCTCCAACATGATTGGGGAAGTTATCGATGTCAGCAACAAGGGTATCGACGCCTGGAAGGACTGGGTCGACGAGAAGACCTATTACGACGAGCTGAGCCTGAAAGATCAGCTGGCCGGATGGGAGAATCTTCAGAAGCAGTACAAAGCCGGTTCTGAGGAGCGCAAGGAGATCGACCGTGAGGTCTATCGACTTCAAAATGAACTGGTGGCGTCCACCTATCAGGCCTCCATCGACTGGATCGAGGAGGAGAAATACTACAACCGCCTGAGCACCGAGGAGGAATTGGCCGCCTATGAGCGGATGCAGTCCCGATACATGGAAGGCAGCGAAGAGCGGATGGAGATCGACCGGAAGGTCTATACCCTTCGTAACCAGCTTATGGACGAGTCCTATCAGAACTCCATGGACTGGATCGAGAAAGAAAAGAACTACGGTCGAATGAGCCTTGCCGATGAACTGGCGGCCTATAAGCGCGTCCAGAGCCGGTATGCAGCCGGTACGGAAGAGCGCGAGGAGATGGACTTGAAGGTCTATCAGCTGGAGAAGGAGATCTATGAGGCTCAGCAGCAGTACATCGCCGATGTGCAGGAGGTTCAGGAATCCGCCAATCAGAAGCGCATTCAGCTGGAGCAGGAGTATGCCGACAAAGTCCAATCCATCAATGAGCAGCTGGAACGGGATATTCAGTCTCTGAATGACCAGTACCAGAACGCTGTGGAGTCCCGCACCAACAGCCTCTATCAGTCCTACGGCCTCTTTGACGAGGTGACGGAGAAGGAGGCGGTCAGCAGTGACACGCTGATGAAGAATCTGGAGGGGCAGGTCCAGGAGTTTGGCGAGTGGCAGGATATTCTGGGTCAGCTCTCTGCAAGGGGCGTTGACTCGGAGTTGATTTCCGAGCTCCAGGAGATGGGACCCTCCGCTATCGAGGAGATCCGGGCGCTCAACTCCATGAGCGACGATGAACTGGAGAAGTACGTGTCTCTCTGGTCCATCAAGCATGCTCAGGCCCGGGAACAGGCCGTCAGTGAGCTGGAAGGTATGCGCATCGAAACCCAGGAGCAAATCGCTCAGCTGCGCGTCGATGCCGAAGTGGAACTGGAGGAGTATCGGTTTACCTGGCAGGAAGAAATGGCTCAGTTGGAGGCAGATACCAGCAGTCAGCTGGCGTCGCTCCGTCAAGAGTTTGCGGAAAACGTGGGCCTGATCAAAAAGGACACCGAGGCCGAGATGAATGAAATGACTGCGGTTGCCACAAAGATCTTGTCCGAAGCCGGATGGACCGAAACAGGTCAACAGATTCCCGCTGGTCTTGCGCAGGGCGTTGCCATGTCGAAATCCACTTTCCTGGACGAGTTGACCAATATGGCGCTCGCCGGTGTGGAGGCAGTCAAGAGCACACTGGAGATCAACTCTCCCTCCCGGGTTTTCCGGGAGCTGGGTAACTTCACGGGCCTCGGCTTTGTGAATGGCCTTGCGGATTATGCGGAGAAATCCTATGCCGCAGGCGCTAATATGGCGGATTATGCGACGGATGGGCTCTCCAACGCCATGTCCATTGTGGCAGACCTTCTCAATGGCGACATGGATACCCAGCCTACAATTCGTCCCGTGCTTGACCTTTCTAATGTGATGCACGGCGCGGAGCAGCTCGACAGTCTATTCTATCCGCAGCGGACCATTGGACTTGCTGGGCAAGCTAGTTTGGCGTTTGCCGAGTCTGGCAGAAATGGTGGAACAACGGTCAATGTGGACAACGACGATGTTGTGGAGGAGCTCCGTGCTCTGCGCAGTGAAATGGCGGAAATGACAGAGCGGATGGAGCGGATGCGGGTCGTGCTGGACACCGGTACTCTGGTCGGTGAGATGGCAGGGCCTATGGACAATGCCCTCGGACAGAGGGCGGCACGCAGAGGAAGGGGGAACTAAGCTTGTACCACTCGGTTACCTTTGGGGATAAAAACTCTTGGGACGACTGGAGGCTTGTCCCCTCCTCTCGGCCTCTCTTCAATCCTCCGGCCCAGAAGGTGACGACGCTGGATATACCCGGTGGGGATGGGGTGATCGACTTATCCCAGTCTCTCACCGGGTATCCGGTGTATCAGAACCGGACGGGCTCGATTGAGTTTATTGTGATGAACGACTTCAAGCCTTGGCATATGGCCTATTCCGACATCATGGACTACCTGCACGGGCAAAAACTGCGCGCGGTGCTGGAAGATGACCCAGAGTATTTCTATGAAGGGCGGTTCACCGTCAATGCCTGGAAGTCGGAAAAGGACTGGTCGCGCATCACCATTGACTATGATGTGGGACCCTACAAGTGGTCGCTCCTGTCCTCGACGGACGACTGGCTGTGGGACCCCTTCAACTTTCAAAATGGCGTGATTCGGCCTGCTCTCTTCAAGAACATCGCCGTGACCACTGTCAAGAAAACCGTCAAGCTGGCCGCAGATCTGTTTGGAAGGGCTCCGGTCTGTCCTCAATTTTTCGTGACAAGTTCTGACAAGCGGGGTGTGCATATCCGGTTTGTCAATCCCACACTGGGGCTGGACGAAACTAAGCTGCTTACCGATGGAACCATCCAGTTCCCGGAATTTGTGTTCTTCGGTGACCAGGGAGCGACCCTGGAGCTGTGGTGTGACACTGGGACCGGGACGGTGTCTGTGGACTTCAGAGTTGGGAGGTTGTGACCGATGTATAGTATTTATGCGGATGGCGTGTGCATCTACAACGATGTGTTCTCGCTGGACGATATGAAGGTCGTAAACCCCAAGCTGACGCTGAAGGACAGTGCGGCAGGCTCTCTGGAACTAACGCTTCCCCACACCAACAAGGCCTATGACACCATCATCCGTATGGTCACGGAGATCTCCGTGAAAAAGCATGGGGAAGAGATTTGGTCTGGGCGTGTGCTCTCAGAAAGTAAGGACTTCTGGAACAACCGTGTGCTCTACTGTGAGGGGGAACTGGCGTACTTCAACGACTCGGTACAGCCTCCGGCGGAGTACGCCGGAAAATCTGTCCGGGAGTATCTGGAGCAGCTGATCTCCGTCCACAATGCAAAGGTCGGCGCCAACCGGCAGTTTGTCCTTGGCGCGGTGACGGTGGTGGATGAAAACTTCCCCACCTACTACACCAACTATGAGAAGACTATGGAGTTGCTCAATGCCTTGGTGGAGACCTACGGCGGTCATCTCCGGGTTCGGAAGGTGGACGGGGTGCGTTATCTTGACTATCTGGAGGACTACCCCGACACTTGCAGTCAGGTCATTCAGTTCGGCTCCAATCTCATTGACTTTACCCGAAACTGGGATTCCACTGAGTATGCCACGGCCATCGTGCCCCTGGGCAACCGGCTGGACGAGAGCCCCATCGAGGCACTGGACGCCTATTTGACGGTAGAGAGCGTGAACAACGGAAGTCTATATGTCCAGTTAGACGAGGCGGTCAAGAACTATGGCTGGATCGTCAAGACGGTTACCTGGGACGATGTAAGCGACCCGGCGGTTCTGCTGGAGAAGGCCAAGGAGTATTTGGCCGACCTTCAGTTTGACAATCTGGAGCTGGAGCTGAGTGCCCTGGATCTACACTATCTGGATGTGAACACCGAGGCGGTCAAGCTGCTGGACGAGATCCGGGTCATCTCCCGTCCTCACGGTCTGGACCGCCTGTTCCCGGTGACCAAGCTGGAGATCCCATTGGATCATCCGGAGAACACTCAGTTCAAAATGGGGGATTCTGTACAGGTCAGCCTCACCAGCGTCAACAACCAGACCAACGCCGCGGTGCTGGAGAAGATCGACAATCTCCCCAAGGCCCATTCCATTCTCAAGGAGGCCCAGGAGAATGCCACCGAGATCATGAACATGGCCACTACGGGCTACATCACCATCACCCGGGATGAATATGGCTCAGACACTTTGTATATTTCCAATGTCCGGGACTACACCAAGGCCGATAAGCTCTGGAAGTGGAACATGAATGGTCTGGGGTACTCCAATGACGGCGGAAAGACCTATGGGCTGGCCATCACCATGGACGGCTCTATCGTAGCCAACTATGTCAATACGGGCGTACTGAGCGCTGATATCATTCGGGCGGGTATGCTCAAGGACATCAGCGGGAACTTCTCCCTGGACATGGAGACCGGTACACTGACTATGAAGAAGGGCTCCATCGACATCGGAAATGGCAACTTCATCGTGGACGAGCAGGGCAACCTCTACGCTCGGCGGGGCACCTTTGCGGGCACCCTGTCCGGCGCCAACGGGACCTTTGGCGGTCAGCTGGTAGCGGCCACCGGAGATTTCAAAGGCGTGGTGCAGGCCGAGGACTTTCTGGACCGCTATGGCAACAGTATGATGAATGGAACCAAATTTGCCTCCGACTATCTGGATCTCTATGGAATCACCATTACCAACCGAAGCACTGGGGAGATCACCTTCGCGGTCAGTTCCACAGGCCGCATTACCATCAACGGCCAAATCAGCATGGGCGCTGGGAGTGTGATTGACTGGTCCAGCGTAAGCAATACCAACCTGGCCTATAATCCGGCCTACTCCATGGCAAACGACGCCTACAATTTGGCGGACGATGCAATGTGGGAGGCGGAGACGGCCTATGACCGGGCGGACCGGGCTTATAAGCTGGCCGATTCTATTGAGATGCCAAGCTATATTCGGTCTACTTATATTGGCCCTACGGAAATTCGTTCTCCTGTTATTCAGGGTGGGCAGTTCTATGGTGAGGAGTTCAACATCATCGCTGGAAGCGATTATGGAAGTTTTAATCTATATGGCCCATATGGGGACCGTCGATTTCACATGCTGACCATCGAGTATTACGAGGGCGATGCCCCCTATATTGACATTTACAGTCCTTGTGGAGGCTATATCACCATTGGCCGGAGAAACACCGGCGGTGTTGTGTATTTCGAGGGATATGTGGATTTTAGTGGAGCGACCGTCCAAGGTCTCGATTTAGGAACAGGAGAATGACATGCCATGAAGAAAACATTGAAAAACTCAGAGGTATTTGAGCGGCTCCATTCGCTCAAACCCTTGCTTTCCCGACGGGATAAGATTGGCTACATCGCCGCCCGGAACTACCGCTTTCTCTCTAACTCCCTTGTGGAGTACGAGGCTATTCGCCGGAGCCTGATTGAGAAATATGGTGAAGAGGGCAAGGACGAGCATGGAGCGCCGAACTACATCCTCAAAATGGATTCCCCCAACTTTAAGCAGTTCTGTGACGAGCTTGCCCCATTCAATGAGATGGAGCATGAGGTGGAGCTGATGACGGCGAAATACGAGGAAGTTGCCGGGAACCTGTCTGGAGAGGAAATTTTGGCCATCGACTGGATGTTGGAGGATTAGGAAGGGGTGAGTTGATTTGGCCGATATCAGCAGTTATCTAAAGAAAATCCTGGAGGCGATTTATGGCGAGGAGGTGCGTGGTTCTATCCACGACGCCCTGGCCGCCATGAACAAGGAGTCCTCCAGCGCCATGGAGTTTGCGGCTACGGCCAAGGACTCTGCCGCCGCCTCTGCCGAGAAAGCCAAGACGGAGGCAGACACCGCCACTAAAAAGGCATCTGAGGCTTTGGATTCCGCCGGGAAGGCTGCCCTTTCCGAGGCTGCCGCAAAGGCATCTGAAACACTGGCAAAGCAGTATTCCGATGACGCTATCGGCGCGGCAAACCGGGCCAAGGAGTCGGAGACCAATGCCGCCAACTCGGAGGCGGTCGCCCTTCAGGAGTCCCGTGAGGCGGAGGACGCCAAGAATGCCGCCGCTCTCAGTGAGGCCGAAGCCAAGGCTGCGGAGGAGCGGGTCAAGACCGTCAAGACTGAGGTGGAGACCCTGGGCGCTCAGGCCACGGCGGATGCTAAGACGGCTCAGGCTGCTAAGGAGGCTGCCGAAACTGCCCGGGACGCCGCTAAGCTCAGCGAGACCAATGCTAAGAACTCAGAAACCTCTGCTTTGGAGTCCAAGGCTGCCGCTGAGACGGCGAAGAACGAGGCTCTTTCCGCCAAGGAGAGCGCTGAGGACGATGCCCTGGCCGCTGTTCAGGCTAAAGAAGATGCCGAGAGTGCCAAGACTGTCGCGGAACAGGCAAAGACCGCCGCAGAGGAGAGCGCCTCCGACGCCGCAGACAGCGCCGTCAAAGCGGAACAGTACAGTGGAAAGCCGCCCAAGCCTCAAAATGGAACTTGGTGGATTTGGAACGCCGACACCGGCGAGTATTACGACAGCCACATCAGCTGCGAGCTGCCGGGGCCCACTGGTGTCGGCATTGACGATATCCAGCTGACAAGCGGCGACCACTCTCCAGGCACCACGGATATTTACACCGTGCTGCTGACAGACGGGTCCTCCTACAACATCTCGGTCTACAATGGCCTGAATGGTACTGGCGCCGGCGATGTGCTGGGGATCTCCTTCGATTTGATCATTCCGGCGTCCGGATGGAAAGATGGGAGCATCACCATTGCTGACAGCAGACTTCTGGCTCTTGCGACCCACAAATATTTTCTCAGCGCAGATGAAGCCTGTAAGGAGGAGTTCATCGACTGCAATGTGCAGCCGAAGGACATCACCGCGACAGGCTTTATTACTTTTACCAATGAGAGCGACCCCACCATGGACTTGACGGTCAATCTCATTCGATTTGAGCTGTCCGGGAATGGGGCTATTCAGTGAGGAGGTGTAACCTATGGAAATTGCAGTGAAAGAAACCTACGCCCACATGCTCAAGGACGAAAGCCTGGTGCAGAACTCTGAAAAGATCTACATTGTGGAATTCATCTTTGACCAGAGCTGGGATGGGTACACCAAGACAGCCGTTTTTAAGGCCGGAAGCGTGGAACTTTCCGTACCGCTGACCGACGATCGCTGTATCATTCCTGCCGAGTGTCTGAAACAGGCGGGGGTCAATCTTCATGTCGGTGTGAACGGCGTGAACGGTGAGGAGCAGAAGGACACCATTTGGTGCCTGACCAGCCGCATCATGTATGCCGTCGATGCGACCCAGCTGATTCCGCCTGCCTATTCTGGAGGAGATATCCGAGCCCAGATTTTGGAGGTTATCCGGGAAAACACGGCTACGGACGAAGAGGCTCAGGAGGCTATCAACGACGCATTCGAGTCTGAATGGACGCCGCCCGATGACCCTGACGATCCGGAGAACCCGGATAATACCGCCACCGACGAAGAGGTGGAGGACATTCTGGATGCTGTTTTCGGCGACGAGCCGTAAACAAATATTTTTAAGGGGGACATATTTATGTCTAAGCACACCACTCTTGACCAGCTGAAAATGCTGGCCCAGCGCACCAAGACCGAGATCGACGCTGTCGAGTCTAAGTCTCTGGTGGGCATCAAGGTCAACGGCACTGCCCTGGCCATCGCCGACAAGATGGTTGACATCCTGATCGGCACCGGCGCCACCAACGGCACCCTGTCTGTCAATGGCACCGACGTGGCGGTGAAGGGTCTGGCTGCCCTGGCCTACAAGGCTCAGGTCTCTGAGTCTGATCTGGACGCCGCCCTGACGGCCGTCCTGGCCGCCAAGGCCGCAAAGGCGGATGTGGACACCCTGATCGGCACTGACACCGGCAAGAGCGTCCGCACCATCGCCAACGAGGAGCTGGCTGCCCAGCTGATCCCCGAGGGTGCGCAGGAGTCCCTGGACACTCTGACTGAGATCGCCCAGTGGATTCAGGACCACCCCGATGACGCCGCCGCCATGAACACCGCCATCGCCAAGCTCAACGGCATCGTTGCCGGTATTGGCGGTGAGGATGACGACTACGCCACCGTGATGGCTGCCATCGAGGGCAAGATCGCCGCCGGCGCCACCAAGGTCGAGGCCTCCGAGACCAACGGCAACATCAAGATCAACGGTGAGGAGACCACGGTCTACACTCACCCCACCACCTCTGCTGTTGCCGCCGGCTTTAAGAAGGTCGGCAACGATGACAAGGGTCACGTGGTGCTGGGCGCCGATGTGACCAAGCAGGACATTGTGGCTCTGGGTATTCCTGCTCAGGACACCACCTATTCTGATGTGGTAGCTGGCGGCGCCTCCGGCCTGATGTCCGGCGCGGACAAGACCAAGCTGGATGGCATCGAGGTCGCCACCGATCCCGAAGTGAAGAGTATGCTGGACGAGGTCTTTGGGGCCTCTGATGAAGAGACCACCTAAGAAAGCCTGAGAAGGGGGATGGGGATGTCCTGTCCCCCTTCTACTTTTTCCCGAAAGGAGCTCTCATATGGCAGAGAAAAAACTCACCACCATGGAGCAGCTGCGGGCACTGGCAGAAAAAGGGAAACTCGACACCTTAACCCGCATTGACGCGCTTTTGGAGGTCATCACCCCTCTGCTGGAAAGCGCGCAGCATACCGGTATCATCGTTACTCTGCCGGCCGAGAACTGGAGCGGCAGAGCTCAGACTGTGCAGGACGAGTCCCTCTTAGCCGACAGCAAGTATTGGTACATTGTATGTGCTGATGCGGACTGCTTTATGGCGGCAAGCGAAACCGGCGTGAAAGCCGATAATATCACGGTTGACGGTCAGATCACATTCCACTGCGAGGTGACTCCGGTGGAGGATCTGACTCTTTATATTTTGCGACTGGAGGTCGAGCAGAACAATGAGTAACGCTAACGTTGGCAAGGTTTTCAACATGACCGGCGGCAACGGGGGCGGCGGTACTCTGAAACTGGAGACCCTTACCATCACCAAACAGCCCAACAAGACGGTCTACAAATCCGGGGAATCCTTTGATCCCACGGGCATGATCGTTACCGCGGGCTATGGGTATGGGCTCACTTCGGATGTGACCGGCTATTCCGTGTCGCCTCAGATTCTGACAGACGGCGTGACAGAGGTCACCATTACCTACACCGAGGGGCGCGTCACCAAGACGGCGATGGTCTCGGTTACGGTGGAAAAGGTGCTGGTATCCATCGCCGTTACCACCAATCCCTCCAAAATGGCGTACAACTACCTGGAGTCATTCGATCCGGCCGGCATGGTAGTCACCGCCACCTATTCGGATGAATCTACCGAGGAGGTCTCTGGCTACACCTATCCCGAGACTGCGTTCTCCACGCTGGGGCAACAGGCAGTGGAACTCAGTTATGCTTATGAGGGCGTGACCAAAACCACGAGCCTGAATGTGACGGTCAACCCCATCGAGGTGGCCGTCCCCGTTCAAAATGGAATGCCCGTCTACGACGGAACCGCCAAAACGCCTTCCTGGACCGGGTATGACTCGGTGAAGATGACCATGTCCGGGGAGACCAATGGCGTCAATGCGGGGACTTATACGGCCAAGTTCGTTCTGGGCTATGGCTATGTATTCCCCGGTAACCAGGACGAGGCCGAGGTTGAGTGGACCATCGACCGGGCGACTATTGCCTCTTTGCCCTCTCAGAGCAATGTGCTGGCGGCCAACGGTACGCCCCAGACTCCGACCTGGGACGGTTATGATGTTACCCAGCTGACCATCGGCGGGGACCGGTTCGGTACAGACGC
>OLSX01002531.1_pt1 | contig 16017 bp, 15 predicted proteins | sample 1673141 | NCBI WGS metagenome assembly OLSX01 (sample SAMEA3136759, study PRJEB25190) | human gut metagenome | biome: human gut; feature: human-associated habitat; material: faeces | place: Austria | collected 2013
CATCTCGCAGGTCGAACTTCTCTCCCTTTTGGTTCATATCATTTTAGCGCATACACTAACCCCAAAAAGGCGGCATGTGCTAATGGAGTCAATTAATACTTAATATGAAACACTGTTTTTTCCGTTACATTATCAGAATTGATTTCTTTGCTGGCATATTTTTGCTTAATGTGCTCAATCGCTTCTGCTTCGCTATCTGATACAATTTCAACCTCTATCCGGCGAATCATGGAGATTACCACGCAATACTTTTTCATACATCTCATCCTCCCTCGTAATCCATATTCTGCTCAATTCAAGAATTTGCATACCAATACCATAGTTTTCGTTTATTGCCATGATCTGAGTCTTACTTGTTCCTTAATATCGATACGGTCGCACAAAAAACGAGCATCCATAATACGGCTGCTCGTGTTACAATTCAATGCTTTGCTTAGCACCCAATCAGCACAATTTTCTAACCATATTAACTGTCTTCCATATCCACTCTAACGCACCGTCAAAGCGATAGCCCTTGAAGCCCGCTTCATTTAAAATAGCAGCCACTTCATCCTTTGTAACCGAAAGGTCGATCAAGTCCTTGAAATTGCCGTTGTACCCCGCTATCTCCTGTACATAATCCCAATATGTCCCGGAATATCCAAAGGTCGTGGCATATCCGGCAACGTCGCTCACCGCATTTTGCACCATATCTTCGGTATCCTCATAGAATAAGCTCCGCCCATTATCGTACAGTGGATAAAAGCTTTCCTCTTTTCCGCTGATCTTAACTGCAATGTTGGATAAATGGCGGTCGTCCTGCCGCGTGATGAAGTCAAGGAGTATCATTTGGGCGATATCGTCCCTATACTGTGGGCGTACATTCATCAAATTCTGATACTCGTTATCTCCGCGCACTCCGTTAAAGAAGCGACGGAAATGAACGACGTACTCCTTTGAGAAGTCGTAGAGGAAAACCGAAAACACGGTATTTTTATCTGCACGAACAGCGGGACAGCAAGGAACGCCTAAGCGTTTTGCGAGAAGATAAACGGCAATCTCCGATTCCACATCTGTGACAAGCGGGTTGATGCGCTGCTTATAGATACCGTATCTGCCATCCATAACGCCGTAGCGTTTGATGTTATAGCCCTCCGGCGTATCTAGGCTGTCGCCCTGCAAGTCGATCTTTTGATGAAAGACGGAAGCGAACACAACGGTCATTGTCGATGAGAGCGTGTCGCTCTTTTTATTTGCGATCCATAGCAGGTCTTTGGGGTGAATGCCATGCGTGATTTCCGCAATTTGTTGAACGTCATAATGGGAAAGTCCACAACGGAACAGGATTCTTTCAATATCCCTGCGGTCACGGCTGACAACACGCTCTGAAAGGAACTCCGTAAACTGCTCCGCAGACCAGTAGGTCGTACCGTGCGTATAAAGCGATACGACATTGTTAAAATTAGGTGCAGTAAAGTTGACCTCATTTAACGGATTAATTGTTCCAATCACGGTATCATCCCATTTGAGGTATCGAAGTTCGTAATTCTCTTTTGCGCGACCATCAGTGGGCTTTTTTGCGTCTGCGGGAATACGGTAGGATTTGCCTATCTTTTCGGCTCCCTCTACCTTTCCTTCCGAGCAGAGAATCCGCACTCTCCTGTCGGATATGCCCCAAAGCTTTGCCGCCTCCTGTGCCGTCATATACTCCATGTCGATTCTCACCTTCAGTTTTATAAGTACAGTATAGCAGAATTCGGAATAATGTAAACAACGATTATTCCGAATCATGAGCGCAACTTAATCAGATAAATCAAAAACCTGTATATATACAAAACGAGCATCCGCATGGCAGATACTCGCTTATTTTGCTAGTCTCAATACGAACGATGGTCCTCTAACGCAGACTGTATAAGGTCTATTTTGCTAATGGCTTGCTAATTTGAGTTTTCAAAGCTACCCGAAATCAGCAATATTGCGTGATACTGTGCGAAAAGCGTCTCCTTGAAAAACGCCGTAATATAGGGATTTTTCGGACTTCGTAATATTATGCATAACGCCGCAAAACAGGCGCGCCACAACTCCTAAGCGAAAGGCCGCGCGTTCGAGCCGCGCCGGGGACGCCAAAAAGCCCGATAAAGTCTAACTTTTTCGGGCTTTTACTTTCTACTGCGCATCGCGGCGCGGAGGTACAGGGAAAAACGGCGGCTTGCTATGCCTATAAACTTTGCGTTGCCCGGCTGAAACTGATAGCTGCGCCCCATAAGATCGCGCAGGAGCGCTGGGTCTCTGTCGTACCATATTGCGGATATAACGGTGCGTATGCTCCGCTCTATGCTGTCGGGGTTGACGCCGTAGCGCCGCGCTATCTCGGGGCAAAGCTTGGTGGTGACGCCGTTCAAAAGGTAGCTGTCCTGCATCGATATGACTATTGCGCATACAAGATACTTGTAACCGAATAGGGCGAAAATACGGATAAAGAAACGATCGAGCGTGTTCTTGCCGATCAGTTTTCGGTAGATCTTATCAAAACTAACTCCGTTGACGCTTGAATGAAATGAGAACGGGAAAGGATCTGCATAATGAATTTGAGAGATTTGTTCCATAGTACATAATGGAAACAAATCTCTCATTTTATTATCAGCCGAAATTCACAATATTACTTTGCTTTTATGCCGCACTATTTTGCCATATCGATTTCGGCGGCATATTTGCGGGACATCTTGTGAGCCGCATAGAAGCATATTATGGATATTACAGATATTGCAATACATGCTGCCCAGCCAAGAGTATACGCACCTGTAATATCGAATACGCCTGCGACCATAAGGCCGCCCAATGACATACCTGCCTGCAGGGGGCTCTGAGTCAAGCCGCGCATCATATTAAAGCTTTTCGTACCGAATGTGGCGCTTATGATGAGGGGCGCGGAGACTGTGCCAACGCCGGCAGCAAAGGAATAAAGAATTATATACACATAAAATAGATTCTTTTCACCGTGGGCGCCGGCAATGGCGGCAATAAAGGCCAACGCAAAGGCTACAAAAGCGATGGAGGAGGACTTGATACTGCCGAATTTGTCGTGCAGGGCGCCGAGAAGTATTTTGCCAAATATGCCCATCAACGATGAAAGACCTATAACGCTTGCCGCAAATTCTGATCCGTATATGTCTGAAATATAGGGATTCATCTGACGCATGGGCGCAGAGCACACAAGGCCCATCCCGAAGAAGCCTATCATGAATATCCAGAAGAAAGCCTTGTTTTTGACATCGTTAGGAGATATTTCAACATTTCCCTCATTGGAGATGAGAGCTTTTTTCTTATCTTTCTCTTTTTCTTCCCAATCCGCTCCGAAAGGCTTCTTACCCATTTCTTCAGGAGTAGCCCGGAGAAGGAAAAATACTACCGGGCAAGCAATGGCTATGATTATTATACCAACGTAGCGGTAGGCTATCCTCCAACCGTAATTTGTTATGAAGCTGTTTATTATGGGGGCGAGGACTGATCCGCCAAAGCCTATGCCCGCCAGGGTGATGCTCATTGCCAACCCGCGCATTTTGTTGAACCAGGCAGTTATCATCATGGATACGGGCATGAAACAGGCGCCTGCCCAGAAGAACCCCAGTATTACGGCAGAAATATAGAACTGACCGATATTTTGTGCTAACGAATAGGACATATAGGCCAGGCCAAAGCCTAACGTTGTAATAGTCAACACGCCGCGCATACGCTTGCGGTCGGAGTAAATTTTACCCCACAGCGGGGAAATCACCATGCCTACCAGCGCAACTATGGTGGAGCTGAGGGTAAAAGCACTCCTGGATACTCCAAATTCCTCTGTTACAGAGATAAGATACTGTGTTGCCGTTGCGTTGATGATCGGAGAGGTGAGGGCACATATAAATGCACAGCCAAAGCATATCACCCACGCATAATGCAGATATTTTTTCATAAATCCTCCATTTCATGAGCAGTTTGTGTTTTCCCTGTCGACTGGTTAAAGAAATTCTATCAAGTTTGCCTATTTAAATAAGTGATTTGCATTACAGTTTTCGAAAAAATTTTTATGGGTCGAATACACATGGATGATTGGATGACAGGTAGCATGAACAGCCATCTTTTATATACTCGCATATTATGCTATAATCTCTGTGCGTTAATAAACATAAGAAAGGAATGCGGGCAGCATGATACCAAACTATTATATGTATGGAGATTTCTTCGATTTTGAAGGCTTGATATTTAAGACTGGGAAAAGAGTCACGCTGGAAAAGCATTCGCCTATTAAACAGTTCAATGAGCCCGCAGACAAATTCTACTATGTGCGGAGCGGGCTTGTGCGTGCTGTGGTGCTGCATAGCGATGGGAACGAGAAAGCATTGTATGTTGCAGGCAGCGGATGTTTACTTCCGCAGTTTTCCCCGCATGGTATGCCTAAATGGGAGGAAAATCTTCTTATGGAGGCGTATACCGATGTGGAGGCAATATTGCTGACCCGCAGCGAGCTTGAGGAGCTTGCAGGCCGCAATTACCCGCTCATGGAAAAAATGCTGGATGTTGCCGTCTGCCTTCAGCATTCCCTTACTGCCCAAATGCTTTCACAGATGTACGATGACGGCATGGTTCGAGTATGCCAGCTGCTGTATTTTCATATCGCAAACCGACATATAAAACATACGCATCCTGTTGAATGCGTGAAAATATCGCAGCAGGATATCGCTATGCTCACCGGACTCAACAGAGTAAACGCGAATAAGGTGCTTCAACAGCTAAAAAAAGAAGAGGCCATAGATATACAGAGAAAACGAATAAAAATACTGGACGTGGAAAGGATAATGGAACATTGTAATGGCGATGTCAACATGGGCGAATGGTGATTTTTCAAAATAATACCAAAATCATAAAAAGTGTTATGTAGCCTATGTAACACTTTTTTTATTGGTTATATGATAGAATGAAATGCAAATCATGCGGCAGCGTGAGCGCTGTATCCATTGGTCTGAAAAAGGAGGTAGGCAAATGAACCGGTTTTTAAAGCAGGCGATTGATGACAAAGAAGAAATGATAGGGAACAGAAGGTTCCTCCATCGCAACCCCGAAATAGGGGATGATCTTCCGATTACGGCGAAATTTGTATCGGAGAAGCTTACTGAGTACGGCATACCGAACAAGGAAATATGCAAATGCGGTATTGTTGGCATAATTGGAGGGAAAAAGCCGGGGAAAACGGTCATGCTCCGCACTGATATGGACGCTCTGCCAATAAAAGAAAACAGCGGGCTTCCTTTTTCCGCAGATAACGGGTACGGTCATTGTTGCGGGCACGACCTCCATACGACCATGCTCCTTGAAGCGGCGAAAATTCTCAAGAGCTGCGAGGATGAGCTTTGCGGAACCGTAAAGCTCATGTTTCAGCCGGGTGAAGAGGTGTTTATAGGTTCAAGGGCGATGATAGACGCCGGGGTTTTGCATGACCCGGAGGTAGATATAGCTGTGGATATGCATATGAACGCCCGTAATCCCGTGGGTACGGTTGCCGTATGCCATGGCTATACCTGCGCTTCCTGTGACGGGATGAAGCTTACCGTAAAAGGCAAAGGATGCCACGGTGCGTGGCCGCATACCGGCATAGATCCCATCAATGTTGCCGCTCATACCTATCTTGCGCTGCAGGAATTGATTGCCCGTGAAGCTCCTGCCGATAAAACCGTGACGCTGACATTTGGGCAGTTTGCCGGAGGTAATGCGGCAAATATTATCCCTGAGGAAGTGGTCATGCAGGGAACCATGCGAATGTTTGATCCCGAGCTTCGTGAAAAGCTAAGAAAACGAGTCCATGAAATCGTTGATTATACAGCGCTGGCTTTCGGCGCAAAAACCGAATACGAAGTACTGTCCGATGTTCCTGCAATGTATACGAATCCTGAGCTGCTTGACGAAATGATGCGTTATTGCGAAGACTTGGATATAAAATACATTCCATATCCGCCGTCTAGTGCCTCGGATGATTATGCGCGCATAACTGAACTGGTCCCAAGTGTGTTTTTCAGCATCGGCTGCAAACCGGATGGAGACGGCCCTACCTATCCGGCACACAATCCTAAAATCGTATTCAATGAGGATGCATTGCCATACGGAGCCGCCATACATGCTCAGTGTGCTTTCGAATATCTTAAAAACAATTAAGGCAAGGATGAAAATCATCTGTACACAAGGATAGAGGTCGCATAATGAAATTGGCAAAAGTTCACTACGGATGGGTAATCTGCTGTGCCTGCTTTGTGGTGATGGCTTTTACAGCACCGCTTGTAAACGCTTGCGCAAGCCTTTACCTACCGGCAGTTACGGAAGAATTTGAAATTTCGCGCAGTGCTTTTACGGTAACCAGCACTTTAGTCGCCATGTGCGGATTACTACTTTCTCCGATATGGGGGAAGGTATATTCTAAGTACAATATGCGTTGGATATTTTCTGGATCTCTTATATGCTTCGCATTGTCGTATATGTCTTATTCATTGGCAAACAGCGTCTGGCAGTTCTATGTATCTTCTGTGCTGGTAGGTGTGTTTTATTCTGGTTGTGCCTTCATGCCGGTATCGATGTTCATAACTGCATGGTTCAATAGAAGCCGAGGTCTGGCAATGAGTATTGCTTTAGGAGGTATCGGCATCGGTGGGACTTTTTTGAGCCCGCTTATAACGACGATGATAACCAGTTATGGGTGGCGTACTTCCTACCGAATGATAGGATTTCTGGTTCTTGCGGTCGCAGCGCCTATTGCTTTGCTGTTGATAAGGACAAGGCCGAAGGATAAAGGGCTTAGCCCTTACGGAAACGAAAACGAGCCGAACAATAAGACAAATAGAGATGATGGCGTTCCAAATATCAGCCTTGGAGAAGCGAAAACGCATTGTTTCTTCTATGTACATATGCTCGGAATGCTCTTGCTTGGTATAATCTGCTCTGCACCGCTCAGGCAGATCAGCCCCTGCATATCTGATTCGTATGGACCGCAGGCAGCCGCGCTGATCGTATCCATGTACTCCTTTGTCGGCATATTCGGTAAGCTCATATTAGGGTGGATAAACGACAGGTTCGGCACCATAAAAGGCGCTATGGCGGCGTTTGGCCTAATGGGCGGAGGCTTTCTGTGCCTGATGCTTGGCCGCAGTATGCAGATAATGTACCTTATGGCTATACTGTACGGCATAGGCAACGGGGTCGGCACGGTATCTGCCCCGCTTCTTATAAGCGCAACATTTGGCACAAAGAACTTCAATATAATGCGCGGCCTAACACAAAGCCCGATGCAGCTCGGAATGTCGCTTGGAGGATTATTGCTGGCGGCGGTTTTTGACAGGACAGGATCATATAAGCTGGGCTGGGGAATGTGTATTGTGATAGGTGCTTTATCGGCGATTTGTTTTGTCGCAGCAAAAAGGATGGCTGACAGGTATACCGAAAGAAGGGAAGATTCGGAGGAAAAAGAATGACGGCTTTCATAATGGTCGCAGTATATTTGGGGCTGACCTGCATAATAAGCCTGATAAATAAAAATAGACAGAGCAGCACAAGGAATACTTTCGTGGCGAAGAACGGTATGCCTGCCTGTACGCTTATCCCGCTGCTCTTCGGTGAACTGATAGCAGGCGCCGGTACTGTCGGCAATGCCAGCGAGGCTTTTACGCATGGTATAAATGCAGTATGGGGCAACTGGGGTCAAGCAATAGGCTGTATGGTATTTGTTGTTTTCGCTTCACGGTTCTTTTATGAAGCGGGTCGAAAAGGCGCTATGTCCGTTGCGGAGGCCTTTGAAATGCGTTTTAACAACAAAGTGCGCTGGGCTGTTACTATGGTCGTCCTGCTGGCATTCCTAGTGATATACTCGATGCAGTCTGTTGCGGTCGTGTCGATAGTGGGGCCGATAATACGTTCCGTGGCGGATATAAATGATATTACCATACTCATTGGATGTGCCGTGCTTTTTGCAGTCATATCCTTAAACGGCATAAAGTCCGTTGCGGGGGCAAATGTACTTCATATGGCGGTGATAGTGGTGTTCCTCAGCGTAATAGCCTGGGCCAACGTCAGGGATGCGGGCGGCGTTGAGAATATATACCAACAATTGCTCGACACCCACTTCAACCTTATGTATCCAGATGTGCCGACCGTTATCGCACAGGTGATTGGGGCGGCTTTTGCAATGATTTCTGCTATGACGGTGGTAAATTCATGCTACTGCTGCCGGAGCCTTCATGAGGCCCGCAAGGGTATCATCGTAGTGGCTGTGCTTGTAACGATTTTTGCTCTGCTGCCTGCCGCGATAGGGCTGTCGGGGCGTATTCTGCTGCCGGAAAGCAACGGAAAAGGCATACTGTACGAAATGGCAAACCGTTTGTCGCCAGGCTGGGGCGGCCTCGCGAGCATTGCAATACTCGGCGCGGTTCTCTCTACGGGCCCCGCAATACTGCTTATGCTGGCCACTACTGTTGTGCGCGATATTTATTTAAATATTAAGCCAAAGGCGAGCGAGAAAAAGCAGATGATATGCTTCAGGGCGTCTGTCGTGGCCATAGCTGTGCTTTCGGTGTTTATAGCCTCAAATATGAAATCGATCCTCAATGATCTGCTGGCATCTTTTCAAATAAGGGCAATATCAGGAATTGTTCTGGTCATATCGCTTCACTGGGATAAGGTAACGAACGATGCAGCCTTCTGGTCTATCGTTGCGGGGGGGGTTATAGCCGCAATATGGCATTTTGCAGGGAGCCCGTTTGGCATAGCTCCACTGTGGGTTTCCTTGGGAGTTGGCCTGACTCTTCTTGTGGTCATAAGCCTGTCATCGAATAAAGGAAAAGAAGAATACCAAGAATACTTGCGGCGCTTCAAATCCGAAGCGACAAAAGAATAGTACTTGCTGTGCTACATAGAGCGGCTTGCCTGCGCAGGCCGCTCTATTGTTAACTCAACTTGGTTGTGTCTGCTATGGACGTCAGCACAGGTATCTAAAGGAAAATATATGCGATAAGCTGGCGGTCGCCGATGGCTCGTTTATGGGTACGACATTTAAGGTGGAGGGGAAGCTCGAAAACCTCACCGATTATTATAGAGTGAAGGACTTCATGGACATAGTGAAAGAATTCCGGAGAGAATGCTTCTATAATTATTGAAAGAGCAGTGGTAATGGGGTTTTATATGGCATCGACTCCAGAGCGTCAAAAAAACTCGAAAAAATTGAGGAACTAATAGGAAAGGGCAAGTTTGTACACGGAAATGGCCGGATGCGTCACCATTAAAGCTGCCCGGGAAAACGGGCTTGAAGCCGGCACACCTGTGGTGACTGGAACGGATGATGCGATGCGGCTGCGGGGCTGCTTCTCAGCCGCTGCGGCAAAGAAACGTTTCACGACAAACCGTTCAAAATGATACTTGCCGGCGGTAGTTTGCATTTTCCGGCTCTTGACTGCCAGACTTATGTATTCATCAATTACCCTGGTATTTCGTCCAACCGTATCCACATAATATCCGCGGCACCAAAAGTGACGGTTACCGTACTCATACTTGAGATTTACGTGCCGGTCAAATATAATTAGTGAGCTTTTTCCCTACCTTTGTGTTCACATAGCTTTCACAGGATCGTTCCTATATCCGATTTTAGCTTACCGTATATTTCCTGCCGTCGATACTTTGGCGCAAACACAATATGGTATTGGCGTCTCCATTTGAAGCTTTCAATTCTCACCAGCATAGCTGGTGGTTGTTTGCCGCTTAAGCGCCAAAGCAACTCCGCCTGTGCGCCGCAGACGGAGTTATTCGGAGTAAGCGTTTATATGAGCAGTTCGGGGGAATTTCCCCGTTGTAAAGGTCAGATCGTCCCATTCCAGGGGCTAGACGGTGATCCTCTCCAAGATACCGCTGGACGAAAACGCCCTCCGTGCCGCAATCGACGCAACCGGCTACACGGCGGGGGAGATGAGCATTGCTCCTTATGAGAAGAAGGGGCGTTTATCGTTTTTGAAAAAGTGAGCGCCGGAGTATCGGCATATATTTCACGCATGGCCCTGATACTTGCTTTCGAATTCCTCGACTATGCCTTTTAATATGAGGGGCAGCCTGCTAAACGCTTCACGGCGGATAATGTAGGGCACACCGTATGCCGCCTCTGCCAACGCGCCGGTCATGGCGGCTATCGTGTCGCTGTCGCCGCCTATTGAGATTGCGCCGCGTATGGCGCTTTCAAAGTCGCCGCTTTCGAGGAATGCGATAATGGCCTCCGGCACGCTGCCGGGGCAGCTCACCTCAAAGCCGTAAACGGGGCGTATCTCATCAAGTGTGCGGTCGAGGTTATAGCCGAACTGCGAGCTTATATAATTCTTTATTTCGCTCTTGGCATACCCTGTGCGGGCGAGGAAGCCCGCCGACGCGATGGCCTGCGCGCCCTTTATGCCGTCGGGGTGGTTATGCGTTACCTCCGAGCTGACTTTTGCCGCCCGCAAAACCTCCTCGAGCGAATCGTATGCCCATATCACAGGCGATACGCGCATGGCGGAGCCATTGCCCCAGCTGTTGTAGGGCTCGGCGGAATCGCTCTTCAGCCAGTCGATAAAATGCCCACCGTAGCCGCAGTTGGGATACATACGGCCTATCGTTCGGATAGAGGTCAGATAGTCCTCGTGGATGCCGCCGTTCATTATGGCTCTTGCGACCGCGCAGGTCAGGACTGAATCATCTGTAAACCGGCTTTCCGGCTGAAACAGTGGAAAAGACTTTGTTTTTATATTGTGCCATTCATAGATCGAGCCTATGATATCTCCTGCAATTGCGCCTATCATTGTTTTGCTTCCCCTGTATTATTCTATATTTTACCTAATATTGCACCGAAACCAAACAAAAAGCTTTCCTTGGCGGCCTTTTTATAGCTGCGGCTTATCGGAACACGAAGGCCGCTTTGCAGTATGAATTCCGTGGGCAGCATCGCCGCAAGGCAGGCAGTGTTTACATAAAAGCTCTTGTGGCATTGACAATAGCACCGGCTGTCGAGCTGAGAAACTATGTCGGATGGAGGGGTGTTCGTCCAAAGCTCGCCGTCCAAAGTCACTATTCTCATGCGCCGCAGCACGCGCTCGAGATACTGGACCTGATCCCAAAGCAGCCGCCGGGATGCGCCGTCGGCGTTGATTATTATCTGCTGGCATGAGCAGGCGCGCCTTTTTTCCGCCGCTTTGTTCAGGGCGGTGCCGAGGCGGCTGTCCGTCTCGGTCTTGAGCACATAAAACACATGTTCCGCATCATAGGCGCGGGTTGCATATGAAATATATCCCGTGAGAAATATTATCTGACACTCGGGCACCGAGCGGTTCAGCCTCATGGCGAGCTCTATGCCGTCCATTTCATCCATTTGAATATCCAGCACAGCTACATCCGGCAAATAATGATCCTCACTTATGGAGTCCAGAAGGTTTTCCGCCCTGCTGAATTCCCGTATAAGGGAATTCTCAAATCCCGGCGTATTTCGTATGAGCGCAACCGTCCTTTTACGGTGCAGCTCATCATCGTCACATACAGCTATACTAAGCATTTCTTACCTCACCTCGCTTGTCTGCATAGTCAATACAGCACAAAAACGGCTATTCTTCAGCCCATAGGTAAAGGTTCCCCGGTATTGCTCCGCGAGCCGCTCCAGTATGCTCAGGCCTACGCCGCGGTTAAGACCGGGTATGCGCTCCTTTTTTGAGACGGGCTGCTCTGCAACGGAGTTTTCCATGCGCAGCGTACAGCAGCCGTTTTTGATGTCGGCCTGTATGCGTATATAACGCTTACCCTCGGGCAGGGCACGGCATGCGTCTTCCGCATTATCCAGCATATTGCCGAAGGCGATTATCATGTCCGCATTGGATATGCTTGTTTCAGCGGGCAGCCGCACGTCTGCTTCCGCGCTTATTCCGGCGGCCTTGAGCTTGCTCATGCGGGAATAAAGGAAAGCGTCCACTACGGGATTTTCACAGCTGCCCAAGCTGGAGTGAAAGGTGTGCCGGGGCAGTATTTCCTTGGCGTATTCCGCCGCATGCTTTGTGTCGCCGTTGTCCAGCAGCGCCTGTATGGTGTATAGGTGGTTTGCTATATCGTGCCGCATGCGGCGCATCGCTTCATATTGCTCCGTAAGGGCGGCATAATGCTCCTTTTCCGCATCTACCTGCTTCAACAGCAGGGCATTGGAGGCCCTGAGCTCCGCCCGCTGGGTTATGCCCCGCATGGAATAGTACAGTCCCACGTCTGAAATTATGCAGAATAATATTATACAGAGCCGCACTGCTTCAGCATGATTGTAAAAGTTGGGCAGAGAACCCCATGTCACCATGGCAAGCTGCATGAAAGGGAAAAAGATATATGAAAGGATATCCTGCCAGGAAAAGCTTCTGAGTATGCGGTTGAGCAGCAGCGAGAATATCCACATGAGGAAGGCGTAAACGCAAATATATATTGCATACATACTGACCTGGGTCAGCGGAGGTATAAGGAACATCCCCTGAGTGGTCTGGGGATATACATTTGAGAAAAATGAAAAGCTGATGAACTCGCATATCCATTCGTTCATGAATATGGTGAAGGTGCATATGGCCAGCCTGGGCATTTTGTCCGTGAATAATATTCGGAATCCGATGAGATCTATTAAAAACCCGACTGTCTGCTTTGCCGCTATGTTTTGATCAGGCAACAGGAGCAGACCGAAGAAGCTGAAAAGTACCACTGCGTAAGCGCCGATGAACGTGACTGCGCGCCCCCACCTCATCTTCAGGGTAAGCATACAGAATAGTACCATTATGATACCGAGTATACAGTTGGAAGCATATACGATAGCTGAGTTCATGCAGCCTGCACTCCTGTAAAAACGAGATAATTCAACAAAGACGGATTAAATAAAAAATAACACATAAACATACGATTGTCAAACAAAACGACGCCGAAACACGCCTGTTTGTAAGAGCAATTATAGAGAAACACGCATTGATAAAAATCTCAATACCGAATTTCATGTCAATTATTACACTAAATTGACCGGTTATTACATAGATGAGGCAGCGCTGCAAGAATGCCTTAAAATAAAAGGGTAAGCTTCAGAGAGGGAAAATGTTTAATATGGTATACAGTGAAAAAAGCAAAAGGTATAACGGCCGGAAGGCACGAATAGCAATAGCGTTGCTGACGGCGGTTTGCCTGAGCAGCAGCGGATGCATTGCCGCTCTTTATAATTATGACGTCGAAATCGAGAACGCCGAAGCCGTTTCGGAGATAACGGCGCAGACGCCTAAGGAGGCTGCATCGACGGACGGGAGCGAGACGCCGGACGCCGTTTATCAGGCTAAGCTGGATTCGCTTCCTAGAGACGACAGAGCGGGAAGAAAAGAAGTATTCAACGAGTGGGTAAAAGCAAAATATGGACAATCAGGTGCATAATCAAATAGTTAGCTTTACTCATATCCACGTTTCTTATTCTGACAGTGCTTATATACCTTGTAAACGCCATATCAGGCTCCGCCCAGCGCCAGAATATCCAGCGGGATTAACAACAGCCTGTAATTAAAGTCTGTGGAGATGTACGCATTTTCGTAAATTCGCTGCCGTATGCCATAGTTGCGGTGTAGCCGGTAGGAGTCTTGCTGAAGCTGTAATGTGTTATTCCCGCGGATTTAGTTATATTATAATAGAAGCCTTCTTTAGCGTTTCCGGAACTTGCAACAAATATGCTACAATAAAGGGGTATGCACAACGAAAGTGCATACCCCTTTGTTAGCAATCCTTGTCAGGAAGCTGCCATACACAACCCGTTTTATGGACAGCTATCTCAACTGACATCTTTTAATGCGCGATTATTTGCCGAAGCTCTCGATGATCTCTACGATCTCGGCGCCGATGCGCTTCTGGGCTTCCTTGGTAGCTGCACCGATATGGGGGGTGCAGGATACCATGGGATGGCTGTACAGGGCCTTGTTGGTAGCGGGCTCGTTTGCGTAAACATCCAGACCGGCGCTGCGTACCTTGCCGCTCTCAAGGCCTGCAAGCAGAGCAGCCTCATCAACGTTGGTGCCGCGGCTGGTGTTGATAATGGTTACGCCGTCCTTCATCTTGGCGATGGTCTCGGCATTGATGAGGGCGCCGCCGTCTACGGCGGGGGCATGTACGGAGATGAAGTCGGATTTGGCAAGCAGCTCGTCAAGCTCTACGTAGGGAATCCCCAGCTTCTCTTCGATTCCGGGAATATGGAATATATCCTCAGCGATTACGTTCATGCCGATGGCCTTGGCCATTACGCCGAGATGCTGGCCGATGCGGCCGAAGCCTACGATGCCGAGGGTCTTGCCCTGAAGCTCGATGCCCTTGCCGTAGGCCTTCTTTTCCCACTTATCCTCACGCATGGTGTGACCGGCGATGGAGACAAAGCGGGCGCAGGCGAACATATGGGCCATAGCCAGCTCTGCAACGGACTGGGAGGATGCGCGGGGGGTGTTCTTTACGGTGATGCCGGCTGCTTCCGCGTACTTGACGTCGATATTGTCAACGCCGACGCCGCCGCGGATGATCAGCTTCAGCTTGCCGCCCTTGGCCTCGTCGATGTGGTTGGCGCGTACCTTAGTAGCGCTGCGGACTACTACGGCGTCAAACTCCTTCAGTGCTGCACCAAGCTCCTCGGGGGCATAGAACTGTTCAACGACCTCGTGACCGTTATCCTTGAGGGTCTGGAGGGCGTCCTTATCCATTCCGTCAGTTACCAATATGCGCATGATATTCTCTCCTTTATAAAATTACTTCTTGTAGTTAGCTTCGAACTCGGACAGGAACCTGACCAGAGCCTCGACTCCCTCCTTGGGCATTGCGTTGTAGATGGAGGCACGGAGACCGCCGACGCTCTTGTGGCCCTTCAGGTTGTCAAAGCCGGCTGCCTTGGTGGCGGCCACTACTTCGGCGTCAAGCTCTGCGCTCTCGGTCACGAAGGGTATGTTCATCAGGGAGCGGAACTCCTTGTCAACGGTGCCGTTGAACATTTTGGACTGGTCGAGGAAGTCGTACATGACCTTCGCCTTGTCGATATTGCGCTGGTTCATGACCTCAAGGCCGCCTATCCTCTTAAGATACTTAAAGACCTGGCCGCATACGTAGATGCTCCAGCAGTTGGGGGTATTGTACATGGAGCCGTTGTTGGCATGGGTGGAATATGCACAGTAGGTGGGTACCCATACGGGCAGCTCGGAGGCATCGCGGATAAGATCCTCGCGCACGATACAGATTACCATGCCGGCGGGGCCGATGTTCTTCTGTACGCCGCCGTAGATCATGCCGTAATCGGACACGTTGCAGGGCTTGGAGAGGAACATGGAGGACTGGTCGGATACCAGAATCTTGCCCTTGGTGTTGGGCAGCTTCTGCCAGGTCACGCCGTGGATGGTCTCATTTTCGCAGATATAGACGTAATCGGCGTTATCGGGGATATCCAGATTGCTGCAATCGGGTACATAGGCGTAGTTCCTGTCCTTGCTGGAGGCCACTACATGCACATCGCCGTACTTCTTGGCTTCGTTGATGGCTTTTTTGCTCCATGCACCGGTCTCGACATAGCAGGCTACGCCGTTCTTCATCAGGTTCATGGGAATCATAGCAAACTGGAGCGTAGCGCCGCCCTGTATGAACAGCACCTTGTAGTTGTCGGGAATGTTCATCAGGTCACGGAGATCCTGCTCGGCTTCGTCGATTATTTTCTGGAAAACCTTTGAGCGATGGCTCATCTCCATTACGCACATACCGGAACCCTCATAGTTCATGAGGTTATCGCGGACGCTTTCCAGCACTTCTTCGGGAAGAATGGAGGGACCGGCAGAGAAATTGTAGATACGATCGTACTTCATTAGGCATCTCCTTGTTTGTTTATATTGTTTTGGTTTATAAGATAAAAAATTGTGTAAGGGTGAAATTTCTGCTGTTTTCAGGCTACCATCAGTTGACAAGAGCACACAAGCCCTAAAGGCTTGTTTTGGGACGCTC
>OLSX01002536.1_pt1 | contig 15969 bp, 14 predicted proteins | sample 1673141 | NCBI WGS metagenome assembly OLSX01 (sample SAMEA3136759, study PRJEB25190) | human gut metagenome | biome: human gut; feature: human-associated habitat; material: faeces | place: Austria | collected 2013
GCCGTGATACGGTACTCGCCTGGATAGAGAAAAGAAATATGCCCGCCGCAAAAATAGGCCGCCTTTGGAAATTCAAGGTCAGCGAAGTAGACGCCTGGATGAAGTCCGGCGTGGCGGCGGATAAGTAATCTGAATTGGGTGATGAGCTATGGGCTTTATAGATTCGTATAAGCATCTCGAAAAGCTGTGTGGAGATATGCTGCAAACTCAGCACGGTGTCTCCGCTTATATAGCTGAGATGGAAAGTACCCCAAATGGTTCATATCGGGTGCAAGGCTGGGGCGAAGATCTCAAGTGCCTTAAGCATTACCGCTGGGTCAGAAATCAAATTGTGCACGACCCAAATAGCAGCGAAGAAAATATGTGCGACCTCAGCGACGCACAATGGATTGACAATTTTTATGATAGGATTATGAAGCAAGGTGATCCTCTTGCTATGTATCAAAAGGCGACAAAACCTCGGCCTGTCGCAAAGCCAAAACCGCTCCGCCAATCGCCGCAGGCACAATATACATATTCCGTACAGCCGGTTTACTCAAAAAAGAAAGCGAAGAAAGCCACTGGATGGGTTGTGTTATTGATTATTACAGTGCTTGTCGGACTGTTTTTTGTGCTTAAATACCTTGTAGATTAATCAGGAGATGCACGATGGCACTGGAAAATAAATTGGGGCTGACAAGCTCCGCCGATCTTGCCCGGGAAGAAGAACGCCTCAGCAAGAAAAAGGCGGTAGAACTGTTTGAAAACGGCATGCTTGATACGCTCCCGGCGGGAAAATTCACGACCTTGCAGGCGATTCACAAATATCTGTTTGAAGATATTTACGACTTTGCCGGAAATCTGCGCACGGTGAATCTGGCAAAGTTGGCAAGGTCGTTGATTGGAGCAAGATTGATAAAGAAGATTATCTTCTTGCAATGGAGCGCAGCCCCATCAAGGATGTGGAGATCAAGGTGCTGCTGAAGGCGGCGCTGACCGACGAGATAAACAGCCGGGAAGTCTATTTGAATGGCATCGACCAAAGCTATTATTACGAAGGGTGCACGATCTTCAAGGCGGAAGATTTGAGCAAGGAATGAGGTGCAGATATGCCGAATCAGAATTGGCAATTTGAACTGGAAGAATATATCAAGCAGGGCGAACCGGACCGGGCAGAAAAAAGTGAAGCGTGGCAGACCGCCATTGGCTTGCAGGCGGTTGACGGGCTGAACACCTCTGCCTATCTGCTGGATACGGCCAAAGATCACATCGAGGGTAAAATCACTATCGATGAAGCCCAGCAGCGCATTCATAGCTATTATGAGCAGCGCACCACCCGCACCGAAATAGAGAACGAGACCAAAGAGGCAGATATTGTTTCTGCCAGAATCGCAAAACTGTTGGGGGAAAAAGCCTTCCAATTCTCCCCCGCCGAGTGGCTCTCCATCCATCGCAGGCTGTTTGAAGGCGTGTTCCGTCACGCGGGACAGGTTCGACAGTACAACATTGCCAAGAAAGAGTGGGTGCTGAACGGCGACACCGTGATCTATGCGGACTGGAACAGTATCAAGGATACTCTGGATTACGATTTTGCCACTGAAAAACAGTTCTCCTATGAGGGTTTGTCCGTAGATGCAGCGGTGAAACATTTGGCAAAATTCGCTTCGGACATTTGGCAAATCCATCCCTTCGGCGAGGGAAATACCCGTGCCACCGCCGTCTTTATGATCAAATATATGAAAACCTTCGGCTTCCGTGTGAACAACGACGCCTTCGAAAAGAATTCGTGGTACTTCCGCAACGCCCTGGTTCGAGCGAACTATACGAATCTGCAAAAGGGCGTTCACTCCACCACAAAATTCTTGGAGATGTTTTTCAGCAATCTTCTTTTGGATACGGATTATGAGCTGAAGAACCGCTATATGCACATTGATTATGTGGGCGGTGACCGTTCCCAAAGTATCAATTCCAAAGTCCCAAAGTATCAATTTGATACTTTGGACTGCTCACTGGAAGAACTGGCAGTCTTGGAACTGGTCGCACAAAACCCGGCCATCAAGCAGCAAGAGCTGGTTGCAGCAACGGGGAGATCTCTCAGCACTGTAAAGCGAATTATGAAGTCGCTGCAAGATAAAAGCTATATCCGCAGAGAACGCGGCAAGCGATACGGGAAATGGGAATTGCTGGTTTGATGCAAGGATTGAATTTATCACTTTTTGCAATATCAGCCGTATAAAAATGCCGGAGAATTAGCAGCGTTATTGATATATGACAACGGGCATCTCTATTATGGACTTGGGGTTAAACGAGTTCCGGCTCGATCTGCTTGACTACATCAAGCACCACCTTGACATAGACAAGACGCCTTTCGGTTTGCACTCGGTTGTTCCTGCAAGTGAGGATACACCTGCCGGAGTGATCTATGTTCTGAAGAACCGTTCCAACAGCGTGAACATAAGGGATTGCATCCCTCTGAACACCCGCGATTTTCTTCACACGGCGGTACCCAAACTGTAAAAATGCAGCTTGCCACCGGTGCGAAGAAAATACGAAAACAGCCTTGGAGGATTTTGATATGATTACAGGCGAAATGAAAAACAAAGTTGATTCCATATGGGATACGATATGGACGGGCGGCATTACCAGTCCCGTTACCGTTCTGGAGCAGATTACTTATCTGATGTTCATGAAGCTGCTGGATGACAACCAGCTGAAAGCCGAAGCCAACGCAAATCTGCTTGGCGTTCCCCTGAAGAACAAGGTATTTCAGGACGGCACATGCGTGATTAGCGAAAATCCCCGGGTGGAAACGGAATACAAAAATCTCCGATGGAACGTATTCCACAACTTTGAACCCGGCGAGATGCTGACCAACATCCAGACCTATGTATTCCCTTTCATCAAAACCATCGGTGAGGGCAAAGACACCGCATTCAGCCGCTACATGAAGGACACCGTGTTCCTCATTCCCACAGCAAAGGTGCTTGCAAAAGTCGTGGACGGCATCGATGCCATGGACATGAACAACAAGGACATCATGGGCGATGTTTACGAGTATCTGCTGGGTAAAATCGCAGCCGCCGGGGAAAACGGTCAGTTCCGCACGCCTCGCCATATCATCAACATGATGGTGGAGCTGATGCAGCCTACCCTCAAGGATTCCATTCTCGACCCGGCTATGGGTTCTGCTGGTTTCCTGCTGTCCAGCGCAGCCTATATCAGCGAGCATCAGAAAAAGGAACTGATGAAAACCGAGAATATGCGTTACTTCAAATCCGGCCTGTTTTCCGGATTTGATACCGATCAGTCCATGCTGCGCATCGGCGCCATGAACATGATGCTCCACGGTGTGGAGGATCCGCATATCACCTATCAGGATTCCCTGTCCGGAGAGAATACCGAACGAGATCAGTATTCTCTCATCATGGCCAACCCTCCCTTTACCGGCAGCGTGTTCCAAGAGGAAATCAGCAAAGATCTGTTGGGCCTTTGCAAGACCAGAAAAACAGAATTGCTCTTTGTAGCGCTGTTCACGAAGATGCTCAAAGTTGGCGGTCGCTGTGCCTGCATCGTGCCAGACGGTGTGCTTTTTGGTTCATCCAAGGCTCATAAGGCAATTCGTCATGAGCTGGTAGAAAATCAGCAGTTGCAGGCTGTGATTTCCATGCCATCCGGTGTGTTCAAGCCCTATGCAGGAGTGTCTACGGCCATTTTGATTTTCACCAAGACCAATGCCGGCGGTACAGAAAATGTCTGGTTCTATAATATGAAGGCTGACGGGTACAGCCTGGACGATAAGCGTTCTGAGATCAAAGAAAACGATATCCCGGACATTATCGCCCGGTTCCATAATCGTGAGGCTGAGGCCGATCGCAAGCGGACTGATCAGAGCTTCTTTGTGCCGAAGCAGGAGATTGTCGATAATGGATACGATCTCTCTATTAATAAGTACAAGAAGGTCGAATATGTTGCAGTTGAGTACCCGTCCACCCAAGAAATCATGACCAATCTGCGTGAATTGGAAATGCAGATCGGTCAGACTATGGACGAGCTTGAAAAACTGTTAGGACTATAAATTCGGATTTGTGGGGATGAGACTATGACACGAAAACGAGTTCCATTGGGAAATTTTGTAACTGAATATTCTGCCCGTAACAAAAACAATGAGGATATTCCTGTATATAGCGTTACAAACAGCCAAGGATTTTGCCGGGAGTATTTTGGAAAAGAGGTTGCCAGCAAAGATAAAACCACCTATAAAATCGTTCCTTACGGTTACTTCGCATATAATCCATCCCGAATCAATGTCGGGTCAGTGGATTGGCAACGGTGTGAGACACAGGTAATTGTCAGCCCGTTGTATAATGTGTTTTCCGTTTCTGATGAACTTGACCGTCAGTTTTTATATTACTTTCTCAAAAGCAATATTGGCAGGCAAATGATACGGGCGAAAGCCGCAGGAAGCGTCCGGGATAATCTAAAACTGGATATGTTGAAAGAAATTACAATACCAGAAAGTTCACTTGACGACCAGAGGCACTGTACTGCTACTTTAGATAATCTACAGTATCTTATTGAGTTTCGTAAAAAGCAACTCAAAGAACTGGACAACCTCGTCAAAGCCCGATTTGTCGAGATGTTTGGGGATGTAATTCGCAACAGCAAGTCATGGGAAATACGTGTTTTGGCAGATATCGCATCTTCTCGGTTAGGAAAGATGCTGGACACTAAGCAGCAGACCGGTGAATGTAGCTATCCGTACTTGGCCAATTTCAATGTACAGTGGTTTAGATTTAATACTGAAAATCTGAACCAAATGGATTTTAACGAAGAAGATCGGATTGAATTTGAATTGCAGAATGGCGACCTTCTGGTATGCGAGGGCGGTGAAATTGGGCGTTGCGCCGTGTGGCATAATGAAATACAGCCCTGCTTTTTCCAGAAGGCTCTTCACAGGGTACGGTGTAATCGTCAAATTGTTCACCCAGATTATCTGGGGTGGTGGTTTAAATACAATTGTGATCATGATGGGTTTGCGACTATTGCTGGAGCAAAAGCTACCATAGCACATTTGCCAGGAGTTAAATTAAAGCAATTGCGAGTGGCCATACCTCCGTTGGAACTACAGGAACAATTCGCAGCCTTCGTCAAACAGACCGACAAATCAAAAGTTGTCGAAGCAATATATAAAACAAATACCCTTTTCAATATTACACTGAACGGAGGGAACCGTTATGACATTAGGGCAAATGAATTCTAAACTGATAAAAGCGCAGGAGGCTGAGACGTACCTTGACCGTGCGTTGCTTTGCCGTGCGCTTTTAGAGGATGCTGTTGACTTTATTTACAGCAAGGCCGGTGCTAAGAAACCGTCCAAAGCCTCTCTGCTTGAACTGATCGACAGCCCTGTCGTAACCGGTTATATCAATGATGCGGACACTGTAAATGCCCTCCACTATGTCCGCATTCTCGGCATGAACGCCAAGCACGGAAGAATCGTCCGCAAAAAGGAATCCAAACTTGCCTATGATAACATTGCATATCTGCTTGGCTTGATTGCCTCCAAAGAGAGCGGGACAGAGTCTGCTTATCGGAAACCACCTTACATGAGTGAAGCTGCTACCCGCAGACTGTACATCGATCTGTACCTAAAGGAAGCCGGTTGGGATGTCCTGGATGTTGAAAACCTTGTTCAGCCCGCAAAAGCTGGTATTGAGATCAAAGTAGACGGAATGCCCAACGCACAAGGTTTTGGCTTCTGCGATTATGTTCTCTATGGTAAGGACGGCAAGCCGCTTGCCATCATTGAGGTCAAGAAAACTTCCGTAGACCCCGAAAAAGGCCGCCATCAGGTGGATTTGTACGGCGAGTGCATGAAGAAAGTATACGGCTACAAACCTGTTCTTTACTACACCAACGGCTATAGCACCAAAATCATTGATGGTATTTATCCTGACCGCCCGGTCATGGCATTCCACACCATGGAAGATCTAGAACTGATGCTTCAGCGGAGAACCCGTGGCGATATCACTGACTTAACCATCAACGATGAAATCACCAACCGTCCATATCAGAAGATGGCCATCACTAACATCTGTGAGTGGCTGAATGCCAAGCACCGCCGCGGCCTTTTGGTCATGGCTACCGGCACAGGTAAAACCCGTGTGGCTATTTCTCTCGTTGATGTGCTCACTCGGAATAATTGGGTGAAGAATGTCCTGTTCCTTGCAGACCGAACTTCTCTGGTCAATCAGGCAAAGCGCAATTTTGCAAAGCTGATGCCCAACATGAGCGTATGTGAGCTATCGGCAAGCGGCGAAAAGGATTTCAACGCACGTCTCATGTTCTGCACCTACCAGACAATGATCAACTATATAGATGCAGAGGACAAGCGTTTTTCTACCGGACGTTTTGACCTGATCATTATCGACGAAGCACACCGCAGCATCTTTAACCGTTACGGCACCATTTTCAAGTATTTCGACAGTTTCCTTGTCGGTCTGACTGCGACGCCGAAAAATGATGTGGACGCCAATACATATCGAATTTTTGGCTGCGAGGCCGGAATCCCCAACTTCGACTACACATTGGAGGATGCTGTAAAAGAAAAGTATCTGGTTGGCTATCATGTGATCAACCGCACCTCCAAGATGCTGTCTAAAGGTATTGACTACGACAATCTGAGCGAGGACGAAAAGGTTCAGTTAGATGAATATCTGGAGGAAGATCCTCCTACTCCCGATTTCAACATTCCCGGAAATGAGATTTTTAAATACCTGTTCAACAAGGATACCTGCCGCAGAGTTCTGGAGGAACTGATGCAATGGGGTTATCGTGTTGATGGAGGAGAAACGCTCGGCAAAACTATCATCTTTGCCTACAACCATAAACACGCCCAAATGATTGTGGATTGCTTCCACGAATTGTACCCGGAGTATCCTGCCAACACTTGCCAGTTGGTAGACTATTCTGTGAACTACGGCGATGATCTGGTGCTGAAGTTCGAGGAAGATGATGAGTTCCGCATTGCTGTTTCTGTTGATATGCTGGACACCGGCGTTGATGTTCCTGCCGTCCTGAATCTGGTGTTTTTCAAAAAGGTGCGGTCTAAGATCAAGTTTGTTCAGATGATCGGCCGCGGGACTAGATTGTGCGAGGAGATTTATGGCCCCGGAAAGGACAAGAACGGCTTCCAGATATTCGACTATTGCGGCAACTTTGAATATTTCGGAGAACACCCCGACGGGAAAGATGGCAAGGAGATGCTCACCCTATCGCAGCGGCTGTTCCAGATTCGGCTCGATATGCTGTTTGCATTACAGAAGCTGGAGTATCAGGAGAATGAATGGTTCCATGCCTACTATGACCAAATCAAGACAGAACTACATGGCATGGTTGTGAAAATCAAGTCGCACAGCAACCGCATCCAAGTGCGCGAGGCAATGCAGTATGTGGACAAGTATTACAGCCTCGACACTTGGGTATCACTTTCACCTGTCATGGTCAAAGAGGCTAAAGTTCATATTTCTCCGTTGCTTGATAGCGGTTTGAACGGAGATCATTTGAGCGTTGCTTTTGATGTGCGAATGTATCACATTGAAAAGGCTTTGATGTCCGGTACCGGTGTTAAAAGTGTTTCTGAGCATGTGAAGAACATCCGCCTGATTGCACAGTATCTACTGACCGAAAAGGCATCCGTTCCCCAAGTCTTAAAGAAGGCTTCGGAGCTGAAAGTTGTAATGAGCGAGGATTTCTGGACTGTCGCAACCGTTCAGGATTTGGAAAAACACCGTTCTTCCTTGCGGGACTTGATGCAATTCCTTGTCGGTTCCGGTAAAAAGAAATTTGACATTGATATTTCCGATGAAGTGGATGCGGCTGAATATCAGCCAGAGGATACAATGATAGATATCCGCACATACCGGGAGAAGGTCATTGATTATCTTGCAGAGCATTTGGATAGCGCCGTTATCAGAAAGATTCACAATCTGGAACCTATCACTAGTGCTGATTTGTCCGAACTTGAACGCATTCTGTGGCATGAACTCGGAACAAAGGCAGAATACGATGAAGCAACGGATATCGGCAATCTGGCGGCATTTGTCCGCAGCCTGATCGGTTTAAGCCAAGAGGCGGTAAATGTTAAATTCAGTGACTATCTCAATGGCAATCTGTTGAACTCTCAGCAGCAGGAGTTTTTGCGCACGATCATCAACTATGTTAGGGAGAACGGCGATGTTGAGCTTGCTGATATGGTCAACTCCGAGCCGTTCAATAATTACGATTTGAACGAGGTTTTTGGCGTAAATCTGCCGGCTATGATTGCAGTAGTTCAAACGCTGCACACTGTGGTACAAGCAGCGTAAGATAGATCTAAAGGACAAGGAGGTATTGCATTGGAACAGATAATGAAACTGCCTGTTGAAATGGGTAATGTTGTTGTTTCAGAAGAATACAAATCCACGCTTAAAAATTTGTTTTCTGGATGCAGAGTGAACTTTTTGCTTGGCGCTGGCTTTTCTGCGAATTTGTTAGGAACGCTGAGTAATAATGAGGTTGTTTTTGAAGCACTGCAAAAGTATCAGGCGAAAAACGAGGATGATAGAAAAAAGATAACCGTCCTTTCCGCATTTTTGTATTGGTCCTTTTTTATCCGGTGCATTGAACCCATTTCTTCCAAAGTATCTACATATGATCCAACATTTGATCCATATAAAAAGTTTGGTGACATTGTATATCGGATTTTTTCTGAGCGAGGAAATCCGGCATTGGATCGGCAATTCAACATTTTTACGACAAACTATGATCCGATAATTGAATTGATATTCGATCATTCGCCTTGCATATGCAATGATGGATTTGAAGGAAGGATTGAACCTCATTTCGCAACTGATAATTTTTCCAAAACGTATTATAGGCAGGCTATTTTTTCTAACAGGAAAGCCGAAATCCCGTCCGTCAATCTCTTGAAGATTCATGGTTCTGTTACTTGGAGTGAAGATATCATTTGGGATGGAATTGAGTATCAGGAATATGGAACTAAAATAAGGGGTTTTAGCAAAAAGTATTCACCAATGTTTGATGCTGGCATTATGGCGAAAATTGATACTCATTTTACGGCTGATAATATAGCTGATGCGGATAAGCAAATTGACACTTTGTTTGCGGATAGTATTCTTGATTCATTACTTGCAGAGGAAAAGAAATATAACGACTTCGTTGATAATTACAAAACTTCGTTTCTTATTGTAAATCCAACGAAAGAGAAATTCAGCACCACACTTTTGAACAAAAATTACTATGAGCTCCTCCGTATCTTTTCCAATGAGCTGGAGAAGGAGAATTCTTTGCTCGTAGTAAATGGATTCTCGTTTAGGGATGAACACATCCTTGATTTAGTAAAGCGTTCTATGGTAAATCCGTCACTCAAAATGCTTATTTTTTTGTACAATGAGTCGACGATTGGTGACTTGCAGAGACTTTTTGGAACACCCAAAAATAATAATATCACATATATTGCCTTGGATGGAGAAAAGCTGTCCTTAAATTATTTTAATCAGATTTTATCATATATCCATTCATAAAAGAAATGGGGTGAATCGATATGAGCGACTTCTATAAAATCGGTCAGGTAATTGAGGTTCGTGGTCAAAAACTTCGTATACGTGTGTTCGAGAACAAAAATAGCAACATTCTTATATATCAGGGACATGTTATAAAAAATGTCTCTGTCGGAAGTTTCGTAAAAATTCCCAAAGGTTTCAGTAATATAATCGGTCGTATTGAAGGCGAGTACATTCAAGAAACTAAGCCCACAGGCAATGTCAGTGATTGCTTACGTTTCACAAAAGAAAGCGAAACCATAGACCGAATTATCGAAGTGAATATCATGGGAGTGTTGAATGATGGCCGCTTCCAGAGAGGTTTGATTGATATTCCGTTGGTTTTCTCAGACGTATATATGCTGACTGATAAAGAAGTGGGGAAGATATTCGAGTTCAGCTCTAATTTGGCTACAGCTGTGTGTATCGGTGCTATCAACGATTACAAAGAGGAAAAGCTTTATATTTCGGCAAATTCTCTATTTGCAAGTCACATAGGAATTTTTGGAAACACCGGAAGCGGCAAGTCGAACACTTTGGCAAAGCTCTATACTGAATGTTTCCATCGTTTTAAGGAAATGCCTGGTTTCTCAAAAAGCCAGTTCCTTCTTATTGATTTTAATGGCGAATATACAGAAGCGTTTGATGCAAGCAAGAAAGTGTATAAGCTTTCAACAAGAGTAGATACAGGCGATCAAATTCCCATTCATCAATCCTTTTTGGAGGATGTGGAACTATGGGCAATAATATGTGAAGCAACAGAAAAAACGCAAAAACCATTTTTGAGCAAAAGCATTGATTTGTACCGCAAATTACGTGAAGCAGAGGCACTCATGCGGTATATTCGTGCTATGATGAAAAACTTGCTTATACGCTATTATGATAACCCGCAGACATTTCTGAAGCAGCTAACAGGATTAAAGACCATTCTTTCGCTACTGTTTGTCAATGCGGAGCCTGGAATTAAAATTCTGAATTCTATCCAGCTTCGGGCACAGGGCACAAAGTTTTATCGGTTGACTGAAGAAGGAGAGCATTGGGCAAATAGTCTTGATGATTATGAAAAGGATTTTGTTACTGCGGTTTTGGATGCGGTTTTTATTGAGGCTAATTACAAACAAGTGGATGAGTATCTGATATTTGAGTTCGCTTTGCGGTATAAATACTTAGATTCACTATGTTCCCAATATATCAGCGAAGAGCATGTTGGGCCACTTATTTCGAGATTTGACAATCGTGTTAAAAGGGTTAAACGCCTTTTTACAATATGCGATAATCCACCTTCAGACTGGCTGTCAGTCTACTCTTTGGTCGATGTTAATGTGGAGTTTAAGAAAATTGTGCCGCTAATTATCTGCAAATATTTTTATGAGCGTCAACGGCAGAATTTCAATGGTCATAGTTTGCATATTATCATTGATGAAGCACACAATGTTCTGTCAACAACATCCGAAAGGGAAAGCCAAACGTGGAAAGACTATCGATTGGAAACCTTTGAGGAGATCATTAAGGAAGGAAGAAAATTTGGCACTTTTTTGACTATATCAAGTCAACGCCCATCGGATATCTCTGCAACTATTATTTCTCAGTTACACAATTATTTCATCCATCGTTTAGTGAATAATGAGGATATACGAGCTATTGGCAAGGCTGTTGCATTTATTGACAACACATCATACGAGATGATATCTGTATTGCCACAAGGAGCGTGTATATTTACTGGTGTTGCATCAAACTTTCCGGTGCTCGTGCAAGTGGACTTGTTGCCAAAGCAAAAACAACCTCAAAGTAACACAATAAATCTTACTGATCTTTGGAGCAATCCATAAATCAACGCAGCCCACCAATCATCACTGACCGGCGGGCTGTACCACATTCATTCACTTTAAGGACTTTGAGGTCAAGAACTTCCGTGGCACGGACAGCTACCGCTAGTACAACGACATTATTCCGTAGATTTTTGATATTGTTCCGAAGATTGTTCTTTTTCATCCAGCCAAAGGTGCGTGATGCTCTCGTCCGGGCTCACGAATCAATCAACAAGCCGGCACTTATACCGGAAAGCTTCTGAGTCCTTGTTCTGTTCTTATTTGGGGCCGTAAAGCTGAAAACAGCGGGAGAAATCGCAGAAATCTGCGTTTTCTCCCGCCATGGCATTCAGTTGATTTGCAAAATAATTTTGCGACAGCCCCTATCCATATCCGCAGTATACCGGCTCAAAAAGGATCCCTTCCCTGTGAAGCTTTTCCGGCGTCAGCGTTTTTTGCCCTCTTTTGCCGCCTTCTCGATGCTGCGAATGGTCTGCAAATATTCCTCCTCCACGGGAGAAAGATTCTGCGCCTGATATTTCTTGTATTCCGCCTTTGCCTTCTCCATCGCCTGCGTGTGGCTTACGGTTCTCCCGTCGGTGAGCAGGGCCTCTCCGGTGGAGGCAAGGATGCGGTCCAGGTTCTCCACATAATCACTCATGTACATGGGCCGGCGGCGCATCGCCTGAATCTCCGCAAAGTCAAAGTATCCGGAAACGAGATTGTTCAGTATCTTCAGTTCGTCCGCGGAGAGATAGTTCTTTGCGATGGCAATATCCTTCGCCGTGGGAAAATCCCCGGAAAATGCGGTAAGCCCCATAAATGGCTTTTCGGCATCGGCTCGCTCAAAAATCACCTCTGCGGCGGTATGGCCATGGGCGGCATAGTGCAGCTTGTTCTGCACCATTTTGAAAAAAGCCACCGACTCGGCGCTTTTGGGGTCATAGTCCACGCTGGTAGCGTAGAGGTCGAGGACCTGACGGTACATCACCTTTTCGGAGGAACGGATGTCCCGGATGCGGTCAAGAAGCTCCTTCCAATAGCTGCCGCCGCCGAGATTCTTCAGGCGCTCATCGTCCATGGTGAAGCCCTTGATCATATACTCCTTCAAGCGCTCGGTAGCCCAGCGGCGGAACTGCGTTGCGATGGAGGACTTGATGCGATAACCCAGAGAGATGATCATATCGAGGTTATAGTGATTTACGGCATAGGTTTTCCCGTCTGCGGCAGTTGTTCGGATTTTCCGAACAACTGCACTTTGCTCTAACTCGCCTTCCTCAAAAATGTTTTTTATATGCTCACTGACATTGGCCTTGCTGCTCTGATACAGCTCACAAAGCTGCGCCTGTGTCAGCCAGACAGTTTCATCCTGAAAACGGACATCAATTTTTGTCTCGCCGCTTTCAGACTGGTAAATGACGATATCGCCCTTGTTTTCATCGTTGAGGAAAGTACTGCTCATTTTTGTTCCCTCCCGGCTTTTCGGTGGCTTCAGCAAATGCTCGGCTTATTGCTATTATAGTATCACAAAATCGGCGTTTTTTCAACAGACGCCAAGGGAATGATGCCGCTGTGCCTCTTTTTGAGAGAATAAGGGAAAATGTCCGCATCAATCTCTCCATTTCTGCGCCTCCCAAAGCATATCGATATGCCGGCGGGATTTGCGGTTGGTGTTGTTGTAATCGTCCGAGCAGAGCCAGTCGATGAGATAGCATTTGGGGATCATGTACTTCTGCAGCAGCGCCAGCGCCTTCAGCTTCCCCACGCGAATCCATTGGCAGACGGTGCGCCGGTTATAGCCTGTAAAGTCCACAGCGGCGGCCACATCCATCACATCCGGCAGCGCGGCCAGCTTGCTCTCATAGTAGCGCCGGAGCTTCTTCTCGTCCTTGGCGCACGGCGGATGGATGCGGATTTTATAGGACCGAACCATTTCGCTTCCGTATTTGTACCAGTTCTTCGGCGCTATGTATTTTTCCGGGTTGACCTCACGGTCATTCATAAAGGCGATCACATCGCTCTTTTTGATGGCGTAGCAGCGGGTTTTCTTGCCGGTGCAGGTGTGCGGAATCAGGTTGAATTGGAGAAGATAGAGCGCCGTCTGCTTGCTGATGTGGCAGGCAATCCGCATCTGCTCCTTGTTCATAATCTCCGGGTATTTTTTGAATTCCTTGGCGTCGTATTTCATAACGAAGACTCCTTTCTGTGTTTCGGTCCGAAAGGGTGCTTCGTATAATCTGTTTTGAGCCGGTTTTTCTTGCCATTTAATCCGGGGGCCTGTCCGCAAAGCCATACCGGACAAGGGTTTTCTTCTTGCATGTTTTCTTGCCAGCGCGCAAAAAAATCGATCGTTTTGGGGCATTTCTCATTTCAATTTGAACTCTGGTTTTTTCTGATATGGAGCTGGTCAATACCGGTCGGCGAGTCCGAAATCCGTTGCAGCGCAAGGGTTTTCGCCGTTTACAAAACTGCCGCCACCGGCCACATCAGACACGAAAGTACCAAGTGCGAACAAGACTCGAAATCAGTTGACGGGTCAAACCGTCCGGGGGTTCGAATCCCTCCATCTCCGCCAGAGCCTGCAGTGGTGATTCCACTGCAGGTTTTTATTTATGCCAGCTGTTCCTCTTTCTCAGGGCGGTTGAACATACCGTTCATGGCGTTTGCCGAAGCCTCCTGTGCCGAGTAGTCGAGATGTGCATAGATGTCTGCCGTGGTGGAGAAGGTGCTGTGACCCAGCCAGATTTGGATCTGCTTCATGGAGATACCGTTGCTGAGAAGCAGGCTGGCGCAGGCGTGACGAAGATCATGGAAGCGAACCTTGCGAAGCCCGTACTTCTCGATGAGCCACGAGAAATGCTCCGTTACATAGTTCGGGCGTAGAAGTTTTCCGCACTGGTCAACGCAGATGTAGTCGAGGTAGTCCCGGCAGTAACTTTTTTTGAAGAGTCTCCGGTACATCTCCTGCTTCTCTTTCTCCTCCAGCAGGATGATTCCTACTGCTGGAATCAGAGGGAGTGTTCGGAAGCTGGATTTGGTTTTCAGGACATCCTCGCCCATCGGGACGAACTTTCCATCCACCTCTGCTTCGATGACCTTGTGACTGATGGAGATCGTCTTGTGTTCCATGTCGATGGCGCTCCACCGCAGTCCGAGAACTTCACTTCGCCGCAAGCCATAGTAGGCAGCAATTTTTACGCACAATTCCAGCGGGTCACCAGACACTGCGTCGAACAGGGTAAGCATCTCTTCCTCGCTGTAGAAGCTACCGTGGAACACATTCTTCTTGGGACGGTCTACCTTGTCGGCAGGATTCTTGAGCAGGACATCCTTCTTAACCGCTGTCTGAAGTGCCTTTCGGATAATTGCGTGATAATGAATGACCGTGTTTGTCGTGCAGTCGTCTGCCAGAATGCTCTGGTAGAAGTTCTCAATGTGCTGTGGGGTCACTTCCCGCAACTGGAGTCCCAGCGGTGCGAAGTATGGCCGGATTCTTGCTTTAATCATGTTAGAGTAGCTTTGGTAGGTCGCCGTTGCAAGTGAGCTGCGGGTCGATTGAAGCCACTTTTCCATGTACTCGGTAAACGGGAGCAAGGCATCGGGATGCGTGTTCTCTGCAAGCTCCTTTGCTTTTGCCTCTCGTTCCAAGCGTTCTTCTTCCTCCCGCTCATACTGGAGCCGGATCTCATCAAATGCTTTCTGAGCTTTGCGTGCGCTGGTTCCCTCGACGGGAAGCCGCATGGGTACCCATTTGCATCTGCGGCGGCCATTGACCTTCAGGTAAAGAACCGCATAGTAAAAACCGCTTTTTTGCTGCAGGCAGCCTGTTATCATAATGCCCTCCTATTCTATAACAGGTAGTCGTATCCGTGTATAAGAGAGATGTTCTTCGTTCTCCTCCGCGCAGATCGTTATGCCGGCATCCTCGAAGCGGATGGCGGTTTTGAGCTTTTCCCAATCAACGGCCCGCCGCAGCTCCAGCGCTTTCCGCGCCTCCTTTTTGCAGGATGCCGGTATGCGCGGCGGCGTTCTTCCGCGAGCAAGGGCAAACTCCAGAAGGCCTGCAATGATCACGGCTCCGCCCACAATGATCACATCGGTGGTTCTTGGCGGCATCAAGCCGAGAATCAGCGTCAAAAGGCCCAGCGCCAGCAGGAACACGCCATAAATGCGGTAGCGCACTGTCCGCCTTTCGCGCACCGGGCCTTTCGCGGCGTGAGTTCTGATGCGGTCTATCGCATTCCACATAGCGGGGCAGCGCCGCCGACTCTCAGCTTCCAAATGCCGGTGCAGCAGTTCTGCGGTTTCTCTGTCCACGGCGGGGTCATCGTAGTTGCTTATTTGAAAAAGATACATGTGCTTCTTCGTTTTTGAAACCGGTCTCTTGAGCGTGTCAAAAAATTCGTTCACAGCATATCGGACTGCCCCCGGGCAGTCCGATATGCTGTGATGTGCTGATAGTTCCTTGCATGAGAATTGCCGACCGCTTGCATCCTATTTTTCAAACAGGTATAGCAGGTATCCGTAGCCCTCGGCCTCCATTTTTTCATAGGGGACGAAGCGCAGGGCTGCGCTGTTGA
>OLSX01002540.1_pt1 | contig 15958 bp, 20 predicted proteins | sample 1673141 | NCBI WGS metagenome assembly OLSX01 (sample SAMEA3136759, study PRJEB25190) | human gut metagenome | biome: human gut; feature: human-associated habitat; material: faeces | place: Austria | collected 2013
AATAATATATCTTTATAAATTTTTGTGTTGTAGTCCTTAATTTTTCAACGCTGATATATAAAATGCGCAACCAAAGGAGAAAATATATACTAAATGATATCAAATAAAGGAATTATAGCAATCGGTAAACGAATTAAAGTCATTCGCAATACCAGAAATATAACACAAGAAAAACTGATTCAATTTTATTTGGAGAAATAACCTACGACAAAGAACCATATTATAAAGAATTTGCAGACATAATGCTGGGTTGCTCAGATAACGAGAAAAGACATATCATGCAGGCTGCCCGTTATGAAAAGCACATTTCTGTCCTATTTGTGGATACAGAATGCATTCACGCGGTGTGAAAAGCAGGAAAATTAAACATCCTATTCTTCAGGATAATTACTCGCTTATCCTAATTCTCAAACAACGTCGATGGCGTTGTTCTAACCCAGAATGCAGGTATGACACAAGCGAATCATTCAAGTTTGTCAACAGGCAACGCAGAACCACCAATGCTACGGATATGCTAATAGTTAATGCTTATCGAAATCTATTAGAAACCTCTGCATCAATCGCTAAACATTTTAATGTATCTGATACATATGCCCACGAGGTATTCAATCGCTATGTAAAGCTTGATATATTACCACTTACTGATGCCATCTCCATTGATGAGGTATACCTGGATATGGATGATAACTGCAAGTATGCACTAATCATTCAGGATTTTCATACCGGTGACCCAATTGATTTGTTACGCAGTCGACGAGTTAGTGTAACTGAATCTTACCTCACCTCTATTCCACCCGAAGAACGTAATGGTGTTAAATATCTTATTTCCGATATGTACAACCAATACATAGATTACGTTGATAAATATTTTCCCAATACTGTTCCGGTTGTGGATTCATTTCATGTAATTCAATGGATCATAAGAATGATTGATAACCACATCCGGCAGCTTCTAAAGTATTATCGCCAACGAGATTGTGAACGACAAGAACAGTTATCTTTAAAAGAAGGCCGCCCCATTTCACTCTCCATCTCAGATGAAGTATATCTGTTAAAAAAATATCGCTGGTTAATTTTGGCTAACTAGGATAATATCCACTATCATTCTGAACCACGCGTAGATCAACATTTTCATGTCCTAATGAACACTTACGATTATGAAGATGCCATTTTCCATATCGACAATAAACTTAAGGATTATCGTGAACTAAAAGAAATGTATGTGCGATTTAATTCCATAAATGCCGGAACCCCTACGGCTGCAAGAGAGGAATTAATTGAATTAATTGCATTCTACGCCAACTCTGAACATTCTATGTTCCGTGCCTTTGAGCATTTCAGGAACAGATTCCTTTATGCAGCCAGAACCCCCCATTCTTAATGGAGTAACTGACTATAACCCTGTAACTTATTTTGAAGATGAATAATTTTAAGGAGAATCACATGGAAAACTATCGTGCTTTTAGCAAAAATCATAAATGTATACTTTGGACTGATTATGAGATTACTCGTGAGGAATTATCTGAATGTCACACTTTGTGTCACGGAAACTGGATTGAAATAGAGCGTAAATACAAATATATCTAAGAATTAAAAAAGATACTTTCAGATCATGAAATCCCATACCCTGAAGAATACGAAATAGAATAACCACAAAAAGGGTCTGGTATAACATGAGGTCCTCATAAATTCCCCTCACGACTGACCCTCATAAAGTAAACGCTCAATATTCCAACGCTAGATTTTAATTAACGCTTGCATCATCTTTGCTAGATGCAAGCGTTTTACTACATTTTAATTTTTGCAAACATTTTGAACTTCTTTGCTCCACGGAGTCAATGCCTCAAGCTGTTCATCTGACATATCTTCACTTGGACGATGCTCCAAAAGATATGTCAGGTATTTATAAATGTTAAGCTCATTGGCCTTTGCCATCTCGACCATTGTGTAGACCAGTGCACTGGCAGTGGCACCTTTTGGAGTTGCGCTGAACAGCCAGTTTTTCCTTCCAACTGTAAATGGACGTATGGCATTTTCACTTAGATTATTGGAAAAACTGCAGTGTCCATCCTCAAGATATGTCATCAACGTATCTTTCCGGTTTTGGGCATACTTCACCGCTGTCTCGAAACGGCTTCCCTTACGTGGCTTCTGCTCGTCAAGCCAGCTCCAGAACGCGTCGAGTATCGGTTTTTCTTTTTCAAGACGATAGGCTTTTCTCTGCTCAAATGTGTGCTTCTTGTTCTGTGATCTGCGCTCATACTCAAAAAGCTTTGAACAGAACTGGACTCCCTGTACTGCCGGATTGCTGTAATCATACTGCTTTCCTTTTGGAACCGCATCAATGAAGTATCTTCTTGTATGCGCCCAGCAGGAGCAGCGCCTGATACCAGGGAGATTATTATAGCCCTGATAGCCATCCGTTTCCAGGTATCCATCCGAAAATCAACTGCATTGTGTCTTGCCCTTGTTTCAGTGTAATGGTAAAGGACGATAGGTGGCAGTCCATCTTCACCAGAGCGGAACAGCCACATGAAAGAATCAGTTTCGGGATTTCTTTCAGGCTCCTTCAGTACCTGTATTCGTGTCTCATCTGCCATCAGATATTTCCTGAGAATATCGGTATACCCAGTCACAATATAAAGCTCGCCGGCAGCTGTTATATCGCCTAGCATGAAAGCTCCGCAAGTATCTGGATTGTTTTAGCAAGAAGCAATGGATCAGTTTCGTTTGAAATACGCAGATTCATGTTTCCAATCATTAACTCCATTGCGGCTGTATCAGTATTTTTATTCATGTCAGTGGGAACCGAAATGGAATTCATCTCAATTTTTACAACTTCCTGATGAGACTGTTCATAAGTTGACAGCTGATTTTTCTCAGGAATATCTCCGCAGCCATTCTTGCGGAGACGCTTAACCCAGTTGTAAAATATGCCTGGATTAATGTCATTGTTTAAACACCACTGATGATCAGACAGTCCGCTTTTGCGGCATTCCATGATCAGGCGGTATTGTTCTTCGACTGGTACTCTTGGTGCTCTCATAGCTTTTACCTCATAATAATCAGAGTAAAATGCTAGCATCTAGCAAACATAAGTATAGTAAAATACTAGCATTTCCTGATACTTATTATGAGTTGATAATTAACGTGTTGCAATCCGTCGAATTATTTTGCGCTTACTCATAAACAAAATACCGGAACTAAAAAGCAGGATTGAAAATGATTAACTTCATTTCCAATCCTGTCATGTGTTATGATGAAGCTGGGAAGCTATAACTATATCATAAAAAAACGTCTCTTATTTTAATTATAATATGTTTTGAAAGATAATAAACTCAATTGTTCATCGCAATACAATGCTTCACAATAAAAAATATTATGCGTAGTGTTCTTTCCATATGTTGGATCTGCAATAAATAACAAATAACCACTCTGCAATGGAACTTCGCAATACCACACATAGTGAGCCATATTTTGCTTCAATATTTTATTAATCTGTTGGATTTCTTTTTCTAACAGAGATGAGTTATTCAACTGTTTTCTTAAAAAATTCTTTACTGTACGATTATCAGCTAACAAAAAACGTGTTTTACTCAAAAAAGAATATTTATTACTTTCAAGCTTTGTCAATGACTCTATGCTTTGGTACCTTAATCGTAGCAATTCTTTAATATTATCATATGTCAAATAAACTTTTTCATGAATTGGTGATAACAAAAAACTATCTTCATGAGATATTATATCATATAACATATTCCAATCCATAACTTTAACAAATCCATCTGATTCAGTCACATTTCTAAAAAGGAATCCAGAATCATCATACACAACATATTGATCACGACTTTTTTTAGTATGTCCAATAATCTGCACTACATGTTTACTATAATACCCCTTCTTATTTTTAATTTGACCGCCAATCAAAACAGGAATTGCACTTTCTATCGAATAGTCTACATATTCTTTATACAATCCAGCATTATTAGTTTCCTCATTTCTCATTATAGTCAAATAATTGATTGGAATATTGCAAAAGCTAAACACTTGTAACATTTGTATTGGATTCAAACCGTTAGTCGGAAACATTTTGGTCTTTTTTACTGAATAAGCAGATTCTAAAGTCTTTATTCTCAATAAGTTAAAATCAAATTTATTATGTAAGTATTTGGTCATAGATATAATATCTGCTTGAGCACATGCAACTGTAATGTTATCCTGAACAAATAATGGATATGTCTGCATTATTAATTCTTTACCTTGAATGTGAACTTTTTTAGTGTATGACATAACATATAATAAATTATTATCATATACCACATTTGACCAGTTTGGATATATAAATGAAAGCATAATCTGTACTTCATTTATTCTTCGTAAAGTAAAAAAGCCCCCATAGGAGCTATTTGAAATCTCATTATTGAGAAAAACATGAACCCTCATAACTGTATTTTTGAAATGGTAGGATGTATTAATATAATGTACACTAATCATATCCTTCCACTCAGTTTCTACGTAATCTTCCTCAAAAAGGAAATATCGTTCATCTCTTCTTCTACCGTGTAAAAAATCCAAACGCGGCCAAATATATTGTTTCAAATCATTACGTAAAATAGAATTATCTATGTCCACCATTGACCTAATTGTATTAAACAGATTTGTGCGATTAAATTTTTGTAATCTACCATTTTGGTTTTTCATATATTACATAGCTCCAAAATTATTCAATAAATTATAATTAATTTCGTCTCTGCAATCCAAGCGTTTCTGTAACTCATTCAAAACTATAGTTCGCTCGATTATAGCTTCATAATCCTTAGAATATTGCTTTGACTCGCGTTGAACCGCCTTATAAAAATCATTTGTTATGTATGTTGGTCTATCCATAAAATACACCTCTCTAATTTGACATGAAACCTTCATCCATGTATTTTTCTATACTCTTCATATCATCTTCAATTTGTTTGTTCTTGATATAATCTATATCAGTTAAAACAGGTTGAGACTCTTTACTTTTCTTGTACTTTCTTTTCTCTTTTGTATCTGACATATAATCATTCCTTTAAAAACTTGCGCTCAATATGATTGTAGCTAAAACAATTCCAATTATCATTCCTATATCCGCTATAATAAGAAGGATCGCTATTATTTGATTATACGAACGTAATTGCTTTGTAAGCACATCCTGCTCTAATATACTTTTATATAAGACATCTTTTGCTAAATCATCTAGAAAGGGGCCATCATTTAATTGATTTTGTATGCTTTCCAGCAATTCATAACCTAAAATAGGTAGTCTTCTCTTAATAGGTAAATTAATAATCAAAAGTAACATAAAAGCAACTATGAAGGAAATCATCATTAATTCATAAAGCGTACCATACTGTTCAATTACATTAGTTTTCAGTTTCAAATTCAACTTTGCTATAAAAGAAATAAGAACATTAAAAACTGCTATTAATATCGTCAACCATTTAAAAAGTAAATCCGCTCTTGAATTTAAGAGCTTTTGTCTTTCAAGTTCTCTTTCATATGCTGTAACACTTTTATTATAGCACATATCTAAAACCGACATTATAGCTCCTTTCACACTATACCATATAAGTAATCTCAAACTATATTCAGATTATCACAACATCCAACAACTGTCAATGCTACGTTATCTTGATATTTGTCGACCTAAAATGAATTTCTAAATTCCACCGCCCTCTTGCACTGGAATTTACTTTTTCAAGTCAGCTGTTCAATACTTTTGCATCTAGCAAAAAGATGCTAAGTCAGCGGTTTTAAAACCGCTGACTTAGCACTATTATTACATTTCAACTATAAAAGTTAGGTTATAAGTTAGTATTATTTAACTACCTCCCCAAAAAGCTAACAATCTTTGATTGATAGTAAACGCTCCATCTTGAGTACCTTGACAAATGTAAGACCACTTACGTGGCCTGTGGCTATGACTTCTGCGGTTTACGGAGCTTATCCGGAAGCTTCGGTGACCATGGAAGTAAATCTTCCAAAAATGACCTGTCGGTCTGATCCATGTATTTCGGAAGCTCTGTGAGCAGATATTCAAAATACTCGTAAGGTTTCAGATTGTTCGCCTTGGCTGTTTCTGCAATGCTGTAGATGATGGCAGAACTTTCAGCACCACGAATGGTGTCAATCACTTGCCAGTTCTTTTTGCCAATGCAAAAACCGCGGATTGCACGCTCGCTGGCATTATTGTCAATCGGCACTTCGCCATCATCAAGGAATACACGCAGATACTTTTCCTGGTTCAGTGCGTAGCCGAAAGCCTCATGCAGCTTGCTTGACTTCGGAACTTCCTGCTGATGCTCTTTAAGGTACACAAAGAAAGCATCGACCAGAGGCTTTATGATAGTCTGGCGCTGCTCAAGCCGTTCCGTTGGAGACAGATCTTTGAGTTTTCCCTCCTCACGGTAGATCGCCTGGATCTGTTTCATGGCCATGTAGGACGCCGTCCCTTTTCGGCATCCCTTTGGAAGTACTTCCTGTGCTTCATCAAAGCGGCGCCGGCAGTGAACCCAGCATCCGGCTATCGTGAGATCCTCCAGCTCATTTTCGAGCGTATGATATACTTGATAGCCATCCGTGACACAGATACCTTCGTAATCTTTCAGGAAGATTCTTGGATGCGATGCATTGCGGGTTTTCTGATACTCATACAGGACAATCTGTTCGTCCTGATACAGATATCCGGATCGGTATACCCACATATAACTTTTGCTTCCGGCAGGTCTGCCGTCACGTTTTACCAGCACTGGTGTCTCGTCTGCCTGAATGACATGATATCTGTACAGCTTCTGATGAAGATAATCATACATGACACCGAAGTATTCCTCGCCCAGGCGGATCATCCAGTTTGCCATGTTCTGCCGGGTAATCGCCAGACCGTACCGTTCGAATTCTTTTTCGAGACGGTATAACGGGACTGCATTTACATACTTACCGTTCATGATGGCTGCACCAAGAGAGGGCGATATCGGACTGTTGTGGAGCAGGCTCTTTGGATGTTTTGCTTTTACCATGTGTCCGTCAGTCTTGCTGGCATATACACCGATATAATGCTCCTCAACCTCAACCTTTGCAGGAACAAATTTATACCATCGGGAGACCGCATCCGGAAGTTGTTTCCATCCGTTTTCACCAAACTCGGCAGCCAACTCTTCCTCTGTCATGTAATGGTAAAACTGATGTGTCTCAAGACCGGACAGGTCACGCGCTTTCTTGCCGGACTGTTTGGCTCCCCTGTTTTTGGTGAGTTCAATATCTTCCGGCTCTGGAACATCCAGGTCGCATACAGCTTCTGCCTCATTGAAGAATACGATGCTTCCATCGACTTCCTTAAAGCAGATCTGTTCTGTGTCATCCATCTTCTCGGATGACCGGCCAAACCTGTTCCGATTGGCAAGGACAAGCTGTTCCATGATGAGCTGCATTTTTTCATTCAGCAAATGAACCTCATCCGTCAGTGAACTGACCTGTTCCTGCGACTGTAGAAGCATTTGGATAAGAATCGACTTGTCGATCGTATTAAGTTGTTCTTCTGTATATTTCATTGTCATAAACCCGAGCTCCTTTAACTGAGCTCTATTATAGCATACACAGCGGATTTAGGCGAATTTCAGCTGTTTGCTATTCCGTCATTTTGACGGTGGATAACAGTTCTAAGGGATCAGAAAAACCCTGATCTTTTAGAATTGTTATCCACAATCACCGGTACACATCACTCTAGGAAAATGAGTTATTCCCTGTCAGCCGGTCATTTGTGGATAAACAATAAAAATCCGGTTTCCCGGCAGAAGCCGGTTGTCTTTTTGAAGAAAAATTTTCTACGAAATGCACAATGATCACATCGCTCTTGGCGGGTCGGCCAGTTCCCGGATAGGATGTCTTGCAATCACTTCCAGTCCCTGCATCAGCATCTGATACTGGTTGGATGTGATCTCAACGGCTTCAGCTGCAGACCTTGGCCAGTGAAAAGATCCGTTTTCAAGGCGCTTATACATCAGTAAAAAGCCATCGCCTTCCCACAGAAGTGCTTTGATCCGGTCACAACGCCGCCCGCAGAATAAAAAGAGTGTATTCCTGTCATACGGATCCAGTTCAAACTGAAAGCGGATAATGGCTGCCAGACCCTCGATTCCACGGCGAAGGTCGGTGTAACCTGTCGCCAGATATATCCGTTTGAATCCTGATCCATCATTCAGCATAAGCAGCTACTCCAATCAGCATTTTCAAAAATTCCGGAGTTGCACCGGGAAGGATTTCAAACGTCATCCCGTTTTTGCATCTGAGGATAGCAAAGGGCTGCACACTGGATGATACTGGTTCCTGTGCTTTGGCAACAGGCAATTCGATAAAAGCAGGGTCTGCGTTTTGATATTCCTCGATGTAGGCTTCCCTGACGCGACGCAGACGATAATAGTAGTTTGACGTTGTGATGCCATTCATTTCGCACCATTCGGCAACCTGCATGTCTACTGGGCGATTTTGACAGTCTTGGATCTGTTTCGCCCACTGCTGAAGTCTGCATTGAGATGCAATCAAACTTGTTTGAGATTTCATGATACATAGCCTCCTTATAGCCAAGTATAAAAAGTTGAGTACTTAACTTTTTATACTTATAGTATTTGGAACTATTATCTCAAACTACAGTCACAGAGGGTAGGTACTCAAGATGGAGCGTTTACTGTCAATCGCTTGACACTCAAAGAATCAAGTTATTGACAAAATAAAGTATCACAAACTCTTTTATCTTATAAAAAACTATAGTAAAATACTAGTATTTACTAATGCTTATTATAATATCATCCTAGCCTAAATGCAATCCGCCATAATACTTTGCGCTTATGCTTTCTCAAGAACGAAATTGCTCAAGCTATTTATAAAATCTAAAATATAGTAAAACACTTGTATCTAACAAATATTCCCTTGAACTACTAAACGCATATCTAACAACAAATTACCTCTGATGCCTTAAAGCATCAGAGGTGTATTAACTATATCTACCTTATAAAGTTTAATAGTAGATTTTCAGTTTCGCGAGTCTTCCCATTGGCTCTAGGTGCGGAAGTCTGTACCGAAATACTTTCCTTTTAATTTGTACATCATCCTTTTATCTATTTCACCCTAATATATCATTACATAATTGGAAGTTCCCAGCTTTCTTTTTTAATTACGTTTAATTTTGCATTATTGCTTGTCACGCTCTTTCCATTTGCATCTGTTACCACGCATCTGTAACTGTAGCCGTTTCTCGCTTCTGTTGCTTCAAATGATACACTTGCACTTGCAAATGTTCCTCCCATGCTGTTCCACGTCTTTCCGCTGTCCCTGCTCACATACCACTGGTATTTCAGTCCGCTTCCGCTTGCTGCCACCTTCATTGTTGCAGTTCCACCTACTGGTCCGGTGTAGTCTGACGGCTGACCTGTGATCTTTGGTCCCATTTTCAATGTTGCACTATTGCTTGTCACACTCTTTCCATTTACATCTGTAACCACACATCTGTAGCTGTAACCGTTTCTTGCCTCAGTTGCTTCAAATGATACACTCGCTCTTGCAAAGTCGCTTCCCAGACTGTTCCAGCTCTTTCCACTGTCCTTGCTCACATACCATTGGTATTTCAGTCCGCTTCCGTTTGCTGTCACCTTCATTGCTGCTGTTCCACCTACTGGTCCGGTATAATCAACTGGCTGACTTGTAATTATCAAAGAACTATTACTCGTACCTATACTCTCCGCTTCAATTATCTCTGATGCAAACACTGGTTCGCATACAGGAACTTGAAAACACATAAACGTTGCCAACATCCATACCATAATTTTCTTCTTTGCCATTTTTTCTTTCCTTTTCAATTTGAAGATTGATATGTACCTTTAATTTATATATTTTTAATCATATAGTAAGAGCTTTCAGAAGCCTCACCAATGATTTTATACTTATTTTTTTTATAAAAGGTTATAGCCACATCATTGTTTTTTCTGACTTCAAGTTTTACCCTTTGCATTCCAGTTTTATTTGCATAACCTTCAAACTCTGACAGCAATTCAGATGCTAAATGCTTCCCCCTATATTCATCCTCAACAACAAGCATCGAAAGATAAGCAATTTTAGTATTATTATCATTAAAATAGCCTGCAATTATTGATATTGGTTTTTCATTATCGTAATGAATCCAAACTCTTCCATTATCAAATAGCTTATTCGAATACTGTCTTAAATTTATATTTCTACAACTCAATGAAGGCGTCAACTTTCCTTCTAATCTACTTACAGCATCGTATACAGAATCACTATTTCTAGGTGATTTTAAATGCAATTTTAAAAGATAATCAAAATAAAGAGGGGTTCCTCCAGTATGTATAAATAATATTTTTTTCCCTTTAATATTATTTTTTTTCAAATATTCAGACATTCCATAAAATGCCTTTCCTGTATAAGTTGGATCTAATGGTAATCCATTAACCTTCATTTGAATATCAATAGTATCTTCAATCCCATTATTACACTTACCATATCCACCACATATATAATCATCTAAAACAGTAATTGATGGTATGTTAATAGATTCTACTTTTTCGCTATATGATTTTAGAGATTTTCTAATAACCTCAACCTCTTTTTCTGAATCTCTAGCTACCGAAATTCCAATTATTTTTTCTTTCCCACCATATAAAGCTTGTCCAACAAGAAGTCCGCCCTGTGTCATCCCCGTCCCAGTAGCAAGAAAAATATAATCAAATTTGCCCCTTATATCTTCATATACTTGAGCATATGCTTTTAATGGAGTCTGCTCATTTCCTGTTCCAGTTGAATCACCATAAATATAATAAGGATCATACCCTTGTATTTTCAAATCTCTTAATACATTTTCTATAGTTTCTCTTACTTTATCTTTATCACAATAATGAAATATTGCTCCACAACTCTTCACAATTCTACTATTAAATGTATCAACTCTTACTCCATCATCATCTGCTGGTGAAATAATATGACACGGAATTTTCTGCTGATAGCAAATATTTGATAAGGCGCGGCTCAAATTAGAACGAGAATTTCCATAACCAACCATACAATTTTTATGCTGATTTTTCATATCATTAATAAATATATTTGCAATTCTAACTTTGTTTCCTCCAAATGAAAATGGCAACAAATCATCCCTTTTGACATACATCTCATTATCATTATCAATTATTCTCATAATAGGTGTATCATTCATATTTACTAAATCTCCGTAATATAAATTTCTTTGAATCCTGTAATTCCAGTTTTTGCTGAAATTAACGATTTATCAACTTTTTCTCCCTGCACCCATTTCACAATAGCTGCTGGTAAGTTACAGCCTCCCATATGTGAAAATGGATAGCCACCACCGAATCTTGCATTCATTTCTAATACATATGGCATTTCATTTACTAAAAATACATCTACATCCATATTTCCAATATGCTTAGTAATCTGCCCCAGTCTATTTAAAGTACTCTTAATCTCCGGTTCATCAACAAGTTCTGCTATATCAGTTTCTCCTGATCTCATAGCAATTTTTTTACGAATAATGACATTCTGTGTCTCTCCTGATAAATCATTGATTATATCTGCACCGTACTCCTGCCCATCTAAACATTCTTGATAAATCACTTTATCATTTGTAACGGCTGATTCATATCTCAAATATGAATTATCAATATCTTCGTTTGCCTTCTTTGTTAAATATCTCAAATCATCTTCATCATAAGCAATTGCTACTGAAATTGAACCACATCCATATCTTGGTTTTACAACAATCGGATACTTTAATTTGCCCTCATTGATTTGTTTCATTACAGAATTAATATCCAAATAGGATTTTGGTGCATTAAATCCATTATCCCTCAAAAACTCATATGTCTTCCATTTGTCATTACATATACTAACTATATTTTCATCAGAAACAACTACTGTTGTTCCAATTTCTGCAAATTTCTGTTTATTTTTTGCAAGCATTAGCAAATCAATATCAAACAATGAAATCAGAATATCTATTTTATTATTCTTGCAATAATCCAGTAAAAAAGGAATATAGTGTTCATCATAAATCAGAGGTGATATTACTTTTTCATCTGCATATTTGAAAGCAATTGATTTATCATCTGAATTGCACACAAATACCTTTCCACTATTGCCTAGAACTTCTTTAAAGTATTTAACCATATAGGCTCTACGACCTACTGAAGTTAACATAACATTCATCCTATTTCTCCTTATCTTTTTTCATCATGAAAATTTTTCCATTAGTTTTATATAGAATCTAGTCTTTTCTATCCATCTCATAAATGACTTTTCAAATAACTCTTTTCTTAAAACATCAATTACTATGCAAGAAATAAAAACACCTGCAACAGAAACCACTGAAAATAGAATTAATTTAACAAATGCGAAATCAAATGCATTACTTACATTTAAAAACCTTTTCCAAAGCCATTCTCTCATAGCATCTGAATTTGCATGTATAAGTAAAACTCCAAATGTACTGCCACCAATTGTATTAATCAATTTGCTGTAGCCTATCTTCAAATTCTTGAAATACATAAAGCTGCAGATACTTATTGCCAGAGCTAAAAAAGTATTACTATCGCTGACAAACATATATGCAGCCTGCTTATTAAATCTCTCACCTATGAATAAGCAAACAAATATAGACATCACTGCAAGCAAAATAAAAAATGCTGTCAGTAATCCCCATTTATATTGTTTTTTAGCATAGAACCTCAGATATGCAACAACCAAATATATAAAAACAAACCAACTAACGTAATTAAATGTGACATTAAATTTTGGAACAGTTCCACAAAATACATACAAAAAAGTAAGTACTGCAATCAACTTAATATGTTGAGACTTATTCATATTATTAAGCATGATATTCAAGAAAGGAATCAATAAATAAAAGACCAAAAAACATCCTGTAAAGTTCTTATCAATTACTCGTACTATCAATACTGCATCTATAATATCTTTCATGGATTCAAGTCCAGCTATTGCAAAGATAATTGCTATGACCAATTTGTAAAAAAATAGCTCAGCAACAAGTTTTATATATTTCTTTACAGTTATATTACTTTTGCACATGAAGTATCCAGTTATCAGAACAAAACAATTAATTCCAGTCTTTCCCCACGCTCCAAAAATAAATAGAAAAATGCTGTTTGCACTAAGCGGTGCTTCATACATCCGCTCCATCACTCCACTATTTACAACGAAATGATGGGCCACTATCATAATCATTACAATAATTCTATACAACTCCAGGTTTGAGTCTCTTTGACCCCGAATTATTTTCTGGCTATCCATAAACTTTCCTCTCTATCTCGCCATTAGTACTTACAACTAAGTATAATCTCACAAATTCTATCCACATCTTCCATGCTAAGATCAGCATACATAGGCAATGTAAGAACCCTCTTACTGATATGTAATGCAACAGGTGTCTCAAGCACATCGTACTTGCCATGGAAGGCAGCGAAAGTATTTGTCAGTGGATAGAAATACTTTCTTGCACCTATGCCATTCTCCGCTAACTTGTCAAATACTTCTGCTCTGCTTGCACCAAAAAGTTTTTCCTCAAAAATCACTGGAAAATATGCATAATTGCTCTTTACATCCTTTTGAATGACATTGAGTTGAATTCCCTCGACTCCTTCAAGATGCATTCTGTATCTCTCTGCAACTTTCTTTCTCTTTGCAATCTCATCATCCACATGACGCAGATTACAGATTCCCATAGCTGCACAAAACTCATTCATCTTTGCATTAGCACCAACTGCATCAACTTCCTCTGGTCCGTGGATACCAAAATTTTTAAGATCATAAAGAATTTCTCCAAGATGCTTGTCCTTGAAACAGACAGCTCCACCTTCTATTGAATTAAATACCTTTGTGGCATGGAACGAAAAGCAGGAGGCATCTCCAAATAAGCCAATTCCCTTACCTTTATATGTCTCACCAAAAGTGTGAGCTGCATCATAGATCACCTTAAGCTCATACTTGTGAGCAATTCTTTCAATTTCCTCAATATTGCAGACATTACCATACACATGAACCGGCATAATTGCACATGTTCTGTCTGTAATTAATCGCTCAAGCTTTTCCGTATCAAGTGTCATCGTTACAGGATCTATGTCACAAAATACCGGTGTAAGACCATTTCTAACAATTGCATGAGTTGTTGATGCAAAGGTAAACGGAGTTGTAATAACCTCTCCTTGCAAATTCATTGCCTGCAGTGTCAATTCAAGAGACATATGACCATTTGTAAAAAGGTCAATATTTTCCACTCCCATATACTCCATCAACTGTTGCTGCAAAGACTTATGCTCCGGTCCCATATTGGTGAGCCAGTGGCTCTGCCACATTGGTTTAATTTCATCCATATACTCATCAAATTCCGGCATTGATGAGCGTGTAACAAGAATATTGTTTGCCATCTTTCCATATCTCCTTATCTTTTAAGGAATGACTTTATCATTCCAGTTAAATATTCAAATTCTTCTAACTTTAAAATTGCTGAAAGTACAATATAAATAACTGCGCCTGTAATAATCTGAATTGCAAAAGTAACAATTGTTGGTAATTGGATATATCCGATGAAATATACGCATACTCCCATAAATACAGCCACAAAAATACCGGGTGCAAAATCCTTCACCTGCTCCAGATAGCTGTAGTTTAACAGCTTACGGTTCGGCCATGAATTAATAATCTGGCTAAGGACATTGCTGACAAGCAAGCTACAAGCCATAGCCATCACTCCAAACCACATAGTCGAAAGAAGAAGCGTCATTCCCACGGCTTTCTTAATAACTTCTAATCGCAGAAACCAATCACTTCGACCCATTGCATTAATCGCATTCAGATTTGCTGTATGAACTGGCCAAAACATATATGTGATACAGAAAATTCTCAGATATGGAACACAAGGCAACCATTTGTCCGTCAAGACGAGATGAACTATCGGTTCTGCACAAAACGTCATCCCCATCATCAAAGGTGCCATAACATATGTACTTGTCTTTATTGCTCGGCGTGTCATATTCTTCACACGTTCTCTGTCATCCTGTACACTGGACATTGTAGGAAGCAAAACACTATCTATTGATGTATTAATATTCGTCACTATAACCTTTGGAAACTTATCACCTTGATTATAAAATGCCAAATCAGACGAAGAATACATCTTTCCAATAATCAGATTTCTAAGATTGTTGTAGCAAGTATCAAGCAAAGCTGATACAAGAAGTTTCCATCCAAATTTCAGTAATCCTTTAAGTCTTGTCCACGAAAACATCAGCTTTGGACGCCACTTTACAGTCAACCACAAGATCAGCGTGTCAATCGCTGTATTAGACAACTGCTGAGCCACAAGAGCCCATACCCCCAAACCAGCATAGGCAAGTGCAATTCCAAGAAAGGCTGAAAAAATTGTTCCACCTATGGTCGAAAAGAAAAATCTCTTAAACATCATATGCCTTGAAACATATGCCTGCTGAATTCCCTTCACCCCGGATATCACAATAGTCAGACTTATTACCCTGACAACAGGTGTAAGTGATGCATCATTATAGAACTCTGCTATAAACGGAGCAGCTATAAACATACCTAAATACAATATCAAACAAACCGCAAAATTGAAGAAAAAAACCGATGAGAAATCAAGGTCATCCGCATTTTTTTTCTGAATCAAAGCTGTTCCCAGACCGCTGTCTACGAATACCTGTAAAATTGTTGTAAAAACTGTCACCAATGCTACTGTCCCATAATCTTCTGGTTGCAAAATTCTAGCTAAAACTATAGAAACTATAAAAGTTACTAATTGCGCACCACACCGTTCAGCAAATCTCCAGACAAAATTTCTAACAACACTATTTTTTTTCATTTTTACCACCAATTTTTA
>OLSX01002545.1_pt1 | contig 15943 bp, 7 predicted proteins | sample 1673141 | NCBI WGS metagenome assembly OLSX01 (sample SAMEA3136759, study PRJEB25190) | human gut metagenome | biome: human gut; feature: human-associated habitat; material: faeces | place: Austria | collected 2013
AGATACTAATTGTGGATTGCTAGGACGTGCTGTAGTTCCGAAATCAATAATCTGCCCTTTTCTATTAATCAATATATAATAAGGCATTCGGTCTATCTTCCATTGCTTACGAATTTTTTGGTAGTTATCTATTCCCAAATAATCAGTCACATGGACGCATTCAATTCCACGATTTTTCAATGAATATTCATTCAGACATTCTTCCCACTGTTCTTTGGGCTCACTTACACAAATAGAATATATTATCAAATCATTTGTAGAGAATTTGCTGCGCAATTGTTTTAAAGGTTCCATTTCTGCCAAGCAGGGAGGACACCATCTGGCCCAAAAATCGAAATAAATCACTTTCCCATGATTCTTTTCGAGCACATCATAGATGGGTTCCATGTATGGCATACGTGTTGTATGCTTTGAGTCCTCATGGAATTCACCATATAATAAATTGTCGGAAACAGGCTGTGGATTTTTTAGATACGATTTAGTCTGATTATATATCTGCATCACCTGCGCACGTAAATGCGACATTTTAACGATTGAGTCAAACTGTGTACGCTTTTCATGAAAAGCAAGTGTATCATTAGTACACAAAGAACCGGCTACCAACTTAGTATATAAATACTGATTCATCTCCCTCTCCCCCATTACATTCATAATCTCTTCGATGGAAGGGCTTTTTTTATCTCTGAAAGCGATCCCATAAGCAATATACCTTTCAGCTTCATCAGCAATATCGTATAAGCGTGCCGAAAGTATGCCTTTAGTATATAGTTTATTGATTTCAGATAAAAGTGTATGATAACGGTCCATCTCTTCTCTCGTTTTAAACAGGTATGACATACCATTGAATAACAGTGCATAATAATAATCCTGTTTCAACAATTCTTCGGTAAACAGTACAACGTCTTTCATTGGCTTGTACTTTGCCAGATACTCATTTCTGCGCTCCAAACGAAAATTATAATCCTTCTTTAATTCAGCCTCAAACTCCTTAACGTCTGCTTCTGTTTTCATATTATAATTCTGCATATAGTAATATGCACTTTCTGTGAACGCTACTATCTCCTGATTAAGTTTTTCGGCATCACCTGTCACTCTAGGATGAAAAAGGTCTTTGAAGTCAATTTCTACATATATGCTATCTCCCGGATGGATATAAAGATGTTCTGCATAATTGCGAATAGAAACTTCCCTTAATTTTGCATAAACCGGAAAACGAAAAGAGAATGAACCATCTTCTTGTATGGGCGAACGATACTGATTTTCCATATCTCTGAAAAATGGGATAATGAGGGTCAGTTCCTTCTCTTGGGGATAGAAATCCCGATTCAGTACTTTTCCTGTGATGACTGCTTCTTCAGCATATTCTTTCAATGAGGGATCGATGGCTTCTGTTTGTGCAGAAGATTCGGACTGGAAATTACTCCGGGCTTTTTGTCGGCATCCGACAAGAACCAAGGTAATTATTATCAGAAAGGATAAGCTGGGTTTCATTGTGTTTGAATATTAAAATGTTCGTCAATCTAATAAATAAAAAGTTCTTGCCTCTAAATGTATGGAATTATTTTTAGAGGCAAGAACTTTTGACTGGTTATCTATCTCAATTTTAGATATTTCACATTATATATAATTAATTTGTGGAATAAACAACCCGAACATTATAGCCAGCGTGCAAACTTCCTGATATACCAGTTTTTTACCAGTTGTGTCAAGATACAATAGGAAAGCAAAATGCCTAGCAGCCAAAGGAAATAGCCCAAAGGGAGAGCCGTCAGTCCGATGGAACGTCCGAAAGCAGTGAAAGGAATAAGGATACCTACTGCCATAATTAAGCATGTTAATCCCATAACGGGCCAAGTTGCCCGGCTTTGTATAAACGGGATCTTTCTTGTTCGTATCATATGGACAATCAATGTCTGTGATAATAAACCTTCTACAAACCATCCGGTCTGAAATAGCGTTTGATGTTCGGGAGTGTTACAGCTGAACACATACCACATAACCAAATAAGTAATTATATCGAAAATGGAACTGATAGGCCCTATATAAATCATAAAACGGCTCAGGTCGGACGCATCCCATTTACGCGGTTTCTTCAGAAACTCCGGGTCCATCCGGTCGAATGGAATGGTTGTCTGCGATATGTCATAAAGTAGATTCTGAATCAATAAGTGTATAGGCATCATAGGCAGGAATGGCAGAAACGCACTGGCGAACATCACACTGAACATATTACCAAAATTGGAACTGGCAGTCATTTTTATGTATTTATTGATATTGCCAAACGTCTTCCTCCCTTCTAGTACGCCATCTTCCAATACCATCAAATCTTTCTCCAGCAGGATGATATCCGCACTTTCTTTAGCTATATCTACTGCCGAATCGACCGATATGCCAATATCCGATTGGCGTAGAGCACCTGCATCGTTAATTCCATCTCCCAGAAAGCCTACCGTGTTACCTTGCTCCTGCAACAGAGAGATAATATATGTTTTCTGAAATGGAGTGAGTTTGGAAAATAAAGTGGTGTTCTTTACTGTTTCTTTCAATGCAGTCTCATCCATTTCCTCTACTTCTGGGCCGCTAAGGGAGTGGCTAGTGTCAATCCCTACTTGACGGGCAATAGCCTTCACCACGGTATCATTGTCCCCCGACAAAATCTTAACTGCCACTCCATGTGCATATAATTGCTCGATAGCTTCAGCGGCAGAAGGTTTTGGGGGATCAAGAAAAGCGAGATAGCCGATCAACACCATTTCTTTTTCATCCTCGATAGCAAAATTGCAATCCTTTTCGATGAAACTTTTCTGGGAAACCGCCAACACTCTCATTCCTTGCCGGTTCATTTCTTCACTTATCTTTTGCGCTTTAGTTTTCAAGGCATCAGTCAGAGGATGTATCTGCCCATTGAACTCAGCATACGAACAGACATCAAGAATCTCTTCTACCGCTCCTTTAGTAATGATCTGTCGCTTCCCTTGCCTGTCTTCTATTACAACAGACATTCTTCTGCGTGTAAAGTCGAAAGGTATTTCATCCACTTTGGTATAGTCGTCCTTCAAATGTTCCAGATTCAGTTCTCTCACATGGGAAAGGATTGCTTTATCCATCAGGTTTCTCAGACCAGTCTGAAAATAGCTGTTGAAGTACGCATGGCGAAGAATACGTTTACTGTTATCATCGCTCCCATCTGCGTTGATATACTTCTCCAACACAATTTTGTCACAAGTCAGCGTACCGGTCTTATCGGTGCAGAGTATATCCATCGCTCCAAAATTTTGGATAGCATTGAGATTCTTTACAATTGTTTTCTTCTTTGACATAGTAATCGCTCCCTTAGAAAGGTTGGCAGTTACTATCATAGGCAACATTTCGGGAGTAAGACCGACCGCAACAGATATAGCAAAAATGAAAGCTTCGAACCAGTCTCCTTTCGTAAAGCCATTTACAAAAAACACAAATGGGACCATAACCAACATAAAACGAATCAATAGAAAGCTAACCTTACTAATGCCTTTATCAAAAGCTGTAGTAGCACGATACCCGACCAGACTTTTAGCAATCGTGCCCAAATAGGTTTTGTTTCCCGTTTCAAAAACAATTCCTTTTGCTGCCCCACTAATCACATTAGACCCCATATAACAGATATTATCCAACTCAATGACACTTCCTTTCCTGAATTGTTGTCCCTGTACTTCCGGAAACTTTTCTATCGGTTCAGACTCTCCTGTCAGTGAAGCCTGACTAATAAACAAGTCTTTTGAATCGATAATCCGTATATCGGCAGGGATCATATCACCGGCTGCCAGATACACAATATCTCCCGGAACAAGTTCTGTAATATCAATTTCTTCTTCCCGTTCTCCCGCACGTTTCGCAAGACAAGTGTTTTTTACCATCTTCATTAAAGAATCCGTAGCTTCATTTGCTTTCCATTCCTGCCAGAAACGCAGGACAGCACTAAATAAAACCATTGATGATATAATGATTACTCCTGTCCATTCTTGTTCTCCCGGTTCAGCCATCAGTACATCCAAAAACAGGGATATGATGGCAAGTCCGGTCAGAACGCCTATAAAGGGATTGATGAACGTTCTGATAAACAGGATAAACGGATTCTTTTTCTGCTCATGAATAACCTCGTTTCTTCCATAAATGGACTGTCGCTCCTGAACTTCTCCCTGTGTTAGTCCAAGCTTTGTGGTCTGCAAGTAGGAATAGATTGACTTCCCGGGTTGTGTGGCAACCAAAAATACTTTCTCTGAATTGAATGTGTACTGTGATGAGCGCAGTCTTTTTTTCCATACCATATTCTCTTCTTTTTTTAAGTTACTAACTGCATTTATTAATTCAACGCAAAAGTAAGGAGGACTTCACTAGGAAGCTGTTAGAGAATGATTAGAGTGGTATTAGAAAACAATTAGAATTTCTTAAATATGCGGGAGTTTTACCACAAAGGTAGTGCCTTCATCCTTATGAGAGGATACGGTCAATTCCCCTTTGTGAAGGTGAATGATTTTCTGTGTCAAAACCATGCCTATACCATTTCCGGGAGCAATATTCTTGTTCTCTCCACGATAAAACAGTTTAAACAGGTTTTCTTTATCCGTATCAGACATACCTACACCGTTATCAGACAAACGAATGATTGCCCATTGCTCCCAATAGGCGATCAGGACTGATGAAGTCCGGTTGGAAGAATACTTGCAGTTGTTCTCAACCAGATTTACAAAAGCAGTAGTCAACAGATAACTGTTTCCAATTACAGTCAGCACATTATCTTCTTCAGCTTCCTGCTCAAATACTAGTTCAATATGATAATCCGGATGAGCTTTTAATACTAGCTCTCTGGCATCCAGCAATAATTCGTCCAGACGGACCTCCTCCATTGTTATCTGTTCCGACTGATAATCGGCTTTTGCGAGATTCAGCAATCCGTCTATCAGGTTTATAATTCGTCGTGAATCTTGTAATGCATTGCCAATGGCTGCTTGATATTGTTCGGAGGTTCGCTCTTTCAACAAGGCTAAATCCAGTTCGGCTGTGAGAGCAGCCATAGGAGTACGTAATTCGTGGGATACATTGCTGACAAACAACTTTTGTGAGTTGAAAGACTTCTCCAAACGTTCCAGCAAATCATTGAATGTAATGCTTAACTCTCCCAGCTCATCCTGTTCATTTTTTACAGGTAACCTTTTGTCAATATGGGATGCGGTAATTTTCTCCGCTTCTTTTACTATATTTCGTATTGGCTTCAAAGTACTTCGGGAAAGAATATAACCGACAATTGCCAACACTGTCAATCCGCCGATAAATAATAGAATGAGCATATTTCTCAGCGTATCCCGGTTGGCGTATCCATAGCCATCATAAGCTGCGGCAGTGACAATGTAATCTTTTCCTTCAAACGGATACACAAGTCCTATTGCCTGATATTCGTCAACATAAAAACTGATGTTTTTTCGTTTCAGAATACGTTCCACCATTTCCGGTGTTTCCTTGATTATATCGTTTTGAAGAGCATCATGATATAGTATTTTAAAATCTGTTGTATAGACAGCTACCTCTACTTCATTTATAAACTTCTGATTGTTCAGGTAAATAGACTGCATAGTCTTTGCATCTACTTGATTGTTAAGGAATAAATGAGCTTTGGTTATAGCTTCACTTTGTAAGTTACGAAAGAAAGCATTGCTGCGTGAATGCTCACTTACGTAGTAGACAGCTATAACAAATACGAAGAATACCGCGGCTGTCAGTCCTGCATATTGTAGAGTCAGCGTTGTCTTGATTTTCATAATTTGTCAGTCAGTATGAAGCCCATTCCGGCTTTGGTATGAATAAGTTTCGGTTCGAAATCCCGATCTATTTTTTTACGGAGATAGTTGATATATACATCTATGAAGTTTGTTCCCGTATCAAAATGGGTATTCCATACTTTCTCTGCTATTTCAACCCGGCTCAATACCCTTTCTGCATTTTCGACCATATATAGCAGCAAGTTATATTCTTTGGGAGAAAGTTTAATGAATATGCCATTCCGTTCTACGTCTTTCCGCTGAAGGTCAATACGCAGATCCGCATAAACAAGTTCCTGTGGTAACTCCGGTACATTTCCTGTAACACGTTTCAATAAAACTTTAATTCTGGCATTCAGTTCTCTGAAATCAAACGGTTTTACCATATAGTCATCTGCACCGGCATCGAAACCGTCCAGTTTATCGTTCGTTGAACCTAATGCCGTCAACATTAATATAGGAATATTGGGATTGGACTTACGAATTTCTTTTGCCAGTTCAAATCCATCCATCTTAGGCAAAACAATATCAGATATAACCAGATCGAATGTATGTGCCTGAAAAAGCCGTAACCCCATTAATCCGTCATAAGCTACCATTGTCTGATAACCATTTTCTTCCAGCCCGTTCATTAGTAAACTTGCAACTCTGGGTTCATCTTCTATAATTAGTATTGTATACATAGGAAAGGATTCGTTAATCAGAATATATATAACGAAACAAAAATAGTGATTATTCCTCACTTATTCCGTATATTTCCTCTATAAATAAAGCTCACGTGTGTCCCCTTCTGGATTCTCCCTAGAATTCAGTATATTAATTTCCTCTTCGAGCTTTTCTCTCAAACACGTTTCCGTGTACAGATATAGTTTTTCTACCAGTTTGTGAAAACGGGGTTTTCTCCACCACAAATATATGAGTCTTAGCTATATCTGCCTTTTTTAGTTTTTAGGCTTCTCCCATGTTGCTAACATAGATCTGTTTTTTCTTTAATATGTTCCAAATGATAACCAATAATTTCCTAGTATTTGCTAAGAGTGCTTTGTTATGATTCATTCTTTTTGATAATGTGTGATACTTATAAAAGAACCTGGACTCTTTGGTTCTACATGCTGCCCATGCGCATTGAATCAGCAATACTCTCAAATATTTATTTCCGTGCAATGTTTTTCTTCCTTTGATTTTTCCTGCACTTTCTTCATTTCTGGGTTTTAATCCTGCCCATCCCACAATTGCTGAAGCTGTAAGGAATGCTTTCATGTCTACTCCTATCTCTGCAATGATTCTCATGGCGGCATCCTCCCTGATTCCCGGAATTGTTTGCAATAGTGTAATCTCTTGGTCAAAATAAGATTTGCATATCTCTCTCATTTGTTCGTAGCATTCTTCTATCTGTCGTTCGTACATCAAGGTTTCTTCCCGTGATAATTTGAGCATATTACGGTCAGCTTTAGACACAATACCCGTTAGTGCGGCTTTGATTACATCATCCCCCTGTTTGTTACGTGTACGCTTATGTACCAGTGCCAAGAGTCCTTCCGGTTCTGTTCTTCCTTGAATAAGTGCATCAATAACTTTTTGCATGGATTTCCCCCCAATATCACTCACATAATTACTTAAACGGATATTGCATCGTTGCAGTATGAGGTCAATAGCTTGTTCGGCACGTTGCATATTACGGTTCAGATAAAAGATCCTTCTCTCGTACAAGCGTAGTTCCTGTATGATTGGTTCAGGTATAAAACTCCCTTTAATCAGTTCTTTCTGTAACACGGTGGCAATCCATTGTGCATCCTTTATATCGGTCTTTCTACCGGGCAGTTGTTTGATAAAATAAGGATTCACAAGCTTTACATTGAAATCACTACATAAGACGCGCCAAATAGGAATCCAATAGACACTGGTACTTTCCATGGCGATTTCCCCCACAGAATGGGAAATTAATAAATCACGAAGACGGTCAAGTTCAGGAGTTAACACACCAAACTTTTCTTCAGTTTTATCACCATTTTCTTTGAGGATGCACATAAACACACTATCTTTATGCACATCAAGACCACAGACGTTCTTCATAATTAGTACTATTTTGGTTACACTTGAAAGATACTAATAAATCGGGAATCTCGATATATGAAACGACGGAGTGGTCTTTATTTTTATTGAACACGTGTATAAATCTAGATTTTTATGTAAGTTTGTGTAATTATCATCGGTTGAATTTATGTCAGGTATAAAAGATTTAGATATATTATTATCCAATATAGAACCTGTATTGGATGAACGTAATTTTGTTTTTTGTTCTTTTCCAACAATTGATTGGAAGATAATGTATGAACTAAACCCTATCGGGATTTTCCACGAGAAAGAAGGGGTAACTTTCATTCTTGAACAGCAAGATGCCGTAAATAAGAAGATTCATTACCAGTCTGTTTATAGGCTTATCACACTTAATGTACATTCAAGTCTGGACGCAGTTGGTCTGACAGCCGCCTTTTCAGCTAAACTAGCTGAGAAAAACATTAGTGCAAATGTTGTGGCAGCGTATTATCATGACCATATTTTTGTGCCTGAAGAGAAAGCAGAACAAGCTTTAAATGCTATTCTTGAACTACAAAAAAGGTACTCAACGTGATGTGAGTACCTTTTATTTCATTTATTCCATAAACCGGAAAATGATTCGACCGGTCTGCGGACCATTTACCCATTTGGGTTGTGAAGAAGGACCGCACAGGTCTGTAGAATTTACTTTATTACGTACAGGAGGAATCACATCCAAGACAGAGATTCCACTTTCAGGAAGCGTATAAAGTAATCGGTCACGACCGTCACGCGGCTGATATACTCCGATATAGGAATCCGGAGTCTCATTGGTCAGACTGATAGTACCTTCTTTTGTACGGATATTCATCCAGGAGACACTGCCGAAATATCCTTTGAATTCAGGATAGGTAAATGTTTCACCCGGAATAGGATCGTTGTAGTCATTTTCCCATACGTCGTATTGCGTACCATGAATACGGTTTTGCCATACACGGTATGGTCCGGCTCCCAGCCATCGTTTGCTGATGACCTGATCCTCGGGATAGTCGAAGCAGATTCCCATTAAATCTACCACACCGGAGAAATTGTACGTATAATCCAATGCCGCCTCTCCATTGGGATGGATTGTCCATTGTGCTTTATCAAGATTCCCCAATTTATAATTTGCAGTAACAATCAGGTTTCCTCCGTCTTCTTTTACCTCTAGTTTGGTAAATACTGCGGCATCAGGGAATTCACTATAAGTACGGTCTTTTTCTTTTGCCTTTTCGTCATCGTGATTGTAAAATTGATCCAAAGAACGGTCCGCACGACGGGCACCAATGAAACGAGGTCCATTGGCAAAGCTGATCTTATGATTGTTCACTGATACACCTTTTAGTTGGCCATCTCTCTTTGAGAAAATGAAAGTATGATTCTTCGCTTTCACAGTCAGCTCATTTTCCGTTTCTGAATATGTTGCTTTACCAGATAGAGGAGAAAACACTTCGTTCGTCTGATTCAATTTATCTACAGGAAAAGTCCAGCGCCATAGCTCATGACCGTATTTGTCAATCGCTGTAAGGAAAAGGGCATCAGCATTCGGAAGAATGGTTGTTTTAATATCCAGTATCCCTGTTGAATGAGCTGCCACATCACTTCCTTGTACCTCTCCTTCTTTCAGAACTTGAGTGGTTGTATTAGAAGCATCTGTTGCGGTAGGGAACTTCACCTGTTTCCAAAGGAAACGGCAAGTATTCAGATTCAGATAATCATAACGGTTTTCTACGGAGAACTTACCGTCAAACTGCTTGTCGACAGAAGTATTCATAATTTGTACCGGACTCCATAACTGCTTGATTGTATAGAAACTACCCTCTTTTTCATGATGTGGCCCTACAATGCCATCAGCACCGAAGTTTCCTTGATTATCAATGAAACCATCCATATCGACACGTTTCACTCCCTCATCTGCCAGTACCCAAAGGAATCCACCGATGCAGCGGGGATGTTTGCGCATCATTTCCCAATAGTCGTACAATCCGGCACCGTGACCACCATCGTACAAACCATGGAGGAATTCTGTCGGCATGAAGATTTCCGGCAAACGCATGTAATTCTGACTTTCACCGTAAGAACGATAGTGCATGGTTTCAAAACCGGAAAAATTACCTTGCGGGTGAATCACCGGACGTTTTTGCGGGTCGTATTTATGAAATTCCCCATCGAGTTCGGTATTCCATCCTTTTTCATTACCGTTGCTCCACCAAATAATAGACGGATGGTTAACATCCCGCTCTATCATTCCTTCAATCAGTCGTACTCCGGTCGGGGTATCATATTTGCCATGCCAGCCACCTAATTCATCCATCACATAAAGTCCCAGAGAATCACATGCTTCCAGAAACTCCGGATCGGCAGGATAATGACTCAGGCGAACAGAATTCATATTCATGTCTTTCATCAAAAGAACATCTTCGATATTCTTTGCTTTACTTAGCGTACGGCCACTTTCTGGACGGAAACTATGACGATTGACACCCCGTACATTGATGCGTACTCCATTTATATATAGTCCGTCACTTTCGCGTACTTCAATAGTGCGAAAACCAAATTTTTCAGTTTCATTGTGCAACACTTTGCCATTCTTATCAAGCAGGGAGAACTGAGCTTTATAAAGATTGGGAGTTTCCGCTGTCCACAAAGCCGGATTTGGAACATTTAATTGTAACGATGTCCAATCCCCTCCTGCCTTCACCGGTACAGTCGTTTCTACCAGTTTCTTATCTTTATTATCCAGAATCTGGGCACGGATACTCATTCCATCATTGGATATATTTGTGTAACAATTGGCACGGAAGGTTCCATCCATTTGCGCATCAATTGCGATATGTCGCAAATTAATGGCAGGTTTCACTTCCAGGAATACCGGGCGGAAGATACCACCAAAATTCCAGTAATCGGCACGACGTTCGGCAAGATTCACACTGGCATTTTCGCTTTCTTTAGACACTGTTACTTCCAAGAGGTTCTTTTTTCCGTATTTAAGGAAATCAGTGACATTGTATGAAAAACGATAGAAAGCTCCCTGATGTTTCGAACCAACCTTCCGTCCGTTTACTTTGACTTCGGTATCTGTCATTGAAGCCTCGAATACAAGATTCACCTGTTGCCCGCGAAACTTCTCGGGAACTTCGAACTCATATTTATACATTCCTTTCTCATCAGCAACGCCTTCGGGAAATGCTTTGCCATAAAAGGTGATTCCATACTGATAGGTACCAAAGCCTTGCAACTCCCAACAAGATGGTACACCGATCTTTGTCCATTTGCCTGAATTACGTCCGTTAGTACAGAAGAAGTCCCATTCTACCATATCATCACATCCGTGACCGGAAAGGTATTGTCGTTCCGTTTGCGGAAGATTTTGAGCAGCCAGCGTAGTTGCCAATGCTAAAGTCGATAATAAAGTGGTTACTTTTCTCATTATTACTTTTATTATTGTGTTAGTTACTATTTATTTGTATCAAATCTTATTTTACAGTTTGCTTATGCGTACATGCAGTGTATGTTCTTTTTTCTCAATAGCATACTTTTTCAGCACGCCTGGTCCACAACTGCTATTCCCTAATCCAAGTACAGCAGCATCCATACTGAGAATGACCTCGGGACGTGGCTTTAAATCGCAGTCGTGTGTTTCTTTATATAAATCCTGTGCGGTATAATGCAAAGCGGATGCAGAGAATACATTTTCTACAGCGTCTACACGAATACCTTTATTATGTTTATCTGTCAACGTAAGAAACTGCACTTCTTCCTTATTTCCACTATCCTGTGGGCGAGGATAATGTACATACTGTTCTGCTACTGTTCTCTTCCAAAGCCCTATTGCAGCAGATGTCTTTCGATCGGGATAATTATCTTGCGGTCCTCTTCCATACCATGTAAACGTATTACAAGCCGGAGACAGGCAAAATGCAAGTCCTAGACGAGGCAATTCCGGGAGCACTCCTTGTGGTAAGAAAGTAGTTTTCAGATCAATGGTTCCATCAGAGGAAATTGTATAAACTGATGTCGTTGTTACTCTCCCCTCCTTATATAAATTAGTTGTCCGTATCCTGACTATAATTGCTCCATCTGCACGTTCTTCATGATTGAAAGACTCCAGGTTAATCCGGGGATTATCCATTGTATGCAATTTCCAGTCTTTTGCCAACCAGTTTCCAAAACTCTTATCATTATCTGTCGGAGCACGAAAGACTTGTGTGACTGGCTGAACCGGAAAATCATCTGAATGAGCCAACATCTCTTTTCCATTATATATAAGAGAGGTCATACTTCCGGTTACTCCCTTTTCCCACTGAACAGAAAAACTTCGTCCGTTAATCAATAGAGTTTTATCATCCTCATTTATTTGCAGTGTTCCTTTATTGACTACATCAGCAGATAACAAATCCCCTTTCTGCAAGCAAAACTGTTCCCAAGTTACCTCGTGTCCTGCTTTCGCCCAAAGAGCATCAGATTTCAAAACGATGCTTACTTTTAGTTGACAATCGGAACGTGTCTTCATTAAGTTCCTAGGGAAAACGGGTAAAGCGACCGCTTCGCTCTTTCCGGGAGCTATTTCCGGTAATGCGATTTCTCCCTGTTCCTTCTGTTTGCCATCTATCGACAGTGTCCACAAGCAACGATATTGAGACAAATCTATATGATGATTCCTGTTTGTAATGATCAATTGCCCATTGTTGACTGCCAACTGAACCGGAGCATATACCTTCTTTACTTCCCAATATTTCGGAGTCGTTTTACGGTCACTCATCAATAAGCCATTAAAACAGAAAGCTTTCAGATTCGGTTTATCACCGAAGTCTCCACCATACGCCACCATGATACGTCCATCTGACAATTCCTTATAAATACCTTGATCTACCCAATCCCAGATGAAACCGCCCAACATGCGTGGATTACTATATATTTCATCCCAATATTCTTTGAAGTTTCCCAATGCATTTCCCATCGAATGTGCATATTCGCTTGTCATTACCGGACGGTCATCATTAGTACGTTCCGCTATTTCCAACAGCCGTTCCCAGCGTGCATTTTCCGCACGCTCCTTGTCTTCTCCTTCTGCAATGCCGGGATTCAAATATTCTTGTTTCACACGAGTATAAAAACGGCTGATTACATCGACCGTCTTCGGGTCAGGCTCACCATCCACTTCTTGTGCGCCCTCATAATGTACAGGGCGTGTAGGGTCAAAATCGTGTAGCCATGCAGAAATGGCCGCAAAGTTGGGGCCGTAACCGCTTTCATTTCCCATACTCCACATCACGATACTCGGATAATTCTTATCACGTTCTGCCATGCGGACTGCACGATCCATAAATGCAGCATGCCAATCGGGTGTACTAGCCAGTGTTCCGCGTAGACCGTGCTCTTCAATATCCGCTTCATCCATCACATACAGCCCTAAACTGTCACAAAGTTCATACCAACGGCTCACATTGGGATAATGGCTGGTTCGGACAGCGTTGATGTTCGCCTGTTTCATTAAAAGTATATCCTGAAGCATTCTTTCTTCACTCATAACACGTGCTGTCCTCGGATCGTGTTCATGACGGTTTACACCTCTAAAGCGGACCGGATTACCATTAATCAGTAGCTGTCCTTTTTTAATTTCCACAGAACGGAAACCTACTGACTGTTCTGTCTGCTCTATCACTTTTCCTTCCGGATTTAACAAAGCCAAGTGTAACTTGTAGAGATAAGGGGTTTCTGCCGTCCATCTCTCCGGGGATTTTATAACAGTTGACAAACGTCCCATCTTACGTGGCCCACGCTGCGGATACCATTCATTCATCCGGCTGGCTTTATGTTCTAAATCCAATATGTCTTCAACCTCTCCCTGTAACGTTACAATTACTTTTCCGGTCGCGTCTTTCAACATACCTTGTATTGTATATCCTTTTCCGGTCATACCTCCGTATATATTAAATTGAGGATCAATCTGCAAAATAAAGTCTTTATACTCACCGGCAGATGCAGGAAGAGTACGTATAGCATAATCACGGATGCGAATATCAGGTGTATGTATCAGATGAATGCTACGATGAATACCACCAAAACGCCAGAAGTCCTGATCTTCAAGGTATGATCCGTCACTATATCGGTAAACTTCCAGCGCAATCTGATTCTCACCAGTCTTCAAATAACTGGTAATATTAAATTCACTAGGCTCCATACTTCCCTGGCTATATCCCACCCGTTCGCCATTTATCCATACATAAAAAGCACTCATCACTCCTTCAAAGCGCAGAAAAGTCTGCCCGTCTGCTTCCCATCCGACAGGCAAAACGAATGTACGCCGATACTGTCCGACCGGATTTCGTTCTTTATAAGTGGTATAGTCAGCCTTTGGCTCTCCCATCACTCGCGGAGGATCTATTTTGAATGGGTAACCTGCAGATACATAAATAGGTGTACCATATCCGTTCACTTCCCAATTAGCAGGGACAGGAAAATCTTTCCAGCTTTTATCATTGAAGTTTGTCTGATAGAAATCTATGATTCTTTCATCAGGCACAGGAGCCCAACGGAACTTCCAGATTCCATCCAGAGACATAGAACAATCTCCTTTCTGCGTGGAGAAAGGAATAAAAGCAGCTCGTGCCGGTTCACGATTGACCTGAAGAACATGATGATTCTCCCAGTCATGCGTTGTTTGTGCCTGCATCGGGCAAGCAATCAATGCGCCAAGCAGTAAAGTATATATTCTCATTCGTTCTTTTTTCTTCATATCAAGTAGACGGACGAAAGGGCATTTTGTACCCCTTTCTTTTACAGAAATATTAAAGAATAATAAAAGAAGAAACACTCTATGATGAAAAGCTCTACCTTGTGGCTTATAACTAATTCTAATATTTTTATTATGAAAAAACTACTATTCAGCAGCCTCCTTTTATTAAGTAGTCTCGCTTCGCAAGCACAAAATGAGTATACAATTGAAGGCGATGTAAAAGGTGTGAAAGATGGAACTCTGGTTTCTTTGTTTCTAACGGATGGACGTGTAGGAAGTGTCGTTGCTTCGGACACAATACGGAATGGAACGTTCTTTTTCAAGCGAAATGCAGGAGAAAGTGGTATGGATCAATTGTCACTTATGTGTAACCGTGAAGTGGATTTTCCTCCGATGTCTCTGGAGATTTATGCAACTCCCAACGCCAAAATAAAAGTAACAGGTACAAATACTTTGATTTACACATGGAAAGTAGACAGTCCGGTGAAAGAACAACAAGAGTATAATCGATTTATCGAAAACTCACGTGACTTATGGGACGAATTCCAACGCTTGGCTATCAATATGCGTTCTGCTCCGGAAGCCGAACGAAAAGCTATACGGGCAAAATCGGACAGCATATCGGCTATTATTGATAAACGGGAAGTGAAGCTGATGCAGGAACTCCCTATTTCCAATATTTGGATGGATAAGTTATTCGGTTTAAGCATGTCTGTAAAGTACAATCCTAAGTTTACTGATAAAGAAGAAATTCTGGCTTTGTATAACAGATTGAACGAAGAACAGAAAGCTTCCATTGAAGGACAAGAAATCAGGGTTAATCTCTTTCCTCCTAAAACGGTGAAAGAAGGAGATGACATGGCAGATGCCGATCTTTTTGATTTAGATGGAAAGGTGCATCATTTGGCTGATTTCAAAGGAAAATATATGTTACTTGATTTCTGGAGCAGCGGTTGTGGTCCCTGCATCATGGCTTTGCCCGAAATGAAAGAGATTCAAGAGCAATATAAAGACCGACTCACCATCATCAGTTTGAGTTCAGATACGCAAACTAGATGGAAAGCTGCTTCTGCACAACATGAAATGACTTGGCAAAACTTAAGCGACTTGAAACAGACTGCAGGACTATATGCTGTGTATGACGTTAACGGTATTCCGAATTATGTTCTTATCTCTCCCGAAGGCAAAATCGTGAAAATGTGGTCGGGCTATGGTAAAGGCAGCTTGAAATTAAAGATGCGTAGATATTTGGATGCACCAAAGCGTGAAATGAGTATCCCCGGGGGCACCAATAGAAAAGTCGTTAATCATCCGAGTTTTGAATCAACCAATA
>OLSX01002553.1_pt1 | contig 15900 bp, 19 predicted proteins | sample 1673141 | NCBI WGS metagenome assembly OLSX01 (sample SAMEA3136759, study PRJEB25190) | human gut metagenome | biome: human gut; feature: human-associated habitat; material: faeces | place: Austria | collected 2013
ACCACTCGCAGCCGCGCACCGTAATGCTGTGGTCGCTGGCAAGCCGCTTTTCCCGTCCGGACTTGATGAGCTTTTCACCTTGACGGAGGAGAAATTCTTCGAGATTAACGGTCGCTGCGCGTTCCTTCTGCTCTGGGGTAAATTCTATGTATTGTGCCAAAATGCACCTCCTGTTACTGTAATGTCTGGTCGTAATTTAGTTCATGATCATCCTGCTTATGCCCCATTGCCAGCCGCTTCTGCATGAGCTTTTTGCGGCGCTTGGAGTCGATGCGGATGCCCATTGGATTGCTGGGCGGCGCGGCGTTGTCGCGGAAGATCTTCCCCATCTGGTGAAATAATCTGACGGTTGAATTCAAAAGATATTCGGACGGAAGCCGCACAGAATAAGAAGTTGCGGACGAAGCACTCTCGCTTGCAAGCGTCGGATTTGCAGAAGCGCCGGTAGAAGTTTCTTCCGAAGACGGTTCTTCCTCTTGCGAAGGTTTCTGTTCTGATGCTGTCCGTGCCTGCTCCATCTGCTGCCGCAGGCGTTCCGCTTCTTGAATAATTGCGTTCTTGATCGCGCGGAATTCTTTCTGCTGGGAGAGCGGATTGTGCTGCCGGGGTCGGTTTTTATAATAGCCTTCCAGCGTGTCGCGCAGACCATTCCAGACGGAATAATATGCTGCCACCTCCGGCAGCTTTTCGAGTTCGTCCACGATGGAATCTACCATTTCTTTGAGCGGCTTTTTGAGATAGGCATACTGCTTTTTACCGCTGACTGTGCGCAGCTCCATTGCAAGCTCCAACAGCTTTTCTTGGATGGATGCAGGCGGATCAGAGACGGATTCCATTCGGTCAACAAGTCCGTGCATGGCTGTCCGCGCCGCTTCGGTCACGTCCTTATAAGCTGCGTCTTTTCGAATATAGAGATTTTCCAGCTCCGCTTGAAAGATTCTGTTGGTCATTGCAGAGCGCAATTTCACAACAGCATCTCGTTTCAAAACCGTCTCCTGATCTGTCCAGACCATCATGTGAATATGCGGGTGCGTATCCGCATCGTGGTAAGCTGCGTACCAGTGCAGTGCCGACGCTGGAATATGAAACGCTTCCGCAAACTTGTTCTGATGGCTGACAAGCAGTTTCCGCCAAGCCGCGGCATTGTTGTAGCCAAGCCGCTCCGCGTCCTCACGGTGCAGGGAATAGATGATCGTCCAGACGTTGCCGTCGTGCGCGGCCAAGTCGTGCATAGCCGCAGTCAGATTCGTATTTTCCTGCCGCCCGAACAGGCCGTGCGCGCCATGCTTTTCCGCGCCGGGGCGCGTAGCAATGTACTTGAGATAGCCGTTTTCGGATTGAAGATTCTGCATATGTGAATCCAATGCCGCAGAAATGAGCGCCGACGCAGTGTGCAGCGTCGGCGCTTGCTTGTAGTCCTCATACTCGAAGGAATCCCGCATATCCGGGAAGTCCTTGAGCAATTTAGAAACCATTTCTTTCTGCTTTTCCGTCGCGGGACCTTTGCCTGTCAGCACCTCGACGCCCTCGCGCGTGGCGATATACTTCATGTATCCGCCTGCGCTTTTACGGCTGATGAAGCCGGTTTTTTGAATCAGCCGCGCCATCTGTTACAGTCGGCTTTTCTGCCGAAGCACCTCCGGAAACGAGATCTGACCGTTCGTCCGCAGCACCTCCTGATAGCTTTTTCCGCGCATCTGCTGGTACGTCTGCGCGTCGATATCCGTGTCCGAAGCGAGAATATGATTGCAGACGTTTTGCTCGACAGCCTGCTTCAGAAGCAGCTTGCCGATACGATCCCCGAACATACTGAGGATTGCCTCCAGCGTTTCACCAAGGATTTTCGGTAAGAAATCCCCGGCGTACTCACTTTGCAGATAGCCGCAATAGAACTGAATTGCTTTGTCAATGAAGTCATTTTGCGTTGTGCAGCCGTCCAGCTTGTAGTGGTACTGCACCTTGCTCCATGTTGCATCGTCCATCCAGACGGAATGACGGCGTTTTTCCTCCGTTTTTATGGCGTTCACCTCCCTTAAAAATAAAAAGCGCCAAAATTATGCCTGCAACAGCGGCACGATCTTGGCTTTTCCCGAAAATCAGCGCCAATCCATTTTTAGCCCTCGCAGAAAAGCGCCGTTTTTATCGCCCAAAACTGCCCGCACTGCGGGCAGACGTGGACAGGCTGGCGCAAAAAAGCGCCAAGCCTTTTCTCCTGCCTCGCCGATTGCGGCTCTGTTTTCTGCCGGAAGCTGCCTGCAGGCTTGCTTCTTCTGCGTTTGCTGTTTCCGCAACACCCCCCGCACGTCGGCGCAACGTCCGGTTTTGGGGCTTCTGGCGGGTACGTGCTCGGCTGTGCCGCGAAAGCCGCACAAACCGCCGACACGGGCGCGGCGGCGCGGAACGCGCTGCCGGTCACAGCTGCATCTCCTGTATCTGCTCCGATTCCGACATTTTCGGCTGCGGATCTGTGGTAATCGCGTACCATTGACCATTCTCAGCCTTTCTCACGGACACAAGCTCCTGCTGCAGCAATTTTTCTGCCGGAATGGGTATCTCCCACCCGCTTTCGCCGGTATGTGCCTGCGCCGCCGCGCCCTGCCGGAGCCGCTCGGCGTCCTGGGCGTTCAGGTCAACGTAGCCGAACGGTGTCATGAAATGAAAACGATCTTCCGGGCAGGCTTCCAGCAGATCTTTGAGCGTCTGCACCGGTTTTCCGTTTTGCTCTGTCGGAAATTCTTCACAGTAAAATTCCGTAGACATTTTGATCTCCTTTTTCGTGTTTGCAGCGCTCCCGCACGGCGGCGCAACGTCCGGTTTTGGGGCTTCTGGCGGGTACGCGCTCGGCTGCGTCCGGAAAGCCGCACAAACCGCCGACACGGGCGCGACGGCGCGGAACGCGCTGCCGGTCACAGCTGCATCTCCTGCGTGGGCGCATCCTGCTCCTGCAAAAGTTCCTGACAGAGCTGCTCCAGCGGCTTATGTTCCCGCTGCATACAGTAGGCTTCCATCTTTTCACGCAGCACCTCTTTCTCTGCCGCATTCAGGCGGTAGGTGAGAGATTGATCCTCGATGCCACTGCCGTAGAGCGTGATCGCCAGCGTGTCGCAGACCTGCCGACGCTGCATATCGTAGTTGGCGTAGATATTCAGCACATGGTCGTTTTCATCGGTTTCCACGAACGTACCGAACACTTCGTCGACGTTGAAACACGGAACGACGTAAAAATTCAGTATTCGGTCATCCATCGCCTCTATGCTATCCTCAAAATAAAAATTCTGTACAGTGAGTCTGCTTGGCGTGGTCAGCTCCTGTCCATCCAGCCGGTCGAGGAAGATGCGCCAGCGGTCATCCTCGGAAATCTCAGCCTCCTGAAATGCCTGCTCTGCTGCGTTTGCTACGTCTTGCATTGCGTAGACCTTCCAACCGTCCATGATGTTGAGCGCAGAAAGCGTCCGCGCGTCAAAGTCCAGCTCAAACACTCCGCTGACCTCGCCGGTGTTCTCCATGCGGCGCTTCGTCAGCACATCGAATGTCTCGCGGCTGATTTCTTTGCAGCCGTCCGTCGCTTCAAAGAGCCTCCGCGCTGGCAGGCGCTGTCCCTGCTGGAGATAATCATGGAGCCGTCTGGCAAGCTGCAAAAACTCCATGCCGAATTCGTTTTGCAGATAGACTTCCGCGCAGTCCTCCGTGATGTGAAAGCCCGCCGTGCTCATATCTGCGCCTCCGATTTCTTTTGCGGCTTGCGCACTGGATCGTCCTGCGTACAGTCGCTGATGTATTCCTGCACAGCGGCAGGCACGACCTTTTCGTAGAGTCGCTGGGCTGCCTTTTGCAGCTCCGCTTCCAACGTCGAGTCGCGCTTGGCGATGTAGCGCCGGAGGGCGCGGAGCTTTTCTTCTTCGAATGTGATTTGAATTGTTGCCTGTTTCATATATCCCCCTGTCAGTATGACATTCCGCCCTGCACCTGCTCGTCCGGCATCGGCGCGGCGACGATTTTGCCATCCACGCGCATGAACATTTCCGGCTGCCGAAATTGCTCGGCAAACCGCTCGGCAAGCTCGTGCGGCAGGTCTGTGAAATCCGATTCGCCGAGTCCGACGATAAAAAATCTCCCCGCGACAATGTCATAAATATCACCGTCCGCATCGCGCAGCGCACGGTTGAGCGTCAGACCATCCAGCTTTCCGGACTCGCGGCAGACCAGCGCGACAGGCTGTTCAAAGGGATACACGGCTTCCAGATATCCGCCGACGAGAGCCTGCATACTTTGCAGATCATCCCCGATCTGCGTTTCATACGGAGCTTTTCCCGGCTCCACCATTAAGACGTTCATGTTTGTCCTTTCCTCAGTCATAGCTGATATACGGAATCTTCAGCCAGTGTGTCCAACGCGCACCTTCGAGCTTGGTTTTAACGACACCATACCGCGTGCCCATCGCTTCGACCACCTCACCATTGCCGATATAGACACCGATATGCCCGTCGTGCCAGACGGCGAGACCGGGCGTTTCCGGGATGGTGTTGATCGTGCCGGAGGCGGTCGCGGCGTGGTACATCTCGTTCGCCGTGATATCCGGCATACCGTTCGTGTTGTAGACGATTTCTTCCATCTCTGCATCCAGCCAGCCGTAGCCTTTGATCAGTCCGACGCAGTCTGTCGTTCTGCCGCCGACCCACGTCTGGCGAATGAAATCTGCGTTGCCTGCAAGAGCGTCTGGATACTGCGCCAGCTTCGCTTCGAAGAGGCTTTCTGTCAGCACGAGACCGAACGTTCCCCAAACGTAGCCCCAGTGTTCTTCATAAGCGTGAATGGCGTACTGCACCAGATCGTCGGCGTTTTTGCCAGCCGGGTTCGTGAAGCCGGACGTATCCAGTTCGGTGCTGCCGCTGCCGTAGCCGTAGTCGATCTGAATTGTACCGCCCGACGCACCAGTGCCGTCGCTGCCATTGGCATTGCCCGCGATCATCGTGTAGATGTGCGCGGCATTTTCCTTGTCCTCGTCGGTGACGGTTCTGCCGAGCTTTGCCGCAAGGTTTTCATACACTGCCACCAGCGAGAGCGGCACAGTGGCGGTATAGGGTTCCTCCTGTTCTATGACGCTCCCGTCTTCCAGTTCAACGAGTACGGTTCGCGTTCTCTGCTCTGTGATAAAAAAGCAGTCCACAAAACGGTCTGCCGCACGCTGACTTGGCGCATTTTCACCAAAACAGAGGGCATAAAAAATCGCCTTGACCTGTATCGGGTCAAGGCGATTGCCGTCGGTCATAGTCGCGTTGGCTTCCGCCACCGCCGAATCCAGAAAGGAAAAAGCCGTCTGCATATCTGCAATGTGCGTTCTGAATTCGTCCGGCACATCTTCGCTATATGTCACCCCATAAAAAGAGGCTTCCACAGCGGAATTGTTGTGATCGGCCCCACCCGACGTAGTCGAGCAGAGGATTGCGGCGATCAGGATGACCGGTGTGAAAATAGCGACCAGCAGAAAGCCGACGCCTTTGCGCCCCTTTTCGCTGGTCAGCAGCAGAGCCTCCGCGCGGGCGGCTATTGCGCTCATGCTCATAGCTGCATCCCGCCCATGACCAGCGCGGCTTCCGGTTCTCCGTCGTGCTGTGCCAAAAGTGCGCGGTCATTTTCACTCAGTCGGTCTGACAGCCCAGCCGCGTCCATGTACTCTGTCACATTTCCAACCATGCGGCGCAGGAGCTTTTCTTCGCCCTCTGCCTGCGGGCCCAGCCGGATACGCTGCTCCGCCAGCCCCTGTGCGACCAAGCGCTGCTCGTCCGGAGACAGGTTCAGGGACATCGTTTCTTCCGGTTCCGGCTGCCCGCCGACCACCATGTACCGCGCGTGGACACTGTTGTCGCCGCGGAACGCTTTCGTGATCGCAGAGGAAATGAGGAACATCCGATCCATATCCGTGCCGCTTTCGCCAAGCGTTTTGCCGGTCATGAAATGCTCTGTCCTGCGCTGACTGTCCTCGTACCATTCCAGAAACACATCCAGATAGATGCCTTCGCTGCCGCCGTAATCAGTCTTGCAGAAAAAGCCGGCGTCTCTTGGCATCTCGCGTCCGTTTTGCCAACGATTGTCCAGAAGAAGATATTCGTCTGGTAGATAGCCGATGCTGTCCAACCGAGCTTCCAGCTCGTGAAAAACATCTTCCGCTTTGCGCTGACCAGCATATTTCAGCTTACAGGGATTCTCTGCATCCAGTTCCCAGCGTTCAAATTCAATTTGTTTCATACGTTCTCCTTTTCATCGTTCATCATCTGCCGCCTGCCTTTCCGAACAGGGCTTCCTTGTACGGCGGTGCGTGGACTTCCAGCAGGTATCGTTCGTTGCCGCACTTATAGAGGCAGACGCCGCGCTGCGGGAACTTGATGAGATCAAACTCGCTGTCTTCCAGCTGGAGCATATCCATATACGCGCGCCGGTCAATGGAACCGGCGTTGAACAGGAACTGGTGCGGCGGAATCGAAAAGAGCGGCTTTGTCATCTCGCGCACACCCGGCTGGTCAAAATCTTCGAGATTCTGGCTTGCCAGCACGAGCGCGGATTCCTTTTTGCGCACGCGCTTGAGCGAGTTGCGGATGTACTCGATGGCGACGGGGTTGGACAGCCAGATATACAGTTCGTCCAGCGCCGCGACCGTATTGCCCTCGGTCAGCAGCTTGTCCGACATATACGACAGCAAATTCAAAAGAATTGTGCTGCGCACATTCTGCGCCACGGACAGAAGACCCTTTACACCGAAGACCAAAAAGCGGGTCGAGGTCAGGTTCGTATGCCCATTGAAGAATTTCGAGTCCGCGCCGCGGCACATGGAGTGCAGCCCCAGCAGTACCTGCTGGAGTGTCTCGCGCGTGTAGAGCTGTGGCTTCGTTTCATCGAAATTTTCATATTCGATCTCAATAAAATCATACAGCTCGGATAAAATCGGGTAGTCCTCTGACCGCATCTGTGAGAAATCTGTCTCCTCTGAGATGCCCCATTCTGTGTATAGTTTGGTTAACATAATTTCAATCGTATCGATCTGCGCCGTCGTAAAATCCTTGTAGGTGCGAAACACGTCTTTGAGGAAGGACGTGTGCTGGGCAAGCCTCGTGGACTGCCGGAATGCTTTCGGCGCATCCACATCGTAGGGATCAGCGTCGGTATCCCAACATCGGGGCTCCAGCAGATTGATCTTATACGTTCCCTCGATGATGTCCGCAAAGCAGCCGCCGAGCGCATGACACAGCTCCCACTGTTCATGCTCCACGTCCAGCGTGATGACCGACTTCCCAGCTTCAAGGAAGTTCAAGAGCAATAACTTCATCAAGTAGGACTTGCCCTGACCGGAGTTGCCGAGAATCAGCACGTTGGCAGAGGTTTTATCCTCGTCGCGCTGGTCGAAATCGACCACAATATTGCTGCCGTACTTGTCTTTCCCGATGTAAAAGCCTTTTCGGTCCGTTTTACCGGAATAGTTGAATGGGAACAGATTTGCGACCGAGCTTGCTGGCAGGACGCGCTCATATTCTGTGCCAAGCACATTGAATCCGACCGGGCTGACGGCGCAGAAGCCTGCCTGCTGGCGAAGCTTCAGCCTGTCCACGTTCAGCTTCGAGCGCATGAGCTCGACCTCCACATTCGTCTGCAAAATTTGCAGCTCCTGCATATCTCCCGCGATCATTTCGATGTATACCGCGCAATGGAGCAGCGGTTCTTTGTTCCGATGCAGAGCGCCGATGAGGTTTGCCACATCCTGCAAATTGCTCTCCGCTTCCACCGACCGCTGCAAATCCTGTGAGCTGCTGCGGTTCATCCGGTTGCGGATCTCGGCGTTGTGGACGATTTTTCGTTCTTCGAGCGGCGAGACCATGCGTGTATAGATGTGCAGCGTCACGCCGTGCTTTTCGCCCAAATGCCGCAGGATGGCAAGATCGTCGGTCGATGTCGGATACTCGCGCAGCGCCCAAATGCAGCGGAACGTGTTGCCGCAGATGTAATAGCCGGTTTCAAATTTCACGATGCTCGGCGCGATCATGTCCAGAAACGCTTTGAGATTTTCGGTTTCCTCGTCCGGTTTTCGTTTGCGCTTAAAAAGCCCCACTAGATCACCTCCAGAAAGCGCTGACCGTCGTAGTCCTCGAAGCGCTCCGTTGTCGTGTTCTGCTCGAAGTAAATGGCAAGCAGGCGTTTGAGGTCTTCCTTCCCGGCGCGGCGCGTGGTGAAGCCGTTGTCGCGGAATTTCGTTTCAATGGTAGAAAGTAAGGTGTACGCCGTGTCGGGCTTCTCGTTTTTCAGGCGCACGGCGAGATAGAACTCCCGCGCCAGCGTCATCTGCACCTGCTTTTCGTCCAGAAACGCACGATCCTGTTCTAGCAGCTCCCGAATCGCGGGGTTCTTTTCCTCCTGCATCCGGTCGTGGTAAAAGAGGCACGTCGCGTTAAAGCTCTCACGGGAGTTCATTGCCAGCAGTTCCACGCCCGCCTGTGCGCTGAGTGTGTTCTGCAGCGCACGGATCTTCGCGCTGACCGCACCAGCCGGGAGGACGCTGATGTTTGTGGGCTTAATGATATAAAACACCAAGTCACCCGCATCTGTGGAAATGCAGTAGTCTGTGATCTTTTTGACGCCTAAGAGATCCTGGGTGGACTGCCGCCGCTTATCTTTCTTCTGCTTTTTCATGTTGGGTCCTCCCATTCAAAGATTTGTTGTTCCGTGATGTAAAAGCTCACGACGAACGAGAGAAAATCCAGCACACTGAGCCCGTCCAGATGGATGGACAAAAACGCATACGCCGCCACCAGCACCATGGGCAGAAACAATCCAAGCTGCGTCAGCGCAAGCACCGCAATGAGCAGCCCAATGCCGATGACGGCTAAGTCCCGGAGCTGCCAGAGCCAGAGCGTGGCTTTGGCGTTCAGGTTATCTGGGTAAATGTAAATACGATCACCTCCATGAACGAAAAAGCGCCGCCGCAGAAAATCCTGCGGCGGCGCTGGGTGGTTATTCTTCTGTTTGCGGCTGCACCGCTTTTAGCTCCTGCACATGCGCCAGATCGACGAAATGGGTGGCATAGCTCCGCTCGATCTCCGGGCTGCCGCTTTTGCTGAATTGCAGCGGAATGACCGGCTTGTGACCGGTCCCGTTTTTCTTGCGGACACCCCAGCGTTTGTAATAGCAGAAGGACGGCTTCAAACCATGTGCCTGCGCATACACGCGCATCTGGTGCAGCACGAAGGACAGCCGTTTCAGGTTGGCATTGCACACAGCTTCGAGATACCGCACACGCCCGAACCGCCAGTCCTCATATTTCTGTTTCGGCAGGATACCGGTGTCGATGAGCACATCCACCGGCGCGGCATATCCGCGCGTCTGGAGCTGATGGTACATGGAGCTATGGATCTTGCCGATCAGCTCTTTTTCATTCATGCGCCGCACCTCCCATCTGCAATTTCAACTATACCACAGCGCGCCTGCAAATGCAAAAGCGGAAGCCGCAGGTGATCCCTGCGGCTTCCGGCTGCACCGTTATTCTTCTTCGGCATCCATGTCCGGTTCGTCGTGTTCTTCTGTCTCCGGCTGCTCGGCAGTGTCTTCTTCATCCTGCTCCAGCGCGTCCTCGATCAGTCCGATGATGAACTGCTTCTGTTTGAGACCGTTTTTCTTGAGGTATGCCTTCAGCCGCTCGAAGAGTTCCTCCGGGAGCTGGATCGCCATGGTTCTCATATCGCCTGTCATTTTTGTTCCTTCTTTCATTTTGTAATAATCTGTGATAAGCTGTTCTACGAATTCGCTGAGTGTTTGTCCGGATCGTTCCTGCTCCTGCCGCACACGCGCGTGGAGGGCTGTGTCGATTTGGGCGCAGAGGTTTTTCTTGTCTGCCATTGAGCTTCGTCCTTTCCTTTTTGATTTGCAAGGCAAGCATACTGTAAGCACAGAAACAAAGCTATTCACAATAAGCAACAAGAAAAGTGTGTAAAATGAAGCATATTACAAGCCAAAAATCTGCGCTCATTTTCCTAAAACTTCTGCGATACCCGCCATGATATACTCTGCACAGGGCAGTGCGATGGCATTTCCGAGCGCAGTATAGCGGTTCGTGCTGCAAATTTCTCTGCCGTCTGCTCCATATTTTGTCCACCCCTCCGGCAGTCCCATGAGACGCTCACATTCTGTTTCTGTTAGAAAGCGAATGCAGCCGCTACTTGGATCATCCTCATACCAAAAGGCAAAAGGATATAGTTCGGATGCTAGAAGAGTGGGAAACGGATCTGTCCGCTTTCCAAAGCTTCGGAGAAACATCCGCTGATCGTGGTGCTTGGCGCCACCGCGCATTCGCAGTCCGGAAAAGGGTTGGACGATGGGTATACGCCGCCCTGCTTCAATAAAATCTCCTCGATCGGCTTCGGCGGCGGACACCCCGCCAGCACTGCACAGATTAAAATTCTGGAACAGTGGGCGGGACTTAAATAATATTTCTCCGGCACGTTGGCCTGTAAAATCTGCCACGAGAAAGATTCTTTGCCTGCGTGCAATTCTGGGGTTTGCCCAATATTGGGCGTCCAGGATGCGCCAAGCGAGATCACATCGTCTCCCTCGCACCATTCCGGCATCTGCCCACTGTCCAGAAGCAGGCATTGGAATTTCGGCGCCCGTGAACGCTCGCAGTACGGAGAGATAATCCAACCGGTTTCCTGATAGCCGAGCTCCGACGACGTTTTCCCAAACAGCGATTGCTGGAAAGCGATTTCCACTGGCATTCCTCATTTCATCAATAATTCGAATTGCCTGATAAAACAGGCTTGATTTTACGCCTTGAATGCCGGATTTGTCGCCAATTTGCGAGAAATTTTGACAGGGTGAGCCAAACGTGATCACATCGACCGCTGGAATTTTGCTGCCGGATAACTCTGTAATGTCCCCCAAATGAACCATTTCAGGAAAATGGCGTTTTGTAATGGAGATTGCATCCGGCACGATTTCACTTGCCCATACCGGTACAATTCCATGTCGGCTTGCAGCCAGAGGGAATACACCAATGCCGTCAAAGAGGCTGCCCATTGTCAGCTCCGGCATTACATTCCTCCGAGCTGCGGTTCCTCGCTGTACTGCCGCAGCTCGTCCAGAGACGCAGCCATGAAGTCATGCACCCGCATAGCTCCGCCGAGGAAGTTGGGCGAAGTGTCTTCTGTCAGATCTATTCTGTCCGCGCCGCCGAAGTCAATGGGTTCCTTTGTAAGCACGGTACCGCCATGATTGACCACTACGAGCGGAGCAATGTAGCAGAAGTTGCCCGTATCGCAGCTTTCATAGAGGTCATACGCACAAAGGCCCTCCGGCACAGCCGCACGAGGGATTCTGCCGTTTGAAAAGAGCGCAGGACGATCCAGCACCTCGATCATGTCTAAGTCTTCATCTAAAAAGTTTGTGTTCATGCTCTCACCTCCGTCATGCCGCAGCCGCCTTTGCGACGGTTTTTGTAATGTTGATCGCCGTCTGCGCCGTGTAAACCGCGCTGGACAGGTTTGCTCTGGCCGATGTGTCCAGACCGAATGCACCCGCGATGCGCGGAATTTCTCCGGCAGAGAGCATCAGTCCCAAGCCGAGCAGGGCGTGTTCATTGAACAGTGACAGTCCCGCGATCAGAATCGTGGCCTGCAAAAAAGCCGTGAGGCAAAGCCCCACAACCTGCTTGCACCACTGATAGAACCCGTCCAGATACCCGCGCGGCACAGAAAACATATACAGACTGCCGACTGCAATCTGGATGAGCAGAATGCCGCCGCGCTTCAAGTTTGCAAAGAATACCTTGATGACCGCATACGCCATGAGGATGATGCAGAACAGCACCATGATTGGGCTTGTGACCGAACCGAAGCCGCCGACGTGCGTCGTAGCAAAATCTACGAAGTTTTCAACGGTCAGCTCGTCGATGATGTTTCCGGCGACCGTGCCGAAGCTCGCACCCGCACCGCTGATGGCATATCCAAAATTCGCCTGCAAGGACACGCAAAGCTCATAAAGCCTGATCGGTACAACCGTAAAAAGACTGACCGCCATGAATCCCTTGATGAGATTCATGGCGGTCCCTTTCACATCTGCTCTGCCGGACGAGTATTCCAGCCCGCATTCCGCGCACGCGACCACGAAGCCAACCGCATACAAAATCCAAGCAAGATACGAGAAAAACAGGACGATGCTCTGCACCCAGCTCATTTCAAACATCTCGGCTCCCATATTGCCCATTTCTGCGAAAAAGTTTGCAAGGAAGCCGATGATCTGCTTGTAGACCCAGTCCATGATCTGTTCCAAGATTGTCGATGCGACGAAATCCCAGATAAACAAGCCGCGTCACCTGCCTTTTCTTTCCGAATTGATCACAGCCCGACGATGCCCCAGATATAGGTCGGCGCGGTCAAAGTGAAGACCAAACACGCAAAGAGAATGGCGGGCGCAGTCCATTCAAACTGCCCAGATTTCCGATAGTCAAAATATGCGGTACCTAATTTTACGAAGAAAGCAATGGCCAAAACCATATCAATTACGGGAAAAACTACGTTATCCACAACAGTTTTGATCTGTTCGGATGCCGTGGTCCAAGTGCTTTCGACGGCGGATGCAACATCGCCGCTGCCGGCTGCCGAGGCAAATGTTGCAAACATCAAGCAGGCAAGTGCGCAGAAGACGAGCAGTCTTCCGCGCTTCAGAATTTTCATCATAAATTATTCCCCCTTCCATTCCAGCACGAATACGACAGCCAGGACATCCTGCTCAGTCACGGGCTGCGAGACCGCCGACACAACGGCATCGTAGGAGAGCGGCAGTTTTCCATTTTCCGCAATCGTCCACGGTGAGGTCAGCGAGAATGTTTCTGCATCACCGGTTTTCGTCGTCACAGAATCGTTGATTTTGAAACCAAGCTGTTTGGCATCGACTTTGGCGTGCGCCATGTCGGTATCAAACGGAACAAGCTGCCAGCCGTTTTTGGTAGAAATCGAAACGCTGGATACAACGACCTCGCCGGTAGAACCGTTGATGATTTCTGCCGCGCCAACGTGAACTTCTCCACCCTCGTCAACGACGAGCGGCAGCGTGACCGGCACAGTTACGGAGAACACTTCGGTAATTTCCCAATGCGCATAGTAGGTGCTGTCACCATCTGTTTTGTAGACGGTGTTGGCATCGACCTGTGTGCCGCCGTTCGCTTCCGTGAACCAGCCGAGGAATTCGGCGTTCTTGCGCGTCGGTTCGGTGGGGAGGACGAGTGCTTCGCCGTAGGTCTGCTTTGTCGTCTCTGTATTTCCATCACCGAGATTCCATGTGACCGAATAGCTGTTGGCAGTAAACTGCGCATAGAAGGTCTTGGCTGCCGTGATGGTCACGGTGTTGTACAAGCTGCCGCCAGAAGCGGCGGTGTACCAGCCCTTGAAAGCGTGACCGGTCTTGACCGGCGTGCTCGTCGGGGCGGTTGCCGTCGCATTCGGCTTGCCTGTCGTGGTGATGCTGGCCTTGCCATCAATGGTGCCGCCGTTCGTTCCGGCATCCCACTTGATCGTCAGGCTGACAGTTGCACCGCAATCGTCGCACTTTCCATCGCCGTTCGCATCGGTGTGGTTCGCATATTCCTCGCTGGAATCTCCACAAGCAGAGCACGTTTTTGTGCGTTTGTGCTGCGTATCGTCCGCTCTTGTCCACGAACCATAAGAATAGCTGTGATTGGCATAGTCATAGGTTGACGCACCGCAGCCGGAACAAGTCTTGCTTCTGCGGTGCTGGGTGTCAGAATACTTGCTCCACGAACCGGTAGAATAGCTATGATTACCGTAATCCGTAGTGCTGTATCCGCAGGTGCGGCAGGATGCCGTTCGGCTATGTTGACTGGAAGAAGAATTGCTCCACGAGCCATAGCTCATGCTGTGGCTGGCGTATTCGTAATCCGAATCGCCGCAGTTCCGGCAATAGGCTTCGCGCCGGTGCTGACTGCTGGAATATTCCTCCCAGCTTCCATAAGAATAGCTGTGGCCGGTTGCATATATGGTTTCGCGCTTGCTCTGGCCGCAATCGCAGCTATATTCCCGATAGCCGTTCCGCGTACACGTTGCGTCCTGCTCATAGTCCAGCACCCAGATGTGACTGCCGCAGTCCGGGCAGGTCCACGAACCATACGAACCAGAACCATGGTCTTTATACACATAAGTGCCAAGATTTTTTGTGTAATGGCAGAGGTAGCACTCATAGTACTCGGCATGGCCGCGCGAGGTATGGGTCTGCGATACATACGTTCCTTGCAGTGAGTATTTCCCGCAGCTTGGGCAGTTGCCAACAATGCCGGTAGAAGCGGTCAGCGAAATGCTGGGGACTTTCTGGATGCCGGACACGGATGCGGTATTGACTGCCGTGTTTGCAGTGTCCGCATTGGGATACACGCCGTACAAATCGTAAAAATACCGGTTGCTGCGGTTGGAAGCCGCCCAATCATAGGTATAGAACGGCACCGTTGCTTCCGGGTAGCCGATGATGTAGGCGATATAGAGCGTATCGCCGGAATCGGCTTCGCGCCAGAACGCATCCTCGCCGATGCTTTCCAGCACGGTTTCGCCGTAATACATGGTGATCGTGTTCAGCTTCGAGCAGCCATAAAAGGCGTGTGTGCCAATGACCGGAGCCAGCGGCAATTCAGCGGTAGTCAGCGCCGTGCATCCCTCAAACCAATATGCCAGATCTGAGATTGTCAAGGTGCTCATATCGTCGTACCAGACTTCCGTGATTTGTTCCCGATATTCCGCCCACGGCTGGTCATCTGCGCTTTGGAATACGGGCGCTTCGCCGCTGCCAGAAATGGTCAGCCAGCCGTGCGAATCAAGCTCCCATTTGATTTTGCTGTCCGGGATCGTGCCGCTGGCGATCGTATCACTGGCCGCAAACGCCGAAATGCTCAGGGAGAGCATCATGCAGAGGGTGAGCATCAAAGCTGCAAATTTTCTCATTTTCATGTTTTACCCCTCCTCTGTAATCGCAGTAATGGTAAAGACGATTGTAGCGGCGTTGATGTTCGTCGCAGCTTCGCTGGCCGAAACTTTTGCTTTGTAGCGGATGGCGAGATTTTTCTCGGCGGCAATCGCCGGAAACGCGCCGTCCACAAGCGTCAGACTGCCTGCGCCTTTCGTGCTACAACCATTGATGCTAAGTGCGATGCTGTTCTTGCTTGCCGTAAAATCGTCAAAATTGCCGATTTCAAACGTTCCTGCCTGCACATCCACCTTGGTCACACGAATCGCACCGTTTTTGGCGGTGTTGGTAATCATGGCATTATTGGCTGTCACAACATAGCCATCCACCAGTGAAACCGGCAAGCAAGCCGGAACCGTACACGAAATCGGCGTGACGGTATTGACTACCGTAAGGGTAATTGGCACTTTTGCTTCGGTCGTTTCCGCTGCCGACGCACCCGTAGCCAGTGATAGGATCATTGTCAGTGCCAACAGTAAAGTGATAAGTTTCTTTTTGCTCATCACTGCACCTCCTTGGGCCACAAATACGCTGTGTGCAAAACGAGTTCGGTTCGCATGGAGCCGATCTGCTTGCCGTCGCGGAATGCTGTGATCGTGACCGTGCAATCTGTGTTGCCGAACTCCGGCGCTTCCAGCAACGTCAATGTCGAGATGGATTTTCCAGCGGCAAGCTCAAAAGCGTCGGCAATCAGTGTATTGTCCTTGTTGCGGCGAATCTCAATTTTGTAGGTATCCGATTTGCTGTTGTTGACGAACTCAGCCTTTACGGATTGTTCTCCGACCAGAGCATATAGATGAGCAGGAGCAGTAAGAGCAATCTGATTGTCTGAGACGATGGCATTGAGCTGCTTTTGCGCTTCACGCAGTCCGGAAACGTCGTAAAAAATGACTTCTG
>OLSX01002566.1_pt1 | contig 15854 bp, 19 predicted proteins | sample 1673141 | NCBI WGS metagenome assembly OLSX01 (sample SAMEA3136759, study PRJEB25190) | human gut metagenome | biome: human gut; feature: human-associated habitat; material: faeces | place: Austria | collected 2013
TCTTTTCATTTATTCTATTTCTTGAATTCACCATTTTGCTAATATAGCCAAAAAATAATCATATTTTAGTTTATTGTGGTGCAACAACAGTAAATGATATTGATTTTGATGATAGACATGCAAATTCAGATGACTTGCGACAAATAGATGCAGTAACAAGTTTGCTGTATAAAAAGCATGGAATGTTAGTTAGCAAATTCACTTCTGAAGAAGATTCAGCGACAAGAAGAATATTAATTAGACAATTTGCTGAGGGGACTTCTTGTCAAGTTTTAGCAGCAATAAAATGTTTAGATGAAGGGGTAAGTATTAAAAGTATTGAAAAAGCATTTATTTTGGCAAGTAGTGTGAATCCTAGAGAGTATGTTCAGAGACGAGGTAGAGTATTGCGCTTATATGAAGGAAAACAATATGCATATATATACGATTTCATAACATTACCGCGACCATTAAATAAAATTGAGGATTTTATGGATTTGAGTAATGATTATTCACTAATAAAGCGTGAAATGATTAGAATGCTAGATTTTGCAGAATTATCAGAAAACCCAAGTGACACAGATAGATTAAAAAGATTGATTGAAGAAAAGTATAAGAGGAATGATGAATATGGATGTAGATGAAAAAAAATTTGCAGGAAATTCAAAAATAGATAAAGTGTTAGTGTCTTGGTTAAGAAGTAAAACATTAAAAATTGAAAGAGATAATGAAAAAGCAGAAAAAAAGATGACAAGTACAGAATTGTCAAAAGAAATTGCAAATGAGATTAGAAAGAGTGTAAAAAATGTTGATTAAAACAATAAATATGCGGAATTTTTTGCCGTTTAAAGATGAAACGCAAATTAGATTTTGTACTGACCCATCAAAAAATGTAACAATTATTTTAGCGGAGAATAATGTTGGTAAAAGTAGTTTGTTAAAAGCATTTTTATGGTGCTTATATGGTGGAGAGGCTCTGAAGGATGATGTATTAAATGTCGAAACAAAAAACTTTCTTATGAAAGGAATGGATGGTAAAGCAGACAAGACATATGTAAGATTGGAATTAGAGCACGATGATCATCACTACATTATTATCCGTACAATGAGGTATTCTCATCAAGGAAATAGATTGAATAAGAGTGAATCTTTTGAAATCAATCTTGTTGATAGCAATGGAAATTGCAGTCCGGCTCGTTCTTCAGAATACAAAAAAATTATCAATACAATTTTACCGAAAGATCTATCTGAATATTTTTTCTTTGAAGAAAAAAAGTTTTCAAATATCGGAGAAACAAAGAGTATAAAAAAATCAGTTGAAGATTTTAGTGGTTTGACAGTTTTAAATAATGCTATTAGAGATCTAAATGGAGCTAAAAGAGTATTGAGCGATGAAATTGTTCTGACAAATAACGCAAAGTTAACTTCATTTAAAAACAAATATGATGAATACAGTAAAAAGGCTGAACAAAGTCAGAAAGATTATGATAATTACAAAAAGGAAAAAAAATACTGGGCTGAACAAAGAAAAAATAAAACTGAAGAATTGTTTGAGCACGCTGACGCAGATCATTTAAGAAAACAAATTGAAACTGAGCGTAATCATTTGCAAAGAATTAAAGAAGATGAGCTAAAGAAAGAAAATAATGTTATTTCAAAATTTAATCAAAATTTATTTGAATATCTGACATCAAATATTTATATTCAAAAAACTGTTGAAGAAATATTGAATAATTCAGATGATGGCGAACCTGTTGATAGCGTTACAGGTGTAGAAGTTAAAACAATAGATGAATTAATTCAAAGAGGATATTGTATTTGCGGGACGAAATTTGAAAAAGACAGTGATATATATAGGCATTTAATGAAAGAAAGAGCAAAAGTTCCTCCAAATAGTTTGTCTGATGTGGTGAAAAATCTTCGTTCTAGATTATCTGCTTATTCTGAGTATAAAAAGAGTTATAAAGATTCAGTTGAACAAGCATATAAAGAATTATCTGATAGTAAAGGGGAAATTGAAAGAACAACAAATTCATTGATTGATTTAGAAAATCAAATTGATGATAATACTGATACAGCTCAAATTCGACAAGATATGAAGATAGCAGAAGAAAAAGAACAATCTTTTGAAAGAAAAATGAGAGAGGCACAAGGTAGTATTTATTCTAATGAATCTCAAGTAAAACATTATGAAGATCAAATCAGGCTTCTCACACGTCACGATTCAAATAATAAATTAGCACAATTAAGAATAGATTATGTGGATGCTATTAAAGAGTCATTACAAACAAAATTAGATGAAAAAAGGGAAATCATTTTAGAAAAAATGAACGAATATGTTTCTAATTATTTCAATAAATTGTATCATGGAGAGCTCTATCTAGATATTGATGAAAACTATAAAATTAAATTTTATCTTGATTCTGAACATACAATCTTAGGAGAAAAACTTGGTACAGGAACTTCAGATATAAAAAATTTTGCATTTGTTTTTGGACTTGAACAGCTAGCTAAGGATAAAATAATGAATGAATCTGAAGATGATGATATTTTTGAAACTGAACAATATCCAATGTTTCTTGATGCACCTTTCTCACATGCGGATGGTGTTCATATTGAAAATTTGTGTACTTTAGTTCCAACAGTTGCTAATCAAGTAATAATTGCTATATCGACGAAGGATTGGAATTTGACAGAAGAATATTTAAAAGAATATGTTGGAAAGATATACAGAATGAATCCACTAGGAGAACAATATACTGTTGTTCATGAAATGTCAAAAGAGGGTTAAAAATGTTTGATAAAGATTTTGTTTTTTATGGAAAACATGCAAATTATGCACAGTTTTTATGTAAAGATAAGCGAGTGGAAAGTGAAACACGAGCAAATGTATTTGAAACGCTAGTAGATTTGATGCTTGTTGCTCCTTTGTTTGGAGTAATATATGGGAGATATGTTCCTGAGAATGATAAATCTGTAGAAGGAAAAGCAAGTGTTCAATTAGCTCAGATTTCAAGTAGACGTACAAAATTGACAGAGTGTTATAGACTGGTGATGCTTGCTAATTATAATGGTGATTATACAAATGCTTCAAAAATTGACCAGGCTTTTAGACATGATTTAGATCGTGATATTGAAAATCCAAATATGAAGATTTTTGAATCATATATGAGAGGTGGTATAGAGTATTTGTACGAAAAATTTAAAGATGTTGATTCGAAAGGTGCTGATAAAAAATATTATACTTGCGGAATAATAGATGACTTAGTAATATCTCTTTATGATGAGGATGAGGAAGAAGAATTATTTTAAGTTTCAACTGAAATTTTTGAATGATTTTGTATTGGTTTGAAAATATAAACTTGTAATTTTCAAATAAAAAAGCAACACTTTCATTTGTTGGATATTCATTACCAAATGATGTGTTGCTTTTGCTGTATTAGCCTTTAATTGCTTTATCGTATGCTTTCTTTGTCTTTTCATCAAAGCATACCCATACAATTTCCTCAAATGCATCTGGTAGAGCATCTGTAAATTCCTTTACTGCTTGATACGCTATATGTGCAGCTTCATCCAGTGGATAGCTATAGACACCTGTAGAAATAGATGGAAATGCAATTTTTCGAATTCCATTGATCGAAGCAAGCTTTAAAGAATTTACATAACAATTCTTTAACAGTTGTGCTTCATTACCATTTCCGTAATAGACAGGTCCTACTGTATGAATGATATATTCACAAGGAATACGATAGGCAGAAGTAATCTTTGCTTCACCTGTAGGACAGCCATGCAGCTTTCTACATTCTTCTAATAAGAGTGGTCCAGCTGCTCTATGGATTGCACCATCCACACCACCTCCACCAAGTAAAGATTCATTTGCGGCATTGACAATGGCATCCATGCCTTTGATTCTTGTAATGTCTCCTAAGACTGTAGTAATCTTTGTCATCGGATGTAATGTGCTCCTTTGATTTCTAGATTTAATAATCGTTTTCTTTCTTCTTCTGGTAATACACTTGTGTATAGCTGGGTGGCTTGAAATTCTATATCACGATATGACTTTGGAATTTCTGCAAACTTTGAGGCAATATGCACTTCTTCTTTGCGTTTTGAATGCAGCCATTCTCTACCCTTGTTATTAAATGCCAGGATACGGAGTGTATCTAGCTTTGGCAAGTTCTTTACGTCTTCTTTTGTGATCTGCATCATGATCTGTACAAGACATCGTCTAATCTTGCTTGCGGTATAGCGATAGTTCACGCACGCCTGTATGAATTCCTGGTATGTTGCGCATTTCTCTGCGTTTTTCTTTAGGTGATTTTCAATGCCTTCACTGATCAAGAAATATTCAGATAACTTAGAAGATGGCGTCATCATTAAATATGTTCGAATATATGGATAGAACATATCCATTGTGACATAAGATGAGTGCAACAGTTCTTCTTTCATTGGTGTAGTGATTTCAATGTCTTTCTTCTGCATGCATGCATTTCTAATGGCATATGCACTTGCAAGTGGTTGAATCGTTTCATCGAAGTATCCTGTATTTCTTTGAATCAATACTGGTTTGATCTTTGTATCTTTGATGGCTTTTAAATAACATACAGCTAAGATGTCATTTGGTTCCATTTGTGATGTGAGTAATGAATATGCTTTTGGAAAGGATACACCTGTATCCATGATTTCTTTGATGTGATTGAGATTGACAGGGGTATCTGCAATCTCTGACAGGTTTTCAATATTTCCACATTCGCTGCCAAATGAAATATAATCTACATCTGCCAGTTTCAATAGATCTACACCACCTTGTGCAAATTGATGGGCAGCTTGGGTTGCGTAGATGTATGGTAATTCGATGACAACGTCAATTCCATTTTTTACTGCTGCTTCTGCTCTTTTCCATTTATCAATAAATGCTGGTTCTCCTCGCTGCATAAAATGAGATGACATGATGGCAATCATGACATCTGCGTTTGTTTTTTTTCTTGCTTGTTCAATCTGATATTGATGTCCATTATGAAATGGATTGTATTCACAAATAATTCCACATGTTTTCATGTCTCTATTGTATATGAAAAAAAGTTGAAAGCCAAAACTTTCAACTTTTGTGAATTAAAGAATACCGAATGGAGTGTCAGCTACGACCCAGTCAAGAAGAATTTCTTCATTTGGATTGAGCTTGCCAACGAGGTTGTATTCATTGGATACTTCAATATCATGACATACGACCCAGAGTTCACCACGGTAATGTTCCAGGTTGTCGTTAACAATCAATAGATCACCACGATGTGCTGTAAAGCCTTCCTTTGATCTTGGTGGAATGGACTGTCCTTTGAAGACAACACGTGTTCCTGAGCTTCTCAGGATGTCATCGTTGCAGTCACCACGCTGGTTGTGCTTGTCGTAATATACGATTTGTTTTTCAAGTGGTGTGATGTCATCAACAAGTGTAGCTTTCATTGTGATCTTTGTAAGATCTGTATCAGCCATTGCTTTGAGTTCTTCGTCACTTGCATATGCATTACCAACTAAGATATCCTGACATAGATTCATCGCAATTAGGTGTCTTAGCTGAAGATCAATTGGAAGATCTCTATGCATTTCCAGTGTTGGCAAGCCATCAAATACTGGCCATGGACCAAATGTGTTCTTTTCGTTAGAAGAAACGAAAGATGCAACTCTGAAACCTGCATTCTTGTATCTAGATGTTAATTCTAGATATCTCTTTAATCCCATACCTGTATGACGCTGTGGGAAGAAGTTGGAACAGAAACACATATTTTCCTGATCTGCACCTGTTTCAATCAAATTTCTGAAAGCAATGTTGCCAGATGCGTTGTATTCGATCTTGATACCATATGGGTTTCTTGTGATTGCGGCATCTTCTTGAGAAGAGAAATGACCATCTAAACGGATGATATCAAGTCCAATCTCATGGAAAACGGACAAATCATAAGGTGTTGCACCAATGTGTGCGAATACTTCTGGGTTTGTATCCGCAGATACTGTTAAACCACATTCGTGTGCGACCTGACAGAACTTTGAGAAGTTTTTAACGAGTTCCTCTTTGGACTCCTTTACTGATAGGAAACATGTAAAAACTCTCTTGAAGCCTAGTTCTCCTGCTTTTTTCATGTAAGCAAATACGTCTTCGTAAGTGCTGTGTTCTGGATAAACAGATATACCTAATGTTTTCATAATTCCATTGTAAAGGAGGAAAAAAAATAATCAATATGGTAGTTTTTTTCAAATGCATTAAAATATAGAAAAAGACCTGAGGAAATCATCATGAATGAATTTATTTATGGGAAAGAAGAGATGGACTATCTTTGTCAAAAAGATGCAAGAATGAAAGAAGTGATTGAAACACTTGGGATGATTCATCGAGAAGTGGATGAGGATTTGTTTACAAGTGTGATTCACCATATTGTTGGGCAACAGATTTCTACAAAAGCACAGAAAACCATTTATCAAAGAATGAAAGATGGATTAGGTGTAATTGATGAAGATACGATATGTGAAGCAAGTGATGCATATTTACAGAGCTTTGGTTTAACATTTCGAAAAGTTTCGTATATGAAAGACTTTGCTTTGAAAGTTAGAAATCATGAGATTGATCTAGATAGATTGTATGTAAAGAGTGATGAAGAAGTAATTGAAATTTTGCAGTCATTGAAAGGCATTGGCAGATGGACTGCGGAAATGATTCTTTTATTCTGCATGCAGAGAAAGAATGTATTTGCGTATGATGATTTGGCAATTCAAAGAGGGTTGCGCATGGTTTATCATCATCGTAAGATAACAAAACAGTTGTTTGAGAAATATCGAAGAAGATTTTCACCATATTGTTCCATTGCGAGTTTATATCTTTGGGCAGTAGCTGGTGGAAAGATAGAGGGAATGAAAGATTATGGCAAATAATATTATGTATTATGATTCACCAATTGGTAGAATGGTGCTTGTTTCAGATGCAGAAGGACTTTGTGGTGTGTATTTTGTTGGGCAGAAGTATGATCGTGCTGGGGTTGATGATGTCATTGAGCAGGAAGATGAATACTTATTGGATGCAAAGCGATGGCTGGATATTTATTTCCAGGGAAAAGTGCCTGATTTTCTTCCAAATCTGCATATGATTGGAAGTGAGTTTCAGATGGAAGTATGGAGTCAGTTATTACAGATTCCTTATGGTCAAACAACAACGTATGGTTCTATTGCGTCTCATTGTAAAAAAGAACATATGTCTGCGCAGGCAGTTGGCGGTGCGGTTGGCAGAAATAAGATTTCTATTATTGTGCCTTGTCATAGAGTGATTGGCAGTAATGGATCATTAACAGGATATGCTTCTGGATTGGATAAGAAAAAGCAATTGTTGCGTCTAGAGGGTATAAAAAACAAGGAGATTCCTGTAAAATACTAAACTATGAATGAAATAACAATTGATGAATTAAAGAAGTTAGATGCCAGTACATATGTACTGGTGGATATTAGAGAAGAAGAGAAAGTATTAAAGAATCCGATTGACCATAGTGTTGTTCTATCAATGGATGAAGTTGAAAAGTATGCATTTGATCGTGACAAGAAGATCGTTGTTGTGTGTGATCGTGGAAAATTGAGTATTCCTGTTGTACTTGCTTTGTGCAATCAAGGATATGATGCGGTGAGTCTGCATGGTGGATATGTTTCCATTGTCATGGATAAGATGAAAGAAAATAATTCCATACAATTTGCGGAAAAAGCGGAAAGAAGCATCATTAAAACATATCGTAAACAGATCTGGTCAAAGTTTACAAAGGCAGTACGTGATTATGAATTGATCAAAGAAGGGGATCGGATTGCGGTTTGTATTTCTGGCGGAAAAGATTCGATGCTGATGGCAAAGTGCTTTCAGGAATTGCATAAGTATTCTGAGATCCATTTTGATGTGAAGTTTGTGGTCATGGATCCTGGATATTCAAAAGAGAATCGCTTGATCATTGAAGATAATGCGAAAAAGTTGAATATTCCTATTGAAATCTTTGAAACGGATATCTTTGAGAATGTATTCCATATTGATAAGAATCCTTGTTATATCTGTGCAAGAATGCGTAGAGGACATTTGTATAACTATGCTAAAAATATAGGATGTAATAAGATTGCATTAGGTCATCATTTTGATGATGTGATTGAAACAATTGTGATGTCTATGTTATATGGTGCACAGATTCAGACAATGATGCCTAAATTACATTCCAATCATTTTGAAGGTATGGAAGTCATTCGTCCTTTATATCTTGTAAGAGAAGATGATATTAAAGCATGGGCAAAACATAATAACCTGTACTTTATCCAATGTGCATGTAAATTTACAGACACATGTTCTTCAGAGGCGTGCTTAACGCGTCCTCGTTCAAAACGTGTTGAAGTAAAGAATCTGATTCGTGACTTAAAAAAGACAAATCCATATGTGGAACAGAATATCTTCAAGAGTGTTGAAAATGTCAGTTTGAAGACAATCATTGCCTATAAAGATGATAAAGAAAAGCATCATTTCTTAGATACATATGATGATGTGAAATGAAACTTATGAAACAAAACTTGATTTCATAAGTTTTTTTCTTTAGAAATGTATCAATACATGCATAATATGACAGGATCATTATGATAAGATACGTGCATTGAATCGAGGAAAAAATATGAATTTAGAAGAAATGAAAAGAAAGTACGCATATACATTGGCTCGTGTTGGTTTAAACGTACAAAAAGGACAGACAGTTCTTGTGGAAGTGGCAATTGAAGGAAGTGCATTTACACCGGTATTTTGTGAAGAGTGTTACAAGCTTGGAGCGAGTAATGTAGTGGTGCATTATCTGGATCAGGCGAATTTAAAAGTTGCATCTTTATATCGTAGTAAAGAAGATGTTGAAAAAGTAGAAGACTGGGAAGTTTTACAGAATCAAAAATATCTTGATGAAGGTGCATGTTATGTACGTCTTGAAGGAGTGAATCCAAAATTGATGGAAGATCTTCCAGAAGAAAAGGCAAATGCGGTATTTGCACATGTGGATGCAGTGAGAAATATTATGCGTAAGGCAAGTCGTGATAAGCATTGTCAATGGCTGATTGCGATGATTCCTACAAAAGAGTGGGCAGACTATATTATGCCAGATGTAGAGGAAAGCAAACGTTTAGAGGAATTATGGAAGCTGTTATTAAAGCTTTGTTATATCGATGAAACAAATGATGTTGTTCAAACATGGAAAGAAAAAAGGGACAGAAATCATGAAAGAGGAAAGAAAATTGATGCGTATCATTTTACGAAATTTCACTATACCGCATCCAATGGAACAGATCTGGTTGTGGAATTGACACCAGATTCTAAATTCTCCTATGAAAGAAAAGATGATGGAATCTCTTTTACGCCAAATATTCCTACAGAAGAAATCTGTACAACACCTGAAAAGTATGGAACAAATGGTGTCGTATATGCTTCTAGACCACTTGTGCTTGGTGGAAAGAGTGTAGAAAATTTTGGTTTCCGCTTTGAAAATGGAAAAGTTGTAGAAGTCATTGCGAATGAAGGAAAAGAAATGTTAGAAGCACTGGTTCGGATGGATGAAAATGCTTGTTATTTGGGAGAGTGTGCATTAGTGGAATATCATTCTCCAATTTCTATGAGTCACCGTGTGTATTACACAACGTTAATTGATGAGAATGCTTCTTGTCATTTAGCACTTGGCAGAGGATTAAACGTGCAGCAGCCAAAAGATTCTAGATATACCTTCAATGACTCAAAGATTCATATTGATTTTATGATTGGTACAAGTGATATGCATATTGTTGGTACGACAGAAGATGGAAAAGAAGTTGTGATATTTGATCAGGGTGATTTTATGCTGTAGGCATAATATTGCCCTTTTTTTGATTTTCTTGAACGGAATGGTATTCATACACAAAGAGCTGGTAATGGAAAAGAATGTGTAGATATATTGGAAAATAGTGAGGAACATGCATTTGATTTTGTGTTTATGGATATTCAGATGCCGATAATGAATGGCTATGAAGCAACAAAACTCATTCGTAAATCGCAGAGAAAAGATATCCAGAATATTCCTGTTGTTGCGATGAGTGCGGATGCATTTGCGGAAGATGTTGAAGCTTGTTTGAAAGCTGGCATGAATGGTTATATTTCAAAACCAATTGATTTTATAGAAGTGATGAAAGTAATTGAAAAGTATTGTTCAACAAATCAATGAGACGCTATAATAGTTGCGTTATGAAACGATATCTGAATGTAGTATTAGGCTCTGTGTTATTGAGCATTGGTATCTGGCTGTTTGTGACTCCAAATGGAATTAACTTTGGAGGAATGATTGGTACAGCTCAGTTAATTGAACGTTTGCTTCGAATGGTGATTCATATTCCAGCAAATATCAATGTGCTTGGTATTATTAACTTTTGCTTGAATATTCCTTTATTCTTTTTTGCATTGAAAATCATGCATAAAGATTTCTGCGTAAAAACAATTCTTTCTTTGGTGATTCAAACAGTGTTGTTATCTGTTTTGCCGCCATTAAAACAGCCCTTAGTGAATGATATGATACTGAATACGATCTTTGCTTCAGCAATTTGTGGTATTGGGGTTGGAACTGCATTGAGCGGCAGTGGATGTTGCGGTGGTATTGATATCGCCACGATGTGTATTGTGAAAAAACATCCTGATTTTAAAACAGGACAACTATCTATTTATTTCAATATTGTATTGTTTGGTATTTGTCTGTTCTTTGATGATTTGAAGACAATTATGTATTCTGTTTTGTTTGTTGGATTGTTATATACGATTGCTGATCGTTGTCATGCGCAGAATATTAATGTGACTGCTTTGATTTTTACAAAGAATCACGATTTGAAGAAGACAATTATGTCGACGATGGGACGTGGCGTTACGTATTGGAATGGGAAAGGTGCATATACAGAAACAGATACTGAAATCTTGTATGTTGCCATTAACAAATATGAAGTGCAGCAATTGAATGAATTGATTCATGAAGCTGATCCGCATGCATTTGTGACTTTATCGCAAGGATCTATGATTCATGGAGGGTTTGAAAAACGATTATAGAAGACATGGAATGATCTGTGTCTTTTTTTATTTTGAAGATAAATAGTTCGCTCAAAAGTTCGCTCGAAAAAAATGGATACAAAAAAACCGCATAAATAAGCGGTTTTTAGAGCTTAGTATAGTGCCGACTATAGGACTTGAACCTACGACCTATGCGTTACGAGTGCATTGCTCTACCAACTAAGCTAAGTCGGCAGTGCAAATATTATAACTGATTTTTTCTTAATGTACAAATTTATCACATGGATGTTTGCGATAGGCTAAAGGTGTACAGCCATATTCTTTCTTAAACATGCGATTGAAATATGATTGTTGATCAAAACCGCAGGAAGAAGAGATTTGAGAAATGGACTGCTCTGTACTTCTTAAAAGATTTGATGCAATTTCTAAGCGATATAGATTTAAGAAATCAATGGGTGAATGTTTTGTATATAGATTAAACATTCTTGAACATTTTGATATTGATACATTTCCGTATTCAGCAATATCACGCAATGATATCTTATCTGCATAATTCTTGTATATATATGAAGTCATTTTATTTAACAGTTCCATATCATCTAAATGATGTGGATCAACTTCTGGAATGTGTGTTTCTAATCGTTCATAAATCAATTGCAGGATTGTATATGCATCAGACATCATGCCAAGCATGTATGCACTTGATCGCATAGCGTCTAACTGCTGGATGTGATGAAATGCATTGATGAGTGAAGAATGCTGATCAAAGATCATATAGTCAATGCTTGTGTTTTCAACAATTGGTTTTGCATAATTGGCATAAATCAATGGATCATTGGAATAAATAGATGGATGAATCAATACAACATTAAATTTACAATATTCTGATTCGTTTAATGTTGATGAGTGTAATTGATTTGCATTCACAAATATGATTTGACCTTTTGTTACTTTTACCTGTTCATCATTAATGTTGTAATAGAGATATCCATCTAATATTTCCATCATTTCAATTTCTTCATGAATATGCTGGATGGAATGAAAGTTAGAATCTGGAAGCATTTCTTCTTGTTTTACAAAAATCTTTAAGTTGTCGTCTGTGTAATGGACATTGGATGTGTAATTTCTATATAAATTCAGTGTCATGACAAAATTATACAAAAAATAAAGCAAAAATCTACTATTATTTATCTAACAATGCTAATATTATATTACCAACAAGTCAAAGAGGAGGACTTACATATGACAAATAAATACGCAGGTACAAAAACTGAAAAGAATTTACGTGAAGCATTTGCTGGCGAATCTCAGGCTAGAAATAAATATACATACTTCGCTAGCGTTGCTAAGAAGGCTGGCTATGAACAGATTGCTGCTTTGTTCTTAAAGACAGCTGAAAACGAAAAAGAACATGCGAAACTATGGTTTAAGGCTTTAGGCGAATTAGGTGATACAGAAGCTAACTTGAAGGCTGCTGCTGAAGGCGAAAACTATGAGTGGACAGATATGTATGAACGTATGGCACAGGAAGCTGATGAAGAAGGTTTCCATGAACTTGCTGAACAGTTCAGAGGCGTAGGTGCTATTGAAAAGCATCATGAAGAAAGATATAGAAAACTTCTTGCAAATGTAGAAGAAAAGAAAGTATTTGAAAAGAGTGGCGTTACAGTTTGGGAATGCAGAAACTGTGGTCATATCGTAATTGGTACAAAGGCACCAGATGTTTGCCCAGTATGCAAGCATCCACAGTCTTACTTCGAAGTGCATGAAGAAAACTATTAACAGGTGAGAATATGAAATTTTATAAGTGTGAAGGATGCGGTAATTTTATTACATTCTTAAATGAAAAGAGTGGCTGTACTCCAAAATGTTGTGGAGAAACAATGAATGAAGTGATTCCTAACACAACAGATGCTGCAAATGAAAAACATGTTCCTGTGATTGAAAAGAATGGGAATGTTGTAAAAGTAACTGTTGGTTCTGTAGAACATCCAATGGTTGAAAAACACTATATCCAATGGATCATTCTTGAAACAAAGAACGGTTTCATGAAGCATGATCTTCATCCAGAAGAAAAGCCAGAAGCTACATTCACATTGAATGATGGTGATGAAGTCGTTGCAGCATATGAACTATGCAACCTGCATGGACTTTGGAAAGCTGAATAAAACAAACAAAACCACCGAAAGGTGGTTTTACTTTTGTCTAGTCTGTTGCCAGTATGCTGCCATGGATTGATTTGGCTGATTTGTTACATCATCATTGAGATAGTCGCTCAGATCAACCTGCTTTGGATCAAATGCATTTGCTTCTTCTTCACTCTTGAATTCAATTTCAGCATAATAGAATTCTGAAGGCAGTCCTTCATCAACATGACTGACTTCTAAGTGGTGTCCATCTTTTAATAAATATGTGTTTCGTAGTTTATTGATGAGTGGTAAGCCAATGAGATCTTCTAATTCTTCAAACTTCTCTTCTGGAATTTCCATTTCGATTTCTTTTCTTGTGAGTAATCCTGAAGATTTGAAGCAAAGAATGAATTCATCTTTTAATGGCTGATCTTTGGATGAATAAATCATTTTTTCTTCGCGGATGCGTACAGTTGGATGTGTTGCAATATATCCTTGACGCATGTGCTGAGAGAATAGCAATGGTAGATCAGGAAAACCATTTACCATCCATTTTCTTTCAATTTCTAATGGTGTTTTATTTGTCATATTTATATTCTATCTTGTTTTCGATAACGAATGAAGAAAAAAACACAAATCAGAATTTGAATGATTCCTCCCATTGGTGCAGCTAGCCCCATAGGGAATAGTGTATCTGGATAGTAAATAGAAGCAAGATAAGCACCTGGTACTCTACATATAATAATACTGATAACATTGTTCAAGAAGGAAATAAATGGATAGCCACTTGCTACAAAAAAACCTGACAGACAGAAATGAATGCCCGCAATAGCACAATCAAATACATAGGAATGCATATAGGAAGTACCTAGTGAAATAACAGTTGCATCGTTTGTGAATAAAGATAGAACATTCTGAGAAATGAACTGGAAACATATCGCTATGACAATTCCAAATGTAAAAGCAATGCTGGAACAAATGGATAGTGTTTTTCTTGCGAGTGGTTTGTTGTTGGCACCGATTGCCTGAGAAACAATTGTGGAAACGGTAGACATCATTGCAGAAGGAACTAGAAATAAGAAAGAAATGATTTTTTCTACGACACCTACTGCGGCAGATACTTCAACACCTCTGCTGTTTGCGATAATTGTGATGATTAGAAATGAGACTTGAATGAAACCATCTTGTAAAGAAACAGGTACACCGATCTTTAGAATGTTTTGTAGTGTTTCTTGTTGTATTTTGAGATCAGTTTTATGAATGTGAATGAGTTTTTTGCTTTTGATTGCGAGTAATGAGATAACTACACTGACTGCCTGAGCGATAACGGTTGCCAGTGCTGCGCCTGTTGCGTGCATATGAAAAAATCCGACAAATACATAATCTAATACAATATTAGAAAGACAGGCAATGAAGATGAAATACATTGGTGTTTTAGAATCACCAAGGCCTCTGAAGATAGAAGAAACAACATTGTATGCAATGATAAAAGGAATGCCTAGAAAACAGATTGTTAAGTAATTTTCTGTTTCCTGGATTGCTTCTATTGGCGTATTCATGAGTGTGGTAATCATTGCTCTACAGCAAAGCAATGCAATAAGCAAGATGAGTGATAGAAAGGAAAAGAGTGTAATACTGTTTCCGATAACTGTATTGACTTGTTTTTCGTTGTGACTGCCTACATAACGGCCTATCATAACAACAGAGCCTAAAGATAAGCTGACGAGCATGACAGTAACCATATGCATGAACTGTGAACCAATGGAAACGCCCGAGATAGAGGATGCACCATTGTATTGTCCAACAATAAATAGATCTGTCATACCATAGAGTGTCTGCAGAAAATAAGACAATAAAAATGGAAGTGAGAATGTAATAATATTTTTAATTAGGTTGCCTTGTGTGAGATCTTTTGTCATTGTGCAGTCCTTTCTGTTATGAATATAAAAAACCTATCCGAAGATAAGTTTTAGAATTTTGTGAAGTCTGTTTTTTCACCATTAAGCCATCTTCTATGAGAAATTGTACGTTTTACAGCTAATGGGCGAGGTTCTTCAGGAAAAGTAACCATGTTTTTAGCACCATTTTTCCATAAATCATAAATGTCTTCTGCATCTTCAATGAAAGACTGTGCTGGCATTAAACCATATAGACGTGGAGAAATGATCGTTACGGGAATTGTATATTTTGGCGCGTCTTTGCGTACCTGCATCTCCATATGCGGACAAACCATCGCTACATCAACTTCATTCATACGGTCTAATAAATGTAGAATAGGAATAAAAATAAACGTTGCTCTTTCTTTTAATCCTTTTTCTTCGGATTCTTTTTCCAGGTGAGCGGCTAAAGCGCTGGAAGAAAAACCGCCACCACAACAAATTGCAATTCTTAACATTTTGAAAACTCCTTAATTGAATAAAGAAATTGTATATAATTCATCAAAAAAATGTAAGAAAAAATATAAAAAAAGTTCAGCATTTGCTGAACTATCGTGCACCAGACAAGACTTGAACTTGCACGGATCTCTCCATACGCCCCTCAAGCGTACGTGTCTGCCATTCCACCACTGGTGCATCACGCTCAAGTATTTTACATCATAATAGGTAGATACGTCAATGCATTTTTTAAGAACTAGTAATTACGCATGAAACAAATCGAGATTTTAAAGCTCGATTTGTTTGCTTCCA
>OLSX01002567.1_pt1 | contig 15850 bp, 10 predicted proteins | sample 1673141 | NCBI WGS metagenome assembly OLSX01 (sample SAMEA3136759, study PRJEB25190) | human gut metagenome | biome: human gut; feature: human-associated habitat; material: faeces | place: Austria | collected 2013
TCAAATAAAAAAGAAGAAGTGAGGATGAGCGAACGGGATATAAAAGTACAAGCTATCATAAACCCTATATCAGGTGTAGGGTCGAAGCGCAAGATACCTAAGATGATCGAAGGGATCTGCTCGAAAAAGAACTGTTCGTTAAACATTTCTTTTACAGAGTATGCAGGCCATGCCAGCGAGTTGACTCGGCAAGCCATAGAGGAAGGAGCTGAATATATTTTGGCGGTAGGCGGTGACGGGACGGTGAATGAGATAGCGAGAGCTATGATCCATTCGAATGCGATCTTAGGTATCATCCCGAAAGGTTCGGGCAATGGCTTAGCTAGAGAATTGCACATACCGATGGACGTGAAAAGAGCTATCGATCTGATCGCGAAAGGGCATGTTACGACGATAGATTGCTGCCGGGCGAACGGACAGGTCTTTTTCTGTACCTGTGGAGTCGGTTTTGATGCCGCCGTCAGCCAGAAATTCGCAAATGAGAAACGGCGCGGGTCTCTTACTTATATAAAGAATACGATAGAGGAGTATCTGAGCTATAAGCCTGAGCCTTATGAATTGGTGGTAGATAATCAGACGATCAAGGAGAAGGCGTTTCTAGTCGCTTGCGCGAATGCTTCGCAATATGGTAATAACGCGTTTATCGCTCCGCATGCGAATATACAGGACGGACGGATGGACGTTACGATCTTATCCCCTTTTATGCCATTGGATATTGCTCCTTTGGCCATCCAATTGTTTACCAAACAGATTGATCGGAATAGTAAGATTAAGACGATGAAAGCCCAGCAAGTCACGATTATTCGCCAACATCCGGGCGTGATGCACTTGGATGGAGAACCGATCATGGCAGATCGCCGTATCGATATTACGGTGGAACCGAAGGCCTTACATGTGCTGACTCCGGAGGTTGTGTCTTTCACCAAGGAGGTACATAATTTATTTGACGAGGTAACTCGCTTCTTCGATAAAAAACTTCCTTACATTTTCAAGTAAAAGTCTTTAGCTATAGCGGTGAATTCATCGCTATATCGATGCCGCTCGATTTCTAGGGTCAGATGAGACGACTTGGGTTTTGCTACCGGCGTCGCTGAGAGTTCTATTAATAAACGCTTAGGAGGGGCGTCCGGTATGGGGGAAACGTGGGCTTCTCTCGATGGCGATAAAGACTCTTCTCGAGCGAGGTCTATTAAAGACTCCCGTTGATCAAAGGGAAGCACCAAGGCGATATTTCCTTCGGCTGCCAACAGTTTGCGGCTATCACGCAATAAATCCGGGAGTGATAGAGTATCCGTATGCCGGGCTAGATTACGTTTAGTATCCGGGCATTTCAATGAATCAATAAAATAGGGTGGGTTGGATACGATCAAGTCATATTTGATATTCTCATCCGGCATATATTCGGAGAGCGAGGTTTGATAGACTTGTATCCGGTTGGCGAAAGGCGATTTCGCGATGTTTTCCCGAGCTTGTAAACATGCGTCTGAATCTATATCGATAGCGTCTAGGATCGCGGTGCTACGCTGCGCCAGCATGAGGGCGATCAATCCCGTTCCGGTTCCCACATCCAAAATCCTCTGACATCTCTCTATGCTAGCCCACGCCCCAAGCAAAACGCCATCCGTTCCGACTTTCATGGCACATTTATCGTGCCATACCGTAAATTTCTTGAATTGAAAATAAGGATTTGCCATATCTCTATCGATTGTATGCCGCGAAATTAGTAAGAATTGAATGAAAAGCTGTAACTTTGGCACGTTTATTGTATTAACATATACAATGATGAATGTATATATGAAAGAAAAGACGAGAGTATTTTGCCAGAATTCGTTTGATGACTTGGATGACAATATTGGTATCGTAATGCCAATTCTTACAGAATGCGATGTAGATGAGGATTTCACAGAAGGAATAGAGAAAGTTGGAGACACTATACCCATTCTTCCGTTAAGGAATATGGTACTCTTTCCGGGTGTAGCCATGCCGGTGATTATCGGGCGTCCTAAATCGATGCGCCTGATCAAAGAGGCTGTACATAAAAAGAGTTTGATCGGAGTTGTTTGCCAGAAAGAGATGGGTACGGAAGATCCTATCTTAGAGGATTTATATACAACCGGGGTAATCGCTGACATCGTTCGTGTCTTAGAGATGCCGGACGGTAGTACTACTGTTATTCTTCAAGGTAAGAAACGCTTTGAATTGAATGAGTTGACCGAGACAGATCCGTATCTTTCCGGTAAGATCACCGTATTGGAGGACACGAAGCCGGACAAGACAGACCGCGAGTTCGAGGCTTTGATCTCAACGATCAAGGATTTGACCATCAAGATGCTTGGGGCCGTGGCTGAACCTCCCCGGGATTTGATCTTCTCGATCAAGAATAATAAGAATGTCTTGTATGTGGTCAATTTCTCTTGTAGCAATATACCGAGTGGATCGGCCGAGAAACAGCAATTGTTATTGATCGGGGACTTAAAAGAGCGTGCGTATCGGTTACTTTTTATCTTGAACCGCGAGTATCAGCTGGTGGAGTTGAAAGCTTCCATCCAGATGAAGACACATGAGGATATCAATCAACAACAAAAAGAATATTTCCTTCAACAGCAAATCAAGACCATTCAAGAGGAATTGGGCGGGAATATCAATGAGTTGGAGATAAAAGAATTACGGGAGAAAGCCAGTCGTAAGAAATGGCCTGCCGAGGTAGCGCAGGTCTTTGAGAAGGAATTGCGAAAATTGGAACGATTACATCCGCAATCTCCGGATTATTCCGTACAGACGCAATATGTCCAGAATATCGTTAACTTGCCGTGGAACGAGTATAGTAAGGACAATTTCAACTTATCTCATGCCCAGAAGGTCTTAGATCGTGATCATTATGGTTTGGAGAAGGTGAAAGAGCGTATTATCGAGCATCTGGCGGTATTGAAGCTGAAAGGGGATATGAAATCTCCGATTATCTGTTTGTACGGTCCTCCGGGAGTCGGCAAGACTTCATTGGGGCGTTCCATCGCAGAGGCTTTGCGCCGTAAATATGTACGTGTTTCTTTAGGTGGATTGCACGATGAGGCCGAGATCCGCGGACATCGTCGTACCTATATCGGCGCTATGTGCGGACGTATCATCCAGAATATACAGAAGGCGGGAACATCGAACCCTGTCTTTATCTTAGATGAGATCGATAAGATCACGAATGATTTCAAGGGGGATCCGGCATCCGCTTTATTGGAGGTCTTGGACCCGGAGCAGAATAATGCGTTTCACGATAATTATCTGGATATCGATTACGATTTAAGCAAGGTGATGTTTATCGCTACCGCTAATAATTTGAATACGATTTCCCAGCCATTGCTGGATCGTATGGAACTGATCGAGGTGAGCGGTTATATCATGGAGGAGAAGGTAGAGATCGCAGCGAAGCATCTCGTGCCTAAGCAGATGGATGTACATGGCTTGAAGAAAGGTTCCGTGAAATTCCCCAAGAAAACCTTACAAGTGATCGTTGAAGCCTATACACGCGAGAGCGGTGTCCGGGAATTGGATAAGAAAATCGCCAAAATCATGCGTAAGCTAGCCCGTAAGGTCGCTAGCGACGAGCCTATCCCGACGAGCATTAAGCCGGAGGATTTGTATGAATATCTAGGGGCGGTCGAATATTCCCGCGATAAATATCAAGGGAATGACTATGCCGGCGTGGTTACGGGATTAGCTTGGACGGCTGTTGGTGGTGAGATTCTTTTCGTGGAGTCGAGCTTAAGTAAAGGTAAGGGGTCAAAGCTTACTTTGACCGGGAATCTGGGAGATGAAAAGTCAGTTATTGAACAGCTTAAGTTTGGCGGGGTTGATTTTTCAAGAGTGTCTATTTCTTCAATATCAGACGATATTCCAGCATTAAAAGTAATTCAGATGCCATTTTTATATTCTGATGGACAGGAAATGTTTGATGTATTGAATGGAGAAGATGGCATGCAGTTCATAGATGAAATAGAGGAAAGTAGTCTTGGCGTCAGGGCATTATCATGGTACGATGCAGGAGCACGAAGTTTTTATTTTGTAAAGCCGGTTACATCAATACAGGATTTATATGGACTGAATATAAGAGTACAGGAATCGGAGCTCATGTCTGAAACTGTAGAATTGCTGGGAGCTAATCCAGTGAAAATGTCATATTCAGAAGTGTATAAGGGGTTTCAGACTGGGAAAATAGATGGTGCAGAAAATAGCCTTGTAGCATATACATATTCTAAGCATTATGAACAGGCCAAATACTGTCTGGTCGATGAGCACACAAGAATTCCAGAGGTTCAGCTTGTATCCCAGTACACATGGAGTAAATTGTCAGATGATGACAAAATGATAATAACAGAATGTGCTAAAGAATCCGCTGTTTATGAAAGAAATATATGGAATAATACAGAGAAAGAGGCAGTTAATATAATTAAAAACGAAGATATAACTGTAACTAAAGTTAGCGATGAAGAAAGGCAAAGTTTAAGGGGAAAATTACAGCCTATATATGATAAATATTGTACAGGTTATAACGATATGATTGAAAAAAATGAGAAAGAGTAGGAATGTCTATGTCTCTAAAAACGAAATTTCAATATGTATATACAATAGGTAGTGTTATTATTTTGACTGCGCTTGTATCAGGAGTGTTACTTTCCATAAAAGGAATGAATATGCTGACTAATACGCTGGATAGTAATGAAAAAGCCATAGATTTGTATAGAGCTGTAGTTATGGAACGTAATACATTAAAATTATATTTTGAAGATGCACAGGAAATATCTTCTGACCAGGTTAATGAAGCTAGAAACAATACCAAAAGTATTCTAAAACAGATGCCGGCAGATTATAGTTGTATGAATGAGGAACAATACATTACGGTTCAGTCTATTCATAATATATATGATAATTATGACAAAATATATATGAGTATTACGGAATCTGACCTTAGAGGGAATAGTTATAGAAATGCAATAGATAATTGTTATAAAGCACAGAATTATTTAGAAGAATATGTGAAAAAGTATGAAAGTGTAACAGTATCGTTGGGAGATGAACAGTACAACAGTCAAAAGAAGTTATTTTATATAATACCTATCATAAGTATTGTTATTACGCTTGTAGTAATAATATTATTTATATGGATAAGGCTTTTTATGAGCCATAGCATAGTAAAACCAATATTAAAGTTATCAGATGAGGCAAGAAGAATAAGTATGAATGATTATTCAGGAAATGATATAGAGATAAAAGGTGATGATGAAATATCATTGCTTATTAAAGAATTTACTGAAATGAAACATTCAACAAAGAATTATATTACTACGCTTAAAGAAAAACATAAAGTTGAACAACAGCTTGAACATATGCGCTTTGAAATGCTCAAAAATCAGATTAATCCACATTTTTTATTTAATACATTAAATCTTATTGCAGGAACGGCAGAGATTGAGGATGCTGCAACAACTGAAAAAATGATTAATACATTAAGCCGTCTGTTTAGATACAATCTTAGGACACAGACATCTATTATGCCGTTGGAACAGGAAGTGAAGATAATGGATGACTATATGTATTTACAGCAGATGAGATTTGGAAAGCGTATAAAATACATATGTGATGTTGACGAATCTTGTATGAAGGAGCTTGTGCCAACATTTGTTTTACAGCCACTTATTGAGAATGCTATTATACATGGTTTATCATCCTTGTCAGAAGGGGGACTTATCTATGTAAGAGGATTTAAAAAAGATGGTAAAATGTGGTTATCAGTTGCGGATACTGGGATTGGAATAGAGAAAGATAAACTGGCAAACATAAGAAAATATTTGAATAATATATTTTTATTGCCCGATACAAGTGCTTTCACGAATACTGAAAATGATATGAAAAATTATGCAGATGGTGAAATAAAGAGAAAAATGGTAGGTGTTGGAATAGGGAATATTGCATACAGAATAAAGGGCATGTACAATAATAGTGGGATGAAAATATATAGTATAAAAGGACATGGAACAGTTATACAGATATTTTTTGATAATTGTAGTAAATAAAAAATGTAGGTGGGAAACTTATGTACAGAGTGTTATTAGTAGATGATGAACAGATAGAACGAATGGCACTAGCTAAGAAGATTGATAGATATTATGGAGATAAAGTAAATATATATCATGCTGTAAATGGAAGAGAAGCAGTTGATATGTGCAGTGAACATAAAAATGACATTATTATTATGGACATATCCATGCCTGAGATGAATGGTGTAATGGCAGCTAAGTATATAAGGCAGATAGATGATAAATGTTCAATTATTTTTTTGACTGCTTATGATGATTTTGAATATGCAAGAAATGCGATTAAGATAAGAGCTTTGGATTATCTGTTAAAGCCATGTGACATTAATGATTTACTGGCAGTCATGGACATGGCTATACAAAAGTTAGATAGGGAATGTGATTTTAAGGGAAATACCAAAGAAAATAAACCTGAGAGAAAGAGAGAGAATGTAAAAAATTTTGATGAGCAAACTACAATAAAATATTTAAGAGAATATGTGGAAAATAATTATACATTTGATATTTCAATGCAGGAAGTAGCAGAAGATATGGGATATTCAGATGCATATTTTAGTAAACTGTTTAAACAATATTTTAATCAGAATTTTACGGCATATCTTACGGAATATAGAATAAAAAAGGCAAAGGAACTACTTACAGATACCAATAATAGCATTAAAGATATAAGCAGAATGGTAGGATATGAGGATTCCAATTATTTTGCTAAGATATTTAAGCGAATAGTTGGAGAAATACCTTCAAAATTTCGTGAAAATTTAATTAAAAATTAATAAATGGGCAGCCCATGCTGGATGTTTTTAGATTAATTTAACATCTTACATGAGCTGCTCGTTTATTTTGTGTGTAGTAAAAATGCACAATAAAATTGCAGATAAGCTGTGAAAAGCGTTGAAATACAACAAAAAAATCCTTATCTATGACAAACATTTACTGTATTAAGAGATAAGTATTATGTTTATTATATAGTTATAGAAAAACAGTTTTAAAGCTAGCAGTTAATCGACTAAAAGATAATAAGCATACTGAAACCAAAGGAGGAAAACAATGATTAAAACGATGATTAAAAGATGTACGGTACTTGTTCTATGTATGGTTATAACATTTGGATTATTTGGATGTAATCTATCTGTAAACAATGGGAAACGCATTGTAAGAATAGCTATAGCACAGTCAGAGACACATCCAGAATATCTTGGGCTTGTTGCATTTAAAGAATATGTTGAGGAAAGACTTGGAGATAAATACGAAGTACAGATTTTTCCAAACGAATTATTAGGCTCAATACAAAAAACAATAGAATTAACACAGACGGGAGCTATTGATTTTGCAGTTGCAGGAACAGCTAATCTTGAAACATTTGCAGATGTATATGAAGTATTCAGTATGCCATATCTTTTCGACTCTGTTGAGAGTTATAAGGCTGTAATGCAGGATACAGATTATATGGAAAAAATATATGAGTCAACAGACTCATCTGGTTTCAGAGTTCTTACATGGTATAACGCAGGAACGAGAAATTTCTATGGTAAGAAGGCGATAAATACTCCAGCAGATCTTTCAGGAATGAAGATTAGAGTCCAGCAGAGTCCAGCCAGTGTAGCAATGATGAAGGCATTTGGAGCGGCAGCCTCACCTATGAGTTTTGGTGAAGTATACACAGCTATCCAGCAGGGCGTAATAGATGGAGCTGAAAATAATGAACTTGCGTTAACTAATAATAAGCATGGAGAAGTTGCCAAATATTACACATATAATATGCATCAGATAATACCGGACATGCTTGTGGGTAATCTTAAGTTTATCAATGGACTTAGTGAAGAAGAATTAAAGGTGTTTAAGGAAGCTGCTTTAAGATCTACGGAGGTCGAACTTCAAGAGTGGGATAAATGTGTTGAAGAAGCTAAAAATATAGCACACAATGAGATGGGTGTGGAATTTATATATCCGGACATTACGCTTTTTAAAGACAAAGTAAAAAACATGCAACAGGATATGATTAAAGAAAATCCCTCAATAGTTGATATATATAATCATATTCAGGATGTAAATAATCGCGTAAAGGAGGAAAAGTAATGATTATATTAAATAATATAAGAAAGGTAATTAACACAGTAATTAAAATTGCATGTATATTACTATTTGGATTTATGGTTATTATTGGAACTTATCAGATACTTGTAAGATATATTTTTAATAATCCAAGTACTATATCAGAAGAACTTCTGACATATTCATTTACATGGATGTCTTTATTTGCAGCCGCATATGTGTTTGGAAAAAGAGAACATATGAGGATGGGATTTCTTGCAGATAAGTTAAGTAGTAAAAAATTAACAATACTTAATGTTATAATTGAAATTATAACAATAGCATTTGCACTTATAGTAATGGTTTATGGAGGTGTATCCATTACAAGTCTGTCAATGACACAGAAAACAGCATCACTTGGAATTCCTATGGGATATATATATATAGTGCTTCCAATAACTGGAATAATCATTACACTATATGGGATTTTAAATATTATAGGTCTTATCAGGAAAGGAGAAAATGCATGAGTATAGCGTGGTTATCAGGTCTTATTATATTAGTTATTCTTGTTATAATGCTTATAGCAGGAGCTCCAATTGCGATTTCACTTGCAGTTTCATCAATATGTGCGATTCTTCCTGTATTATCGACTGAACCAGCACTTATAACAGGCGCACAGAGAATATTTTCTGGAATATCAGTATTTAATCTGATAGCTATTCCGTTTTTCATTCTGGCTGGTAATATAATGAATAGGGGTGGAATTGCTATAAAACTTATTAATTTTGCAAAGATATTTACAGGGAGAATACCAGGATCACTTGCACATACTAATGTTGTAGCTAATATGCTTTTTGGTGCAATATCAGGTTCAGGTACAGCTGCTGCTTCAGCTATGGGTGCTATTATAGGTCCGGTTGAAGAGAAGGAGGGGTATGATAAAAATTTCTCAGCAGCCGTTAATATAGCTACAGCACCTACCGGTTTACTTATACCTCCAAGTAATGTAATGATTACATTTGCTATGGTAAGTGGAGGAACTTCAATAGCGGCACTTTTTATGGCTGGATATATTCCAGGAATATTATGGGGAATTGCATGTATGGTTGTAATATATCTTTATGCAAAGAAAAGAGGATATACAAGTAACAAGCATTATGCTCTTAAAGAAAAAACAAAAATAATAATTGAGGCATTACCTTGCCTCCTTATGATAGTTATTGTTATTGGTGGTATTATTGGTGGTATATTTACTGCAACAGAGGGGGCAATCGTTGCTGTTGTATATAGCCTTATACTTTCACTTGTTTTTTACAAATCTATTAAAATCAGTGAACTTCCTAAGCTTCTTGTGGACAGTGCAGAAATGACAGGAATAATTATATTTCTTATAGGTGTATCGAGCATAATGTCATGGGTAATGGCTTTTACTGGTATACCAGCGGCTATATCAGGAGTAATGCTTGGTATCAGCAACAACAAATATGTTATTTTACTTATAATAAATGTTATTCTTCTTATCGTTGGAACATTTATGGATATGACGCCAGCCTGCCTTATATTCACACCAATATTTCTTCCGATATGTCAGGCTATTGGTATGAATACAATTCATTTTGGCATAATGATGATATTCAATTTATGTATAGGAACAATTACTCCGCCAGTTGGAACAACGCTTTTTGTGGGTGTTAAGGTTGGAAAGACAAAAATAGAAGATGTTATAAAACCTTTGCTTTATCATTTTGCTGTAATATTTATTGTACTTCTTCTTGTTACATATATACCAGCTTTATCATTATGGCTTCCTGGCTTATTAGGATATGTAAAGTAGTTATAAATATTATTCTTTGATTTAATACATTTTTAGCTATAATTTTAGGAGAAACAATAATTCTTACAATTTTGATGCTACCGGTGTATTTTCAGGCTTTGTTTGACACATAACAGATGATTTCACATTGATTTTACATTATTTTACATAACAAAGATAGCGGTTAAGCCGTCTCTCATTTACACTTAAAGTAAAGGGAGGCGGTTTTTTGACATTTGAAGAAATAAAAAAGAATAAAGAAATTAATGAGTTTATAAATAAGGGGAATTATAATCTGGGACTTCTAGGATATACGGATCATTCGCAGATTCACTGCTCTATTGTAGCTGATACAGCAGCGATGATTCTTAAAAGATTCGGATATTGCGAGCATGACATTGAACTGGCTAAGATTGCCGGATATATGCATGATATTGGAAATGCAATTAACAGGTCACACCATGCGGAATATGGTGGATTACTTGCCAATGAAATATTGAAAAAATCGGACATGGATATTAAAGACAGAATAACAATTGTATCAGCAATTTCTAACCATGATGAATCAACGGGTGGTGCAGTTGATGTAGTTTCAGCAGCACTTATTATTGCTGATAAGACAGATGTAAGACGAGACAGGGTAAGAAGTGAAAAAGGTAAGGCGGCATTTGATATACACGACAGGGTTAATTATGCGGTAACAGAGCATAAATTAAAGGTCAATATAGAAAAGAAAACGATTTCACTTAATCTTCAGATTGATACTAAGATATGTTCAATGTATGAGTATTTTGAGATATTTCTTGGAAGAATGATGATGTGCAGAGGTGCAGCTGATATGCTGGGGGCAACATTTAAACTTATGGCAAATGGCTCAAAGGTTCTGTAAATATATGCAGAGGAGGATGATTTTCTTATGAAAAAATATTATGTGCTTGATACTAACATTCTGCTTCAGAGTCCTGGTGCTATATATGGCTTTGAAGATAATACGGTTGTTATTACGGGAACGACGCTTCAGGAGCTGGACTCAAAGAAAAATCTTGATGGGGAGATTGGATATAATGCGCGTCAGACGGCAAGAATACTGGAAGATATAAGAAACAGGGGTAATCTTATAAAGGGAGTTAAGCTGAAAGAAACAGATGGTAAGCTGATATTTGAGCCAAATGAGGTTTCACAGGAAAATCTTCCGGAGGGGTTCGACATTAAGAAGCCGGATAACAGAATTATCAGCTCATGTATTGGGATTGCAAGAAAGACAAAGAGAGCAGTTATCCTTGTTACTAATGACATTATGATGAGAATTGCTGCAGCAGCATGTGGAGTTGAAGTTCAGGAGTATAAGAATGATCAGATAAAAGAGTCTTCATATGTGGGGTATCGTGAGATTAAAACATCACGGGAAATTATTGATGATATATATAAGAAGCAGAGTCTTGCTCCAGAGATATTTGCTGATGAGAAGCCATTTGTGGCAAATGAATATATAACACTTACAGACGGTAATACTTCTGCATTATGTGTATATAGAGACAATTGTATCAGGCTGCTGAAGGATACAACTGCATTTGGAATAAGACCACAGAACAGGCTTCAGAGATTTGCACTTGATGCACTTTTAGCTCCGGCAGAGGAGATACCGCTTGTAATACTACGTGGACCTGCTGGAACAGCAAAGACATTTTTATCAATGGCAGCAGCACTTGATAAGACATATACTGATGAATTTACAAGACATACCAGTAGCACATCATATGACAAAATATATATCGGACGTGCAAATGTATCAAGTGATGAAGCATTTGGTTTCCTTCCTGGAGAACTTGAGGATAAGACAAGACCATTGCTTGGATGCTTTTATTCTAATCTTGAGGATTTACTTAGAAAGGGTAATCATGAAGAAGATGCCCAGATACAGATTCAGATAGATGATATGATGGAGACAGGGCTGTTGAGGGTATTTCCATTAGCTTATATAAGAGGTATGAGCATAAAGAACAGTTTTATAATATGTGATGAAGCGCAGAATATAGGAAGGTCGCTCATTAGGGATATTGTCACACGATGTGGACAGGGGTCCAAGCTGGTGATTCTTGGCGATACTAACCAGATTGATGTCCCATTTCTGGACAAGACTAATTCAGGACTCACATATCTTGCTCATAATATGAAAGGCAGTACTAAATGTGCGCAGATAACATTTACAGAGAAAGAGTCTGTGCGTAGTGCACTTGCGACAGAAGCACTTAACAGACTTATGTAAAGTAAAATGTCTGACAGTAATAGAATATGGGTTTAAGAATAATAACAGCGTTCAGAGACAGAAGCAGCGGATAGGCTGCGGGGCAGTTTCTGGGCGCTTTTTTGAATATTTCCGGTAAAGAAATGCTTTCGTGAAATGACCAGATTTATCATAAATTAATTGGAATTACATGTGAAAAAGATTATAATATAAACAGCATTTGTCAAGTTTAAAAATAATATAGAAGGAAGGGATATTTATAAGTTTATCAAAAGAATATGTAAAAATGCGAATGGAGCGCAACAAGGAAATAGCTACATCTGCGAATCTGGCTGACAGCCTGACAGAACAGCAGTGTGATGTACTTGAATGGGCCTCTGACATGAGGCATGTAATGCATAAGAACAGTGAGGCATTATATGATGTTAACGCACCTAAGCATAAGGAAATTAAAGCATTTATAAGTGATACACATTATTCACAGAATCCGAATAACCTTAATAAAAGATTAAAAGATGCTGGATTACCGCTTATCAAGTGGTCATTTGATGATACAAGGATTCCGACAAATGAGCTGGCAATGATTCTTGATAACAGAAGACTTGAGAAGAGCAGAAAAAGGCAGTGTATCAGGACATTAGAAAAAGCGAATGCTGATATTGAGAATTATTTTGCACAAATTGATGCCAAATACCTCACATTTTATTGTCCATCAGGAAATAAGAGAGTTTTTAGTAATCAAAGTAAAGGGGTCAGTGTGGAATCACGGAATGCTACTATTGCAGAAGGCTATACAATTAAGGGAGTTGAGAGTCTTAAGAATAATATAGCTTATCTGCTTCATGTGTACGCTGGTCAGATTAGTGTTGAAGATATTGTTGCATATGTCAATGAAGATATAGAAAACAGAATTTATCATATGGATGCTTCAATGGCACCACAAAGTGTTCATAAAGCGACTAATGCCCTGGTTGAAACAGGATATATAAAACCTGATACTAAAGAACTTATTTATATTAATCTTACTAAGAGAGGCGATGCATTTGTAGGAAGCTACTGTGGGACGCTTAACAAGATAGCAGCTTCATTATCCATACTGCCATTTAATAAGGCGCACAAGAATGACATTGTTTATTATAGCTATCTGATTGGATGGCAGCGTGCTAAAAGAGAACTAAAGCCACTGATTCCTAAAACTGTCGATTTTATCAGTAACAAGATAAAAGAAAAGCAGGAGATGATGTATACCGGTGATGATAGTAATTATGCCGTGGAGATGGAGAAGACAATTATCCAGAGCATGAATATTAATAGTTTGCCGGTTGTCTATGAGGTTAAGAAGGGTACATATGTAATAGCGGAGATAACGACATTATTTGGAAAGATTAATGTAAGTATTATTAATTCTTTGTTTGTCGGAAGTGCATATACATTAACAATTCCGCAATATCAGTATACTGCAATAATTCATATGGCAGATAATATTGATTATGGAAAGATTCCTTATGAGGTACAGAAACAATTGAAGGCGGTTGTTCCTGAACTTATGAAGCTTTTACAGTGAGAGGGGAGGCAGGGGCAATGACCAATATATATAAGAATATTTATTTGAGAAAAGAAGAAGAAGTTTTATATAATATTAGAAAAAATGTGGATGAAACAGTGGAGACACCAACCATATCAAAGATAATAGATTATGTTCTGGCTGATCCATATGAACATATTATATATATGGATGTTAAGCTTAAGATGGTAACAAGTTATGATGCAACCAATGTATTTGTTGATACCGGTTATAAAAATATGTCAGGAGAACCATTATTTCTGTCGCTTGTGTTAAAGGACGATGTATTTACCGGCAAATATGTGGGAACGATTGATCAGCTTGGCAATGCAATTCTTACCATTGTAAAGATGAGAGTCAATGAACAGGAAATATATGATAACATGGAATTTCTTAAGAACAATTATGGCAATTATAAGCAGTTTGTTGATGACTGGGATCTCAAGGCTGGAGAGAGAGAAAAAGATAATAATCTAGGGGATATGAGTACTTTGTTTGAAGGAATTGATATATCAGAATTCCCAGAGACAGCAGAAGAAATTCCTTCAAATGAGGATACAGCAGCTGCGTCAGAATCAGATTTTTATGAAGAAGATATGGATGCTGAATCAGAAAATGGGCAGGAATTATTGTTAGAAGAGATTAAGAATGATAAAATGCATGTGTATGACTATATTCCCGATAAATTGTATCTTGTTGAATGTCACACAATGCTAGGAACTATCAACTTCTCACTTGTTAATAATTATATGGATGTATTCGGGGACAAAATACCTCTGTACAGCCTGTTTGTTGTTCAATACAATCAGGGGACAAGCCTTGGACAGCTGTTACAGGATGTAGATTTAAGACAGTATAATCTGCAGATTCCAGATAAGATTATTGATGAAATAAGTGATGCTGTGAATTATATCAGAGGGTATATGGGCAGAGAATATAGATAAGGGATTCAAGGAGATATAAGAGAATGTCAAAGGATGAATATTTAATTACAGATGTGCCCCTTAAAGCACTGACAGTTTTTGCCATGCCTATGATTCTGGGTAGTTTTTTCCAACAAGTATATAATATGGCTGACTCAATTATTGTCGGTCAGTTTGTCGGTTCATCTGCACTTGCGGCTGTCGGAGCATGCGCTGCTCTCACAAATGTATTTATTTGTGTGGCACTTGGTGCCGGGGTAGGTGCCGGAGTGCTTGTGAGCCGTTATTTTGGTGCAAGAAATTATAGTAAAATGAAGACCATTGTATCAACATCATTAATCAGTTTCCTAATTTTAAGTATACTATTGGGAATCTTTGGTTTCGGGTTATCACATTCAATGATGGGTTTATTACAGACGCCGGCTGATATACTGGATGAAGCTGTACTGTATCTTCGTGTTTATTTTGTGGGATTTCCGTTTCTGTTTATGTACAACATTCTTTCAACAATGTTTACTTCAATCGGTGAATCAAAGATTCCATTGGTGCTTCTTATATTTTCTTCTGTCTTAAATATTCTGATGGATCTTTGGATGGTTGCTGGCTTAGGACTTGGCGTGTTTGGTGCAGCTCTTGCAACATTGATTGCACAGGGGATTTCAGCAGTATTTTCATTTATAATTTTCTTTTGCCGTATGCGTCGGTATAAAAGTCACTTTGACTGGTTTGACAGGAAAGAGTTACGTTCAATGCTTCAGATTGCCATACCATCAATTCTTCAGCAGTCTACAGTATCGATTGGCATGATGATAGTACAGGCAGTTGTAAATCCGTTCGGCACACAGGCACTCGCAGGTTATGCTGCGACAATGAGAGTAGAAAATGTATTTTCACTTATATTTGTATCCATTGGAAATGCAGTGTCACCTTATGTTTCCCAGAATCTTGGTGCAAAGAAAATTGGGCGTATCAAAAAAGGATATCATGCTGCACTCGTGTTAGATATATGTTTTGCAGTCCTTGCTTTCATAGTCATTGAGACACTGCATACACACATTTCTTCGCTGTTCCTTGGTAAAGATGGAACAGCTTTGGCATATCAGGTGTCAGGGGATTACATGAAATGGTTAGGTTACTTTTTCATTTTCATGGGTATCAAGATGGCAACAGATGGAGTACTTCGTGGGC
>OLSX01002571.1_pt1 | contig 15828 bp, 8 predicted proteins | sample 1673141 | NCBI WGS metagenome assembly OLSX01 (sample SAMEA3136759, study PRJEB25190) | human gut metagenome | biome: human gut; feature: human-associated habitat; material: faeces | place: Austria | collected 2013
TGCATTGTATTTACTGAAATAACGCACATCGGCACCCAATTGTACACTAAGCACTTTCTTTGCCAGCTTGAACTGCATATAGAAATTGTGATACAGCGAAAGATCAGGCAAAGGTAATACGGTCTGGTCGCTGGACTTTTGCCAGAAACCGGATTCAAATATCTTGAATTCGCCAAGAATGCAGCATTTGAAGAAGATAATACAACTAAAAATTATCTTCTGTTCTTTCTGAAAGGCGATTTCACCATTTGTTGCAACCAGTTTCATAACAAGCTGTTTCATGCCGGAGAAATGATACTCATCCCTCGTTCTTCCCGGCTAAAAGGATTTGCGGAAACCGATTCAAGCCTGCTCTCCATGTTTTTCGATATACCTGCAGAGAACTGTGACAAGCTCATATTACAGTCTTTATCAAATGTATGCAACAACATTAAATATGACTTTTCACCAATTAAAATACGCTATCCACTAACACTATTTCTCGAGGTATTAACTCACTGCATCAAAAACGGAATGAGTTGCGCACACTTACACGGGCTGATGCAACGAGAGTTTTTCTTTCTTTTACGAGGGTTTTATGAAAAACAGGAGATTGCAGCATTATTCCACCCCATTATCGGAAAAGAAGTGGATTTTAAAGATTTTGTCATGCACAATCATACCAAAGTAGATAATATAGAGCAGCTTATCTCACTATCGAATATGGGAAGAAGCTGTTTTTTTACCAAATTCAATGAAGTGTTTGGTATGACAGCTAAACAGTGGATGCTGAAACAAAAGAACCAAAGAATATTGGGAAAAATGACGGAACCGGGAGTATGTATAAAAGATATCATTGAAGAATTGGGATTTGATTCGCAAGGTAACTTCAACCGTTACTGCAAACAACATTTCGGATGTACCCCCAAACAACTGATAGAGCAATGTCAGGCAACCAATCAAACGAGTTAGCCATTATTATCCCTATCTGTACAAAATGAATAAATTATTGGACTTTATGATAAATTCAATAATGAAAAATTTCATTTACTTTGCAGCGTGAAATATATTAAGAAACAAAGGTATTTTTAATATGCATCTCTATTACGGAATAGATTACAATATTGCAAAGATAAATAAAAATATGACATATTCTAATTTTCAACAGATTATATTACAAATAATTATTTCATTTGGATAAGTTTGTAACGATGCTATTCACCTGATTGAGCATGGATACATCAAAATCCTTTAAATAGACGCGTGTCATTTCTTCCGAAGTGTGTCCAAGTCCGGCACTAATCACAGAAATCGGAGCTCCATAGTCACGTGCGAGGGTAGCCCAGGTATGGCGTGCAGTATATGTCGTCAACGGTACTTTAATATCAGCTACAACAGCGATTTTCTTCAAATGCCGGTTTACTTGCTGCATCTTGCTTTCGTACTGGGTACGTTCCGTGCCGTCCTCCCGCGTAATGAGGGGCAGGAGGTAGCTTGTGGCCTTTTCCGTGGCGTACCTATCTACGATGGCCTGCATCTGTTGTTCCCATCCGATAGAGAGGGTTTGTCCCGTTTTCCGGCGGCAGTAGGTCAGTGTGCTGTCCGACACGTCCGACCTTTTCAGGTAGGCCATGTCCACGAACGACATCCCGCGGGTGAAGAAACTGAACATGAAGATGTCGCGGGCAAAAGCTGCCTGCGGCAAATCCATGCGGTAGATTCGTGATATGTCCTCTTGCCGGAGTGCCCGTTTCGCGGTCTTGTCCACTCCGGTGTAGACGTGCCTGAACGGATGTCGGTCGGCAGTCAGGCCTTGTTCCTCAGCCAGATTGTAGCAGGTGCGGAACTGTCGGATGTAGAATGATGACGTGTTGCGGCAGAGACCTTGTTCCTTTAAATAGCTTTCATAACGTTGCACGAGGCCGGAGGTTACTTCATCGTAACTCAAGTCGACATGCTTCCGGAAACGCTTGAAGCTGTTCAGGGCGGTGAGGCAAGTCTCTGCGCTGCGCGTCCGTCCTGTTTTCCGCCACATCATGCTGTGGCGGAGCATGAATTCAAAAACTTGCATAAAAAAAGCCGCATCCGAAGTAAAATTCCGGATGCGGCAAGCTGTTTATAAATGGTTTGTCTCTTTTATTCTGCTTGTGCAGACATTTCCTTGTCGATGGCGGCAATCTTTTCGCCAATCAAGTTCAATTCGTCTTTCAGCTTCTCCATCTTCTTGTTCATCTCGTTGAGGAGGCTGCTGCCCTTCTTAGAACTGCAAGTCAGGAAGCCCAGATTGTTTTCGTACGTCTTGATTTCGCTGCGTTTGTTTTCGTAGGCCCGTACCAAGCGTTCCCGTTCGCGGGACAAGCCTTGTCCGCCTTCTTTGGCATCGTTCTTCAAGTTGTTTTTGAAGTTGTCCAGACGGCGGCGTGCGGCCGACATGTTCAGGGCTTTGAACAGTTGGTCTACCGTTTCGTGGTAAGCCTTATAGATTTTGTCTTTCTCTTTGAAAGGTACGAAGCCGATTTCGTTCCATTCCTTCATCAGTTCTTTTACGGCGTCCTGTTTGTTTTCTTCCTCGTCGGACTCCAACAAGGCTTTCAGCTTCTCGATGACCTGTTCCTTCTTTTGCAAGTTTTCTTTTTCCTCCCCACGTTGGGATGCCGTGTTCTTGCCCTTCTGTTCGAAGAAGTAGTCGCAGGCACCGATGAAACGTTGCCAAAGGGATTCGGAATGCTTTTTAGGAACGGCACCGATGGTTTTCCATTCCTTTTGTATCTGCATGAGCTTGTCGGCCGTGGCTTTCCAGTCCGTACTGTCCTTCAGTGCCTCGGCTTTTTCGCAGAGTTCCGTTTTCTTGGCCAAGTTTTGAGCCTGTTCCTCTTTCAGGCGTTTGAAGAATGCCGCCTTTTCCGTGAAGAACCGGTCGCATGCGCCACGGAAACGCTCGAAAATCTTCACGTTCATCTTTTGAGGGGCGAAACCAATGGTACGCCATTCCTTTTGCATCTCGATGATTTGCTGCGTCTGTGCCTCCCATGCAGCCGCCGTCTTGATGGCCGTCAGGTCGACGGCTTCTATTTTCTCGCAGAGTGCGGTCTTGTGTGCCAGGTTTTCTTCTTCTTTCTGCTTCAGTTCCTCGAAATATTGCTGATGACGTTTGTTCACGGCGGTAGATGCAGCCTTGAAGCGTGCCCAGATTTCTTCGCGCAATTCTTTCGCTACGGGACCCGTTTCCTTGAATTCCTGATGCAAGGCTTGCAACTGTTGGAAAGCGGATATGACATCGGCTTCTTCGTTCAGTTTCTCCGCAGTCTCGCAAAGGCGTGTCTTGATTTCCAAGTTCTTCTTGAAATCGTACTCACGGAATTCGTTGTTGAGCTTCAGTTGGTCGTAATATTGCTCTACGTACAACTGGTAGGTTTTCCACAGCTCGTTGGCTTTTTCTGCCGGGACGAGCGTCAGTTCCTTCCATTGGTTCTGGAGTTCTTTAAACTCCTTGTAGGCTTGGTTGGCTTCCTCCGGCGTGGCACTCAATACCTTGATCCGTTCCAGAATCTCTTGCTTTTTCTGCAAGTTCTCTTCTTTCTGCCGGTCCAGTTCAGCCTGCAATTCAGCTCTTTTTTGCTTGATGACGTTCATGGCCGCCTTGAAATCGTCCTCGAGCACATTCGGTGCCGGAAGGAAAGCTTCGGATTCGCCTCCGTTTTCGATGAATTGCGCACGGGCTGCCGCCACGTTTGCCTTATGTATTTTATAGAAAGCCTGTTTCAGGGCGTCCAACTCCTGTTTCTCGGCCGGAGCGTCGGCTTCGGCCAGTTCCTTCACTCGTGCAACGACTTCTTCCTGTGTTTGCGGCACTTCTATCGTTTGATTTTCCGTTTCGTTCACTTCAGGTGCTACGTTTTCTGTTACGTTCTCTTCCGTCTGGAGAGTTTCTTGAGAGTCCATCATGTTACTTGTTTTAGTATCTGATTCGGTTTTACTATTCATTTAATCCGGCACAAATTAAGTATAAAAAACGGTGGAAACCTAAAAAATCTCCTGTTTTTTTACTTTGCCTGGCTTTAAATCCATGTTTTTCGCTTAAAATACCATACGAATGCCACGGTAATGCCCACGGTAAGCATCAAAGCCACCGGGAATCCCCAAGCCCAATTCTCCATGCCGTTGACCAAGTTCATGCCGAGCAAACTGGCAATGAGCGTGGGAAACATGAGGATAATGGAGATGGAGGTCAACATCTTCATCACGCCGCTCGTGTTGTTGTTGATGATGTTGGCGTAGGTGTCCATCGTCGAGTCGAGGATGTTGGCATAGATGGATGTCGTCTCGCGTGCCTGGCTCATCTCGATGTTGACATCCTCGATAAGGTCGGCGTCCAGTTCGTCCACCGGAAGTTTGAACTTCAGTTTGGAGAGCAGGGTTTCATTGCCTCGGATGGAAGTGATGAAATAAGTCAGACTGTCTTGCAGGCGCGACAAGTTGATGAGATCCACGTTGTCCACGTTACGATCCAAGTGTTGCTTGGCTTTCTCGATGAGCAGGTTGATTTGCTTCAGCCGTTTCAGGTACCACACGGCAGACGAAAGGAACAGGCGGAACACCATGTCCACGGAGTCGGTGAATCCCAATCCGCGTTTTTGCTGATAGCTTACGAAGTCTATCATCATGTTCGTCTCGAAATTGCACACGGTGATACACACCTCTTTGTTCAGGATGATACCGAGGGGAATGGTCGTATAAGGCGTACGCGAGCGTACTTCTTTCACGTAGGGGATACGCAGGATGATGAGTATCCAACCGTCGTCGAACTCATAGCGGGCACGCTCGTCGGTATCGGCGATGTCCATTAAGAAGTAATCGGGAATGTGGAGCGTATTCTCCAGATAATCTATGTCGTCCTGAGTCGGACAAGTAACCTGTACCCAGCAGTTGGGTTCCCACTTTTCGAGCGTGCGCAGGCCACGGTTTGTATTCCAGTATGTTCGCATGAATAAAAATCCTCCATAATTATAACGGAACGGAGGCAGCTCCTTGCAAACCTCTGTCCTACTTAGTTCATATTTTCCGCGTGATAATCGTCCATTTTAAATAAACACTGTGATAAATTGCGGTGCAAAGATACGATAAACCGCTTGAAGTTACAAATAAAAAAACGGCTTTGGAGCCGTTTTTTCCATCTTTTTCCCGGATTATGCCGTTTCGGAAGTTTCCCGGGCCACGGCATTGGTCAGATTGACGAATTCGGCCACGGATAATTGCTCCGGACGGCGGCCGAAAATCTCGGCGGAGAGAAATTCGGTATGGTCTTTAGGCTGCCGTCCTTCCTGTTGTGCCTTGTGGTCGGCATCTGCCAGCACAGGGCGAATGGAGTTGCGAAGCACTTTGCGCCGTTGGTTGAATGTGGTTTTCACCACTTGTTTGAAGAGCCGCTCGTCGCAGCCTAAGTCCGTTGTGGCGTTGCGTGTCATACGGATGACCGCGCTCTTCACCTTGGGGGGAGGGTTGAATACGTGTTCATGTACCGTGAACAGGTATTCAACGCTATACCAGGCCTGGAGCAGTACGCTCAGGATGCCGTAGGTCTTGCTGCCCGGCCCGGCGGCGATGCGTTCCGCCACCTCTTTCTGTATCATGCCCGTACAGCAAGGGATGAGGTCTTTGTAATCGAGCATTTTGAAGAATATCTGGCTGGAAATGTTATAAGGGTAGTTGCCCGTAAGTACGAACGGCTGTCCGCCGAACGTCCGTTCCAGATGCATTTTCAGGAAATCGTCTTCTATGATGTTTTCTTCCAGTTGGGGATAGTGGGTGCGCAGGTAGGCCACGGATTCGAAATCAATCTCGACCACTTTGAGGGGGCGGTCTTTGCGCACGAGGAACTGGGTCATGACACCCATGCCCGGCCCCACTTCGAGCACCGGGATTCCGGGGCAGGCATCCACCGTATCGGCGATGTCCTGTGCGATTTTCAGGTCTTTTAAAAAATGCTGTCCGAGAAACTTTTTGGGCTTGACTGTCTTCATTGTTGTTTTTTTGTTTTACTTTTGTGGAGACAAAGGTAATTAAAAAATAGACATAGGCGGCATTGGAAACTTCTAAGATCATTCGTCATGCGTTGAATTTTGCGATTAAGCGAGCGCAGACAGAGCTTGCTCTGAATCTGCCGAGCGTGAGCAAATTATTCAAAATAGCCTTCCCGCTGGTGTTGGGAGGCTTGATTTTGTGGTGGATGTACCGTGATTTCGACTGGAACGGGTTGTGGGAAGCGTTGAACGACGGGATGAATTGGACGTGGATGTGGCTTTCCATGCCTTTCGGCGTGTTGGCGCAAGTCTTGCGGGCGGCCCGTTGGCGGCAAGCCTTGGAACCGTTGGACGAGCGTCCGCGTTTGTCTTCGTGCGTGCATGCCGTGTTCCTTTCATACGCCTCCAGTCTTGTGGTGCCCCGGGTGGGAGAGGTCTTGCGTTGCGGGGTACTGAAGAAATATGACGGGACTTCTTTTACGAAGTCCTTGGGGACGGTGGTGACCGAGCGTATGGTGGATTCCCTCCTGATGTTGTTATTGGCTGCTTTGACCGTCTTGCTGCAAGTCAAGGTGTTTATGGTATTCTTTGCCGAGACGGGAGTGAGTTTTGAAGAACTGGCCGGACGTTTCTCGGCAGCCGGTTATTGGGTCACGGCGGCCTGTTTGTTGGTCGTGCTGGTCTTTCTCGCCGTTTTGGCCAAGCGGTTGGCATGGTTCAACCACACCCGTAACCTGCTCCGCAATGTGGTGGACGGTGTACTTTCTTTGCGCAATGTACGTCATGTCCCTATATATATAATGTATTCGTTAGGGATATGGGCTTCCTATTTCCTGCATTTCTATTTGACTTTTTATTGTTTTTCCTATACTTCGGGATTAGGGATTACGGCGGCTTTGATTGCTTTCGTGGTCGGCACGTTTGCCGTTTTGGTACCCACGCCGAACGGTGCCGGACCGTGGCATTTCGCGGTAAAGACCATTCTGGTGCTCTACGGCGTATGCGAGTCGGACGCTGTCGTGTTCGTGCTCATCGTACATACGTTGCAAACCTTACTCGTCATCTTGCTCGGGCTCTATGCTGCGGGGGCATTGGGCTTTACCCGCCGGAGGTGCTTGGCCGGAGGGGAGGACGGAACGGAATAAATTGGATTGTTGAACCATAATATAGGTTGTTATGAACGAGATTAAGAACTTGGAACCGCAGATCGTATGGAAGAATTTCCATGCGTTGACCCGCGTTCCGCGTCCGTCTGGACATTTGGAGAAAGTGCAGCAATTCCTGTTGGATTGGGCGGCTGCGCACGGTATAGAGGCTTTTAAGGACAAGGGTGAGAATATCGTCATGCGCAAGCCTGCCACGCCGGGGATGGAGAACCGCAAAAAAGCCGTCATGCAGGCCCACATGGACATGGTGCCGCAGAAGACGGCGGAGAGCCGGCATAATTTTGAGACCGACCCCATCGAAACCTACATCGACGGCGAGTGGGTGAAAGCCAAGGGGACGACCTTGGGCTCGGACGACGGAATGGGGGTGGCGGCCATTATGGCCGTGATGGAAGACGATAGCTTGGAGCACGGCCCGTTGGAGGCATTGATTACAGCCGATGAGGAAACTTGCATGTACGGGGTCAACCATCTTGCGCCCGACACGTTGACGGGCGACATCCTGCTGAACTTCGACAACGAGACGATGGGCGAATTTGTGGTAGGAAGTGCCGGAGGGGTGAACGTCACGGCATCGATTTCCTATAAAGCCGTGGAGGCAGATCCGGCTGACGTGGCGGTCAGAGTGACGGTCAAAGGTCTGCGCGGCGGACATTCCGGTCTGGAGATTTGCGAGGGGCGTGCCAATGCCAACAAACTGATGGCGCGGTTCCTGAATATGGCCATTCGTGAGAACGAAGCGCGTTTGGCTTCGTGGAAGGGGGGCAATATGCGCAATGCCATACCTCGTGAGGGCGAAGCGGTGGTGACGGTACCGGTCGATGATGTCGATGAGTTGCAGGGACTGGTGGAATATTGTACGGAAATGTTTGCCGAAGAATACCGCGGGGTGGAAGAAAACATCGTGATGACGATGGAGCGCGTGGATTTGCCTGCTGCCCAAGTGCCGGAAGACATTCAGGACAATGTGCTGGATGCCATTATGGCTTGTCATGACGGTGTACTTCGCTACATCCCGTCCATTCCGCACATCGTGGAGACCTCGTCCAATCTGGCGATTGTCAACGTGACGCCGGAACGTGCGGAAGTGCTGATTCTGGCACGCAGTTCGAGCGAGAGCATGATGGACTATATCGGAACCATGTTGGAAAGTTGCTTCAACATGGCGGGCATGAAGGTGGAATTCAGTGGCCGTTACGGGGCATGGCAGCCTAATTTCGATTCGCAGATTACAGTACAGATGGTGGAAATCTATAAGGAAATGTTCGGTGAAGAGGCATTGGTGCAGGTGGTGCATGCCGGTTTGGAGTGCAGTCTTATCGGGGAGGTATATCCCGATATGGACTTGGTAAGTTTCGGTCCTACGCTCCGTTCGCCGCATACGCCGGATGAGCGTTGCCATATTCCTTCGGTGGCCAAATTCTGGGTGTTCCTGAAAGAACTGCTCCGCCGGATACCGGAGAAGGCATAAATGAGCGGAATCTTGAATAGGGAAAGGGAAATTCGCGAGTAAGCGAGTGCAGACCGAGCTCGGAGTCTGCCGAGCGTGAGCGAATTATGCAATGCGCCACGACGTGCATTCCCTTTTTCCATGAAGGCCATAGTATGCTTGGGAGATAATGGGAGGCATGCCACGGACGGATGGCCGCATGGCGTTGTGAAGATTTCTTACCGTTTTGGTTTGTGCCTGTAATTTACTGTGTTTTAGTCTGTTGAATGCTCTAAAAAGTTCTCCTTAGATTCGCAAATCAATCTGCGCCAAACGAAAAATCAATCGCTTGAGACTGATTTTTCGTTTGGCGCAGAACGATTTTACCACTTCCTCACTTGTTGTTTTGTCGTGGCTTTTCTGTTTTTTGGGCTTTGGGTACGGGTGAACTGGAAACCCGGTCGGTCTGTGATGTACGGTTTTTAGAATATTATAACGTTGAATAGTTTCATTTCTCAAGAAGAATGCCGTTATTTGCATAAATCAGTACTAAAAACCAAAAGAAATAACTATGAAGCAAAAAATCTTATGGAGTATATGCGCGATGTTCCTTTGTTTCGGAACAGGGTGCCCGGCTGCGAGTTTCGATGATTTATGGAAACAAGTGGAAAAATATGAAAGACAAGATTTACCGAAATCAGCTTATAAAGTAGTGGGACAGATAGCCGCCAAAGCAGACAAAGAGCAGCAAAAAGGTCAGCGGATGGCAGCTTTGCTCTACGGTTGCAAGCTCCGTCAGGACATCGTACCCGACAGTTTTTATTCCGACATTATGAAATTGGAACGGCTTAAACGGCAGACTGCCGACGAGGTTCAACGGGCGGTGCTGGCCTCCGTGTTGGGAGAATTGTATGAAGACAATGCCAACCGTAACCGGAATTACAGCGACCGGACGGACGCTCATCCCGACAGCATCCGCGAGTGGTCGTGGGAACAGTTCATGAAGGTCTCGTCGGAGAATTACCTGCTGTCCATGGCCCGTCCGGACTTGTTGGCAGCAGCCAAAGCCGCCGACTACATGCCTTTTGTGGAAAAAGGGAAGGATGCCGGTTACTTCGGCGGGGACTTGCTGAATGTCATCGGACGGCGGGCTGTGCAAGCGAGGGCAAACAAGGGCGAAGGCTCGTATGCGCTCGATACGGTTTATGCCCGGATGTTGGCCGTTTATCGCGCCCGGGGAAACCGTGAGGCTGAATTACTCGTGTCCGTCGATTCCGTTGCATTTGCCCTCGAGCGGGGCGATGTGGAACTGGCGGGGCAAACCGGCGGCTTGTCTCCTGAGGAAACCGAGCGCGTGGTGTTGCAATCACCTGCTTATAAAGCTTACGAACGGTTGCTTTCCTGTTTCGGCGATTTGCCTCTGTCGGCGGAAGTGTATTTAGGTATGTTGGATTTGGAGGTCACTCCGGGCACGAAGGTGGCTTGGGCTGAGGAAGGATATGCGAAATATAAGGCATATCCACGTGCCAAGGAATTGCTGAACCGAAAACGGCAGTTGGAAGCTCCCTTTGTTTTCCTCCGCTTCCCTGCGGAGGTTTATCCCGGTGTCCCGAACGAGTATGTCGTGGAACATCGCAACGTGGCAGGCATGTCGTTGAGTTGGTACCAGCTTCCCGATGGCTTTCCCAAAGCAGAGGCGCGGAGGGCGGAGTATCGGAAAGATGAGGCTGCCTATGCGCGGAAATACGGGGTGTTGAGGAAAACGGATCGTTTGAATTGGCAGGCGCAACCGGCTTTCCTGCAAGTTGAGGATACATTCCGGTTGGCCTGTCCCGGCGTGGGTTACTTTGTGGTGGTCGGGAAGGCCGACGGTGTGGCTTCATCCGACGGCAAGATGGTGGCTTCTTTCCGTGCTTCACGTTTCGAGGTGGTGGCCGGGGACTTGCCGGACAGCACGAGCCTCTGCACGGTAGTCGATGCGCAAACTGGTGCTCCCGTGCCGTCCGCCACCGTGGAGTGGTGTGCCGCAAAGGACGTGGTTTACTCCACGCAGACGGATGCCGAGGGAAAGGCCAGATGGAACTTCGCGGATTACAGGAAAAAACATGCCGACCGTTACAGCCTTTCCATAAAAGTGAGGAAAGGAGACGACCGTTATAAATATGAACATAGTTGCACCTTCCGGCAGCCTTACCGGACGGATGACGGAACGCACGGTGAAGAACGACTTTACACCGACCGCGCCGTGTACCGCCCCGGCCAGACGGTTTACATCGGGGGCTTGTGTTGGGACCGGAAGAATGACAGGGAACAGGCCGCAGGAGGGCGCAAGGTGGTACTGGCCTTGCGTGACCCGAACGGAAAGACCGTAGCTGAACAGACGGTGGAAAGTGACGAATGGGGAACGTTTTCTGCCACATTTGCCTTACCGGTGAAAGGGCTTTCGGGGCGTTATGCCGTGCGTACGGGGAACAACAGCGTAGGCTTTACGGTGGAGGAATACAAACGACCGACCTTTGAAGTCCGTCTGGATGAGATTACGGCGCGTTATCAGGCAGGCGACACTTTGTGCTTGGCCGGTACGGCCATGGGTTATAACGGGGTTCCGCTCCGGCAGGCTCGCGTGACGGCTGTTTCCGTTGTGGGCAGTTGGTTCTATAGGGTGGACCGTGGAGGAGAGGAAATTCCGATCGACACGGTTTATACCGGTGAAGATGGACGCTTCACGTTGCGTGTTCCGGTGCGTGAGGCCGGGAGGCGTGGACCAAGGTATGGTGCCCGACAGTTCGTGGATGTGTCGGTCATGGGGGCGTCCGGTGAGACACAGACGGCTAAAACGTCCTTCCCTTTGAACGAGGAAAGCCTGCGGCTTACGTTGGAGGTCGGTACGTATTGGACGAAAGACAGTTTGCCCGCTCTTAAGGCTGTGGTGCAAACGAATGCCGGCGCCGAATTCAAGGGCAGGGTGGAAGTGACGGGTGAAATCTACCGGATGCAAGATGGGAAACAGGTGGAAAAGGTGCTTTCCGGCTTTGCCTTCCCTGCCAATAAGCCGGTACGCTTGTCGGAATTGTCCGCACTTCCGTCCGGCAGTTACGAGATGCAATTGCGTGCTGTGACGGAGTCTGATACGCTTGAATATGCCCATCCTTTCGTGCTTTTCAGTTTGTCCGACCGGCATCCCGGAGGCGGCGAAAAGTTTTTCTATTATTGTATAGACGATACGGTCTCTGCCGGTCGTCCCGCCCGTCTGATGGTGGGCAGCGCGGCGGACAGTGCTACGCTTTACTATATGCTTTTCTGTGAAGACCGGATATTGGAAGAAAAAGTCTATACCTTGTCCGATACGATCCTGAATTTCACATACTCCGAAATTCCGGAAGGGACGGACGGTATGCAGGCTGTGTTCTATTTGGTTCGTGACAACAGGTGTACTACGGCTAATGCGTATATTGTGCGTCCGCGTCCCGACAAGGAATTGCGTTTGTCGTGGACTTCTTTCCGCGACCGTTTACAGCCGGGCACGGAAGAAACATGGCGTCTCCGGGTCACTCTTCCGAACGGTAGGCCGGCTCCGGCTCAGTTGATGGCCACGCTTTATGATGCTTCTTTGGATGCCTTCAAACCGCATGTTTGGTCTTATTATAGTTTCCTTCCTTTTTCTTTGCCGGATGTAAGGATGGAGAGTACGCTTTGGTTCGGTTCTAATTATATAGCCTACCATGCCCCTATCCACTCTTATGCCGTCAAGCCCCTGCGGTTCGACTATTTCAATCCGATGATGATGGCGTGGGGCGGTCTGCGTGCCGTGGAAGAGGTGCTCATGATTGCGGACAATAGCCTGGCAGTGGGCGCGGCACCGCGCAACGGTAGGATTGCCGGGATGGAGGTGGCAGTGGGGAAGCAGAAGGCCGCGCCTGCGGCCGGTGCGCCTGAATACATGGCTTTGAAATCCCCCATGGAAGAGGAGCAAGCTTTGGTGGAAGGTGCCGCAAAGGCGGAAATGGATAAGGCTCCGAGCGTGGCCGTCCGTGAGAATCTGAATGAAACGGCCTTTTTCTATCCCCGTTTGATGGCCGATACGAGCGGCGTGGTGACCTTGCGCTTCACTTTGCCCGAAAGCCTGACAACGTGGAAGTTCATGGCTTTGGCTCATACGAAAGACATGATGGTGGGCTTGTTGACGGACGAAGTGGTGGCCGCCAAGGAGGTGATGGCCCAACTCAGCCTGCCGCGCTTCGTGCGGATGGGCGACCGTGCCACGCTTTCGGCTACGTTGTTCAACTTGACAGAGAAAACGTTGGAAGGCAAGGCCGTGATGGAAGTGTTCGACCCGGCTACGGGCGAGAGCCTTTGGAAAGAGACGGTGAAGGTGGAGATGGAGGCGGAATCGGATACGGTGGTGTCTTTTGCTTACACGCCTTCAGGCACAGTGTCCTTACCGGCTTGCCGTATAATCTTCGAAGCCGGGGAGCATACCGACGGGGAACAGCGTTATCTCCCCATTTTGGAGGACAAGGAATGGCTGACGCAGACGCAGCCTTTCGTGGTATCGCACGAGGGGGATACGGTGATACGGCTCGGCGGTTTGTTCCAAGACAACCATCCTGAGGCGGAGCACCGTCGTCTGACGGTGGAATATACGGCCAATCCCTTGTGGTATGCCGTGCAGGCCCTGCCTTCCGTGCTGGAGCCACGGACGGATGATGTGCTCTCATTGGGCGCGGCCTATTATGCTTCCACGCTTTCTTCTACGTTAGCCGTACGGTATCCGCAGGTGAAAACGGTGGTAGAACTTTGGCAACGCGAGGTAGGTGAAGAGCTCAAAAGTCCCTTGTCTGCCGGGGAAGATCTGGTCGGTATCGTGCTGGAAGAAACACCTTGGGTGGCTGATACCAAGATGGAGACACAGCGGTTGACGGCTTTGCAACAGTTGTTCGATGCCAACCGTCAGGTTGATTTGCGCCGCCGGTTTGCCGAGGCTTTGGGCAAGTTGCAGCGTGGCGATGGATCCTTCGGTTGGTTCGAAGGGATGTCCGGCAACGCATGGCTGACAGGACGTGTGGCCCGTCTGTTGCTCCGGAGCGGGGCGGGTGTAAAGACAGACAGCCTCTTGACGCAGTATGTGGACGTGAAGAAGATGATGGTTTATTTGATGGGCAAGGCACACGAAGAAATTATCACGGATAAGGAAAGCCTGCGCGAGCATAAAATCCATGCGTACGGAGGTTCCTATTGGTTGGATTACCTCTATTTGGCAAGCCTGAGCGACGTGACTTGGTTTGATGCGTCTGCCCGTAAGGACTTGGGATATATGCAAAGCCGTATTCTGGATTGTGTGAAACAAAGAGAGGCTGACGGTAAAAGACGGATGGTGGGGGATAGTGACAGGCTTTCTCTTACTGAAACCGCTCAGGCCGTCATCGTATTGCGCTATATGGGCAAGGCTGATGCCGCCGCCGGACTGGTACGTTCTTTGCGTGAACATTTAGTGGACGGGGTAGAAGGGCTGCATCTGGAATATCCGTCGAACGGTTTTGTGGGTTCCGACCGGAAGATTGCGGTGCATACATTGTTGATGGAAGCATTGTCTGCTCCGGGAAACACGGATGAAAAGGAACAAGAGGGACTTTGCCGCTGGCTGTTGTCGCAGAAGCGTTTGCAGGCCTGGGGGACTACCACGAGCAGCATGGATGCCGTGTATGCCTTGATGCAAGGGCAGAAACGGGATTTGGTCTTGCGCTCCAATGATGTGGTTCGGTTGGAAAGTCCGAAGGGTGAAGAACTGGCCGTATTGAAATCTTCGGAAAGCAAGTTGGCAGGTTTGGGTACGGTGACGGCTACGGTGGAAGGCCGCGAGCTGTCGAAAGGTGCCGGTTTGTTGAAAGTGGAAAAGGCGGAAGGCCGTCCGTCCGCTTGGGGTGCGGTGTATGCGCAATACCGTTTGCCACTGTCCGAGGTCGGCAGTTCCGCTTCGGGTCTTCGCATCCGCCAAGAAGTGGACAATGAACATCCCCGTGTGGGAGACCGCGTGACACTCCGTTACGTGCTCACGTCCGACCGCGACTATGAGTACGTCCGTCTGAAGGCGGGACGCGCGGCTTGTCTGGAACCTGTGGAATCCCGTTCGGGCTATGAATACCGCAATGGTTTGGGGTATTATAAGGAGGTGAAGGACGCTTCGACGAACTATTTCTTCGAGCGTTTGCCCAAGGGAACTTACGTGATAGAGGCGGAATGCTACGTGGAGCGTGCCGGACGCTATGCCCTCGGTGCAGTGAAGTTGAACGGAGTGTATGCACCCGAGTTCAGTGCATACGGGGCAGGAACGGTATTGGAGGTACAGCCGTAAGCATGCTTCTTATAGCGTCTTGTTTCTAACTTTGTAAATGATAGATAATGCAAATGGCGGGAGTGAAATCTTTTTTCTGCGTATTGTGGAGCTTGTGTCTGTGTGGTATCATGGTGGGGCGTGCGGCCGACTATGATGCCTTATGGAAGCAAGTGCGACAGTTTGAACGGCAGGGGCTAACAAAATCTGCTTATGAAATCGTGGAGCAAATCGGTGTGAAAGCTGACAAAGAGTATAAGGAGGGGCAGCAGATGGCTGCTTTGATATATGGCTGCAAACTCCGTCAGTGTATCGTTCCGGACAGTTTTTATGCCGACATAGTGCGTTTGGAGAAATTGAAACGAGACACCCGGGATGAAGTACGGCGGGCGGTGTGGGCCTCCGTATTGGCCGGTTTGTATAAGGACAATGCGGGGCGCAACCGGAGTGTATGGCTTAAAAAAGTCAAGGGACCGGAAAGAATGCGTGAATGGGCAAGTGGAGAATGGAAAGATGCTTCGGATGCGAACTTCGACTTATCGCTGTCTCATCCGGAATTGTTGGCCGAGGTGAAAGCTGCCGACTATTTGCCTTTCATCGAGCAAGGGGAACATGCTGCCTATTTCGGAGGTGATCTGCTGAACGTCATCGGGCGACGGGCTGTAATGGCACGGAAGGACTACAAAGCGAAAGAAGACCGTGAGGCTGTGGCCGGGTATTGTGCGAAGATGCTGCAAGAGTATCGTAGCCGGAGAAACAGGGAAGCGGAGCTTCTGGTGTTGCTCGACTCTTTGGCTCAGTCGTCTGATGAAATGGTAGGGGAGACCAACCGGTTTGTTTGGGAAGCAAGTTCGGAAGAAAGGGAACGGAAGGAGTTGGACAAAAGGGGATATGGAGACTATT
>OLSX01002587.1_pt1 | contig 15735 bp, 12 predicted proteins | sample 1673141 | NCBI WGS metagenome assembly OLSX01 (sample SAMEA3136759, study PRJEB25190) | human gut metagenome | biome: human gut; feature: human-associated habitat; material: faeces | place: Austria | collected 2013
AAAGTTTACACCGACATGCTCGGGTTAAGGTACTTTTGAATTGTTCAGCAGGCATGAAATAAGCATAAAGCATTACACCCCCGCCGCTGTCAAACCGAACGACAGCAGCGGGGGTGCTTTTATTATCCGTTTAAATTTTCATGCGTTAAGATTATTAATCCTCTTCCAAGAGCTTTGAAGGCGGTACATTTAATACCTCCGAAATCTTAAACAGTGTTTCCAAAGAAATACCGCAAACCGTACCCGTTCCCTCTACTTGCCCGATAAAGCTTACGCTTTTTCCTATAAGCTCTGCCAAATACTCCTGTGTATAACCCGCTTTTCTTCTGTAATATGCAATTTTCAAACCGAGAGTTATATATTTGTCGGGAAAGTCTGTTTTCATTTTAATTCCTCTTTTCCTTTGCACATATATATTTTACCGAAAAAGAAAAAGAATTATTATCATATACAACTGCAGATTTATTTACTTTAAGTCAATAATAATGTATAATAATTGAATAATAATAATTTTGAGGTGAAGCGTATGGCAAAAGAAAATACCTGCTGTTTTATAGGTCACAGAGAAACAAAGGATACGAAAGGTTTAAGATTAAGGTTAAGCAGCGTCGTTGAAAACCTGATTAAGGCAGAAAATGTCGATACCTTTCTTTTTGGCAGCAAAAGCCGATTTAACGACATATGCTATGAGATTGTCACAAAAATCAAAGAAAAATTTCCTCACATAAAACGTGTCTATGTGCGGGCGGAATACCCCTACACAGACAACAGCTATAAGGAATATCTTTCAGAAAGATACGAATACACTTACTATCCCGAAAAGCTGTTAAATTCAGGAAAATCGGTGTATATAGAGCGTAACTGCGAAATGATAGATAAAAGTGAATTTTGTATTATTTATTTTGATAAAGCCGCCGCCCCGAAATCACGCAAAAGCGGCACTGAAATTGCTTATAATTATGCCGTAAAAAATAATAAGCGCATTATAAATCCGGGCAAAGAATAAAATCCGCTGTCTGTAACAATCCCTCAGCCGCTATCCGCGGCAGCTCCCTTTACACAAGGGAGCCGATAGTCTGTGCAGAAACATTTATTTCTTAATATGGGTGAGTAATCCCCCTACAAAAGCTTAAAAATAAGATTTGCCGCAATACACAAAAGCACACCTGCGGCGGTGGGCAGCAGGAACGCCAGCACCGTCCATTTAAGGCTGCCGGTCTCCTTTTTTATCGTAAGCAGGGTCGTTGAGCATGGCCAATGCATAAGTGTGAAAATTATAAAGCAGACCGCCGTGCGAACGCTCCAGCCGTTTGATAAGAAAAGAGCAAGGGTTTCCGATAAATTGCCCGCGCCGACGATTGTACCGCTCGCGGCATAGGTCATGATTATTATGGGTATCACCGTTTCGTTGGCGGGGAAGCCCAGGATAAAGGCAAGCAGTATCACCCCGTCAAGCCCCATTATTTTGCCTATGGGGTCAAGCAACGCTGCGCAGACGCTTAAAACATTCGCTCCGTTTATGCTTATATTCGCCGCAAGCCAAATTATAAGTCCCGCAGGTGCGGCAACGGCGACGGCACGCCCCAAAACAAAGAGGGTGCGGTCAAAAACCGAGCGGACTATTACCCTGCCTATCTGCGGTCTTCTGTAGGGCGGCAGCTCCAGAGTATACGAGGACGGAAGCCCCTTTAAAACGGTTTTTGAAAGTATTTTTGTCAAAGCCATGGAAACGCCTATGCTTAAAATTATAAATGAAGTTAAAAAAATTGCCGCAAGAAAAGAAGACCCTCCGCCCGATACGCCTATAAAAAACATTGTTATAACCGATATAAGCATGGGAAATCTGCCGTTGCAGGGAACGAAATTATTTGTAAGCATCGCAAGCAGCCGTTCCCTCGGTGAATCTATTATCCTGCAGCCCACAACCCCCGCCGCATTGCAGCCGAAGCCCATGCAAACGGTAAGCGCCTGCTTTCCGCATGAGCCGCAGCGCTTAAAGGGCTTATCCGAATTATAGGCTATGCGGGGCAGATAGCCCGAATCCTCAAGCAGAGTGAAAAAAGGAAAAAATATCGCCATAGGCGGCAGCATTACCGAAACCACGGTTGCCGTAACCCGCCATATTCCGAAAACAACGGCGTTTTTCACGGCATTCGGTATGCCTATGGAGGTAAGTCCATACAACAGCTTACCCTCCAAATAGGAAAAAAACGAAGACAAAAGCTCGGACGGATAGTTGGCGCCTACAATAGTCAGCCAAAAAATAACGGCAAGCAGCGCCGCCGTTACGGGAAGCGCCGTGAATTTTCCGGTAAATATTTTATCAAGTCTTCTGTCGCGCAGGCTGTATTTTCCCTTTTTATATTTAACCGTCGCCGCCGCAATCTCCTCTGCCGCAGACATCAGCGCCGAAACCGTAATATCCTTAAGCTCATTATGCGTTATGCCGTTTTCGCAAAGTATGCCCTCCGCGTTTTTTACAGCTGAGAAAAGCGCGGGGCTTTTTAAAAAATCCTCACCGAAATAAGCGTTTATCTCCTTTATGAGCGATGGGTCGCGGTCTAGCAGCCTTAAAGAAAGCCAGCGGCTGTCAAGTCTGCCGTATGACAGTCTTTCGGCTTCGGGCATGATTGCGGCAATCGCCTTTTCCACAGGCTCGGGGTAACGCACCCGAAAGCCGCGTGTGCCCGCCGCCGTAATGCCGTCGAGTGCGTTCGTCAGATCCGAAAGAGTTTTTTTATTGCGTGCCGCCGTGCCCACTACAGGAACGCCGAGCAATTCCGACAGCCCTTTCAAATCGATTTCAATGCCGCGTTTTTTTGCCTCGTCCATTAAATTTACACAGACTGTAACGCTTTTTGAAATCTCGATAGTTTGCAAAACAAGGTTTAAGTTTCTTTCAAGGCTTGTGGCGTCGCACACCACGACCACCGCGTCCGGCTCGCCGAAGCAGATGAAATTCCGTGCGACCTCCTCCTCTGCCGAATGTGCCATAAGCGAATATGTTCCGGGAATATCCACCAAAACATAGCCCCGCTTCCTTGTTCGGCAAAAGCCCTGCGCGCTCCTTACGGTTTTCCCCGGCCAGTTGCCGGTATGCTGATTAAGCCCCGTAAGCGCATTGAAAACAGTGCTTTTACCGACATTCGGGTTGCCCGCAAGGGCTATTATTTTGTCCGTTTCGGACTGTTTTTTTATTTCAAGGCCCGAATCGACCGCGCCGACCCCGACCGAGCTTTTGGTAAGACCCATAGTATATGTCCCCCTGTGTGTAATAACTCTTCTATATAATATTCCGCTAAGGGGCAATGGGTTAAAAGCGAAAGCTCGTATTTGACAAATCGAGGCTGCCATTCTATAATAGTCTTAACGCTTGTTTAATTTGAGGTTGACAATGAAATTTAATAAAATCATACCGTCCATTTTGTGCGCGGCAATTGTGTGCACATCCTTTACCGCCTGCTCGCCCGGTAAAAAGCCTAAAATCAGAAGCGCCGAATTCAGCCTGACTGCTGAAGCGGAAACCGCAAATGTCGAGCTTAACGGCGATTATGCGAAGATTGATTTCATAAATCCCGGGCTTGATACCGCCGATATTTCCGTGTCGGTTTTTTCACTGGCAGAGCAAAAGGAGGTCGCAAGAGTAGTGCTCGGAAACGGCACATGGAGCACCGGCAGCCTTGAAAACGGTTTTTTTGCGGTGGATGAACGGAATAAATCCGTCCGCTTTTTCGGGTTTGACGGTGAAGAGACCTTCCGTACCGAAATACCGACCGATGCCAAGTTTTTTGCCGCTTCATATGTAAGCTCCGACGGTAAATATTTGATGTATGCCGACCCCGGGACCTGTGAAATACGCCTTTATGAGTTTTCGGGCGGCAAAACCTACGTTGCCGGGAAATTCATAGAAAAGGTCGAAGCGGCAGGCTATGGAAACGGCTCGTTTTACATCCGCTCCGGCAGCGGCTGTATGCTTTCGGTCGGCGTTAAAAAGAAGCTGCTGATAACCGCATTCGATTCTTCCGACCTTTCGCTTGTCACAAAGGACGGCGGTATCGGCTTCGCTTCGGGCGCACGGCTTTTTTATGTTAATGGCAGGCATACCGAAACAACCGAAAAGCTTACGTGCCTCAGCAAGAATGAAACACCTATTAATGTTATACCCTTCGGAGTTGTAACAAAGCTTTCGGGTGAAAGCACCGATATTCTGCGAATTTATGAAAAAAATACAAACATCCTTCGCGAAATTACCGCAAAGGGCTGCTTTACCGACTGCTCGGCAGATGAATACAACCGTATTTTGACCGTATGCCGTGAAGATGAAGTCTTTTCCTTCGGGCTTTACGATATTACGGGTATTGACAAACAAACCGTCAAAACTGCGGCAGGCTCTGAATCGGATTCGTCTGATATCAAGACATCAGAGGGCCATATAATCAAAAATGTTCCGGTTTTTTCCCAGCTGCCCGATTATCCCACCGGCTGCGAAACCGTAAGCACCGTTATGGCGCTGAGGTATGCGGGCTATAATATATCCGCTTCACGCTTTATTGACGAATATCTGCCGCAAAGCAATGAATTCAAGAATATAAACGGCGTGAATTACGGTCCGGATCCCAAAGAAAGCTTTGTAGGCTCGCCGCGCTCCGCCGGCAGCTACGGCTGCTTTGCACCCGTAATAGAAAAGGCGCTTAAGGCGTATATCGGAAACGACGATGCCGTTGCAGACGCCTCCGGTTCTTCCCTTAATGAGCTGTGCGAAAAATATGTTTCAAAAAATGTGCCGGTGATAATTTGGGTCTCGATTTCAATGCAGGAGGTCTACCCCGCGGAAAAATGGACGCTCGGTGACGGCAGCACCTTCAGTTGGCCCGCAAACGAGCACTGCATGCTGCTTATCGGCTTCGACGGCGAATACTGCTACCTCAACGATCCGTTCGTCGGGAAAACGGTCAAATATGATAAAAAGCTTACCGAAAAAAGGTATTGCGAGCTTGGAAAACAGGCGGTCGCGATAAAATAAACCGCATGCGGTAAATCACTCCGCATTATTATGTGCCTCATTTCTTATAAACAGCTCATCCTGCCCCGATTTTACAAGCTCAAGCGCCGCCTGCGCAAGAAACCCGAAGCAAAGATCCGGGTTATCCGTATCTATCCCGAAATTTTCCTTTATGCGCCGAACCCTGTAAAGCACGGTGTTTTTATGGGTGTAAAGCCGCTCGCAGGTCTCCTTAAGTGAATGACCGCAGCAAAGATATGTATAAAGCGTAAGGCACAGCTCGCCCGAGTTGACTCTGTCGTATTCAGCCATTTCCGAAACGCGGCTGTCAAACACGGTTCCCTTTCGCAGTGCCGAACGCAAAAACAGAAGCTGTGCATAATCCTCCGCAAAGACCGACAAACCGCTTTTCCCCTTTTCGTTAAGATAATCAAGCGCTTCAAGCGTCTCCCGATACAGGCGCGCTGCGGAAAAAATGCCGTTCAGCCGTGCCGAGACCGCTATTTCGATTCCGTTTTGCTCTGCCGCCTCAGACAGCCTTTTCATACTGTGATCGCCGTGCAAAAACATTATTGTTTTATCCTTATACACAAACGGGTGAGATGCGTGAAATTCGCTTGCCATCTGAGCTTGTAAAAACGCGGCGGCTGCGGGAGTGCAGTGCCGCAGGTCTATCAGCGCAAGCCGCTCGGGGTTGAAATTTGAAAGATAGGTAGCCTGCGCGCGGATTTTAAAATGCTCCTCATCGGAAAATTCTCCGTCAAAAAGCGCCGAAAGTATTTCCTCGGCTGTTCCGTCCGCAGTCTGCCCGCGTTCAAAAAACAGCTGCTTTGAAACAAGCGCGGATATGAAGTGTATTTCATCATCGCTGAAAGGGCATACTTTCGGCGCATAAAGCATAAGCATATATCCATGTACCGTGCCGCGGCTTTCAAGCTGAATAACGCGGTATTTTCTGCCGTTCATCTCAACGCTGAAATCGTCTTCCCCGCAGTGCGCCGAAATTGCGGCGCAATCCTCAAGAGCCAGCTCGCCGTGGCTTACCGCCACACGGTATACAGGGTCGTCATATTCGCCCGCAGCACAGCTTGCGGCGATGTGATAAGCGTCATCCACCACAATTACAGGACATTCAAGCTCGGTGCTCACCGCCTTTGTCAGCGCCGAAAGCGTATTTTCCTCCAGAAATACATTTAAAAGCTTTTCCTTTATCACCGAATCATCCCCCTGTGCCGACAGCACAATTAAATCCGTTTTAATTATAGCGTCGTACAGCCCGAAAATCAAGAGAAATCACGCACGGCGGCTTCAAAATTAACACGCAGTTAAAATTTATTTTAGGTTTTTATAGTAAAATAAACATATCAAATAAGAATTAAGGAAGTGATGGTATGAACGGAAATAACGGCTACTCGGGAAACGACATAACGCCCGAGATACTCAACTACTCCGAGCTTTGCACAGGCAATTGCAGAATCGAACCGCAGCTGTACATCGAACATAAGGTAAACAGGGGGCTGCGCGATTTAAACGGTAAGGGCGTGCTTACGGGGCTTACCGAAATATCCGAAATAGTTTCCAAAAAAACAGTGAACGGTGAGGAGGTTCCCTGCCGCGGCAAGCTTTATTACAGAGGCTATGATGTTGAGCAGCTGGTTGCGGGCTTTATAAAGGACGGTCGCTTCGGCTTTGAGGAAATAGTTTATCTGCTGCTTTTCGGGCAGCTGCCGAAGAAGGAGCAGCTGACAGACTTCTGTGCGCTTCTTTCCTCATACCGAACCCTGCCGGGCTCCTTTGTGCGGGACATTATCATGAAAGCCCCCTCCGCCAATATGATGAATTCCCTGGCGCGCAGCGTTTTGACGCTTTATTCCTATGACGCAAACGCCGAGGATACCTCGGTTCCGAATGTGCTGCGCCAATGCCTGCAGCTTATTGCAAGGTTTCCGCTGCTTTCTGTATACGGTTATCATTCGTACGATTATTATCTTCGCGGCAGCAACAGCTTTTTCATTCACGAGCCGCGCGCCGAGCTTTCCACCGCGGAAAACATACTTTATATGCTGAGGATCGACGGTAAGTATACCCCGCTTGAAGCCAAGGTGCTTGACGCAGCATTGGTACTTCACGCAGAGCACGGCGGCGGTAATAACTCAACCTTTACCACGCATGTCGTATCGTCCTCGGGAACAGACACATATTCCGCAATCGCGGCGGCGCTCGGCTCGCTCAAAGGCCCGAAGCACGGCGGAGCTAACATTAAGGTTTGCGCGATGTTCAACGATATAAAGGAAAATGTGAAGGACTGGAATGACGAAGAGGAGATATCTGCCTATCTTAAAAAAATACTTCACAAGGAAGCGTTTGACAAGACCGGTCTTATTTACGGCGTAGGTCACGCGGTATACTCCGTTTCGGACCCGAGAGCCGAGGTCTTCAAAGGCTTTGTCAAATCCCTTTCGGAGGAAAAGGGACTTGACCGCGAATACGGACTTTATTCTGCGGTTGAACGGCTTGCGCCCGAAATCATTGCCGGAGAGAGAAAGATGTATAAAGGCGTCAGCGTAAATGTGGATTTCTACAGCGGCTTTGTTTACGATATGTTAGGACTGCCGCACGAGCTCTACACGCCCCTGTTCGCAATAGCGCGCATAGCAGGTTGGAGCGCTCACCGAATCGAAGAACTGCTGAACGCCGGAAAAATTATCCGCCCCGCGTATATGAGCGTACAGCCCCACAGAGACTACAAGCCTATCGACGAAAGATAAGTCTAACGCATTTCAGGGCTGATTGATTGAAAACCGAACATAAGCATAAGAAAATCCCCCCGACATCTATTGCTTGATGTTGAGGGGATTTGTATTGAAATCAATTATTCAGCTTTCTTTTTTCTGCCGAGAATAACATTTGTGATTATTCCGAGTATAAGCGCGCAGGCAATAGATGTGATTGTGATCTTTCCGAACGATACGGTAAGTCCGCCGATTCCGCAAATAAGGATTACGGCCACCACAAAGAGGTTTCTGTTGTCGTTAAGGTCAACCTCCTGTATCATCTTAAGACCGGATACCGCAATGAATCCGTACAGGGTAACGCATACACCGCCCATTACGCAGTTCGGAATTGTGGAGAGGAAGGTTACGAACGGTCCGAAGAAGGAGATTATTATTGCCATCACCGCAGTTGCGAAAATGGTTACGACAGAAGCATTTCCCGTTATTGCAACGCAGCCTACCGATTCGCCGTAGGTTGTGTTCGGGCAGCCGCCGAACAAAGCTCCTGCGACAGAGCCTACGCCGTCGCCGAGAAGAGTTCTGTGAAGTCCGGGTTCCTCAAGCAGATCCTTTTCAATTACGGAGGAGAGATTCTTATGGTCGGCAATGTGCTCTGCGAATACAACGAAGGCAACCGGTACATACGCTACCGCAACGGTCGCTATGTACTGACCGTCAATCTTTCCGAAGCCCTTTGCCGCCTCAAGGAAGGTGAAATCGAGAACGGAAACAATGCCCATATTTCTGAAGACTTCAAAGTTGATTATCTGCAGTGACGTATTATCGGTCGCAATTCCGATAACCGTGAAGATCGCGGCGGCGGCATATCCCGCAAGTATACCGATGATGAAGGGTATAAGCTTCACCATTTTCTTGCCGTAAACCGAGCAGATGGTTACAACCAAAAGGGTAATAAGTCCGCAAAGCAGGCAGATAAGCGGGTTTGCAGCGGAATTACCTTCAGCGTCAAGCACCTTGCCCTTTGTTATATCGCTTACCGCATTTACCGCAAGAGATAAGCCGATTATCGAAACGGTAGGCCCGATAACCACTGCAGGCATCAATTTATTGATCCAACCGACGCCGACAAATTTAACTATAATTGCAATTATAACATAAACGATTCCCGCAAAGGCAGCACCGATGATCAATCCGGCATGTCCCGCCTCAGCCGATACAGCGCCTGCGAACGCCGCAAGCATTGAGCCTATAAACGCGAATGATGAGCCTAAAAATACCGGGCTTCTGAATTTGGTTAACAAAAGATATACGAGTGTTCCGATACCCGCACCGAAAAGTGCCGCCGATTGCGACATCCCGTTCTGCACAATAGTCGGAACGGCAATTGTTGCCGCAAGAATCGCAAGCAGCTGCTGCAGTGCGAAAATTACGACCTTGCCGAAGCTCGGCTTGTCCTTAACATCATAAATGAGTTTCATATTTTTCTTCCTCCGTTTTTCAGCGCCGAGCCCCTTACGAATCCCGCCGCATTTTTTATATACACGGTATGAACCGTTTATACCTCGTAAAGCTCCGCCGCGGTCATGTCGTCATACGGCGGAATTTTAACCGCAATGACCTCGTTTTTGGAGGTCGGGACATTTTTACCGACATAGTCGCCGCGTATCGGCAGCTCCCTGTGTCCCCTGTCAACCAGCACCGCAAGCTGCACCGCCGCCGCTCTGCCGTGGCTCATAAGCGCGTCAAGCGCCGCGCGCACCGTTCTGCCGGTGTAAAGCACATCGTCAACCAGAATCACCTTTTTATCGGCTACGGAAAAATCAAGCTCGGTAGGGTGGATAACGGGGTCTGGCGATATTGCGGTAAGATCATCGCGGTAAAAGGTTATGTCAAGCTCGCCTGTAGGTACTCTTACTCCCTCTATTGCGAAAATATTATCAGACAGTATTTTCGCAAGCGCTGTACCTCTGCGCTTTATTCCGATTATGCAGAGGTTTTCGGTGCCGTTGTTTTTTTCGAGAATTTCGTGGGAAATGCGTTTGAGCGCACGCGCCACCGCTGCCTCGTCCATAAGAGTTGCCTTGAATTTTTCCATTTCTCAACACTCCATCAAAAAAGCATTAAAAAAGCGCCCTGCACACGGCAAGGCGCTGAAGCACAGCAAACACAGGCATAAAATGCCTTCTTTTTCAGCCTTGCCGGTATCTCTGTACCGTCTTAAAGGATTCACTGAAAATTACTATACCACACTTTTCTTCGGTTGTAAAGACCTTTTTTATTTTTTGTCGAATTTTGTTTTATTTCTTTTTGCTGTTCACATACTCAACATATTCTTCAAGGCACATATTCAGCCTGTTCATTTCCTTGGCATTGTTTATGCCCACAAAGCGGTAATGCCAGGATTCATAAACTATACCGGTTTTTTCCTGCTTATCCTTCGGAAAACGCAGAACAAAGCCGTAATCCGCAGCGTGCTCCTGCATCCAGGTGAACATAGGCGTGCTTTCAAAGCTGTCCTCCGCAATATTGAAATCGGCGGAAAAGCCTGTGTTGTGCTCGCTGGTGCCGGGTCTCGTCACTACCGTTGCCGCCTTTGCTTCCGCTTCCTCGCTTGAAAGCCCATCTTTAAGCCACTTTTTGGTTTCATTATCGAAAAGCATTTTTTGGGTCTTATACGAACGGTACGGTGAACGGACATAGAGCCAGTTCTTCGAATCGGTTTGGGTCGCGCGTTGGGCGTCTATCATCGCCTGCATATACGGCCATACATTTTTATCTATCTGCTTCAGCATACCGTTTATATATTTTGTGGGAATTTCGGTAAGGCTGCCCTCGTAATCGTAATTCTCGGGCAGCGGATTCTGTGCGTTTACAAGCAAAAGCTGCTCATAGTTTGCGTCCAAGCCGTTAGGCCCTGTTGCAGGGTAGCTCGGCGTTGGATCTTCGCTCGATACATCGGATACGATTTCGCCCGCTGCGCTGCTGCCCCCTTGCGAAACATCCGAGCCATCAGTCTTTTTGCCGCCGAACGCCGACTTTATAACAAACGCTATCAGTAAAATCAGCGCTGCCAAAATGCAAACGCAAACGGCAATGAAAATTCTGCGCTTTACTATTGCCTTATGTCTTTCCGCTCTTGTCATTTTTTATATTCTCCTTATTCGTCAAGCTTTAATACCGCCATAAACGCCTCCTGCGGAACCTCCACAGAGCCTAAGCGGCGCATGCGTTTTTTACCCTCCTTCTGCTTTTCAAGCAGCTTTTTCTTTCGGGTAATATCGCCGCCGTAGCACTTTGCAAGAACATCCTTTCTGAGTGCCTTAACCGTTTCGCGCGCGATTATCTTGCCGGACACCGCCACCTGTATAGGCACCTCGAAAAGCTGGCGCGGAATGTAATCCTTCAGTTTTTCGGCAATGCGGCGGGCTTTATTGTATGCGTTATCCGAATGGACTATAAAGGACAGTGCATCCACCACATCGCCCGCAAGCATAACATCCAGCTTTACCAGCTTTGATTTTTCATAGTCCTTTGCCTCGTAATCGTAGCTTGCGTAGCCCTTTGTGCGGGATTTCAGCGCGTCAAAGAAATCGTAAACAATTTCGCCCATAGGCATTACATAGTGAATATCCACCCTGTCGCCCATGTACTTCATATCGGTATACACTCCTCGGCGCTCCTCGCAAAGCTGCATTATCGCGCCGACATATTCGCTCGGGCTGTATATATGCACATCCGCCACAGGCTCAAGCGCCTCGGCTATAACTGCCGGGTCGGGGTAGTTTGTGGGGTTATCCACCGTTACGGTCTCACCGTTTGTAAGCAGGAATTTATACTCAACGCTCGGCGCGGTGGTAACAAGATCGAGATTATACTCACGTTCGAGCCGTTCCTCGATGATTTCCATATGCAAAAGCCCCAAAAAGCCGCAGCGGAAGCCGAAGCCGAGCGCCTTTGAGCTTTCGGGCTCGAAAAGCAGCGACGCATCGTTAAGGCTCAATTTTTCAAGCGCTTCGCGAAGGTCGGGGTACTTTGCGCCGTCCGCCGGGTAAATTCCGCAGAAAACTACGGGATTCACCTTTCTGTAACCCTCAAGCGGAGCGTCCGCCGGGTTTTCGGCAAGGGTCACGGTATCGCCCACACGCGCCTCGTCCACCGTTTTGATTGACGCGGTAAGATAGCCTACCTCGCCCGCTTCAAGCGTATCGCACGGCTCCATATAGGTTGCGCGCTTTCTGCCTATTTCAACCGTATCAAAATCGGCGCCGGTCGCCATCATTTTAATTTTATCCCCTGTTTTAAGCCTGCCGCTTATTACCCTGAAATAAACCACAACACCCTTGTACGGGTCGTAATAGGAATCGAATACGAGCGCCTTAAGCGGTGCGGATCTGTCGCCCTTGGGAGCCGGAATATCGGTAACGATGCGCTCCAGCACCTCTTCGACATTGAGCCCTGTTTTGGCTGATATCATGGGTGCGTCCTCTGCGGGAATGCCTATAACATCCTCAATTTCCTTTTTGATCCGCTCCGGCTCTGCGGAGGGCAGATCAATCTTGTTTATAACCGGCAAAAGCTCCAGCCCGTGATCCACCGCCAAATAGGTGTTGGCAAGGGTCTGCGCCTCGATTCCCTGCGACGCGTCCACCACAAGCACCGCACCCTCGCACGCCGCAAGCGAACGTGAAACCTCATAGTTAAAGTCAACATGTCCCGGAGTATCTATAAGATTCAGCTCATACTCCCTGCCGTCCTTTGCCTTATAATAAAGGGTTACGGCGTGAGCCTTAATGGTAATGCCGCGCTCGCGCTCTAAGTCCATGCTGTCAAGTATCTGTTCCTCCATATCGCGCTCGGCTACCGATTGCGTCAGCTCCAAAAGTCTGTCTGCAAGGGTCGATTTGCCGTGGTCTATATGCGCCACTATGCAGAAATTTCTTATGTTTTCAAGCGGAAAAGCCACTGTTGTTTCTCCTTATAAAAAATATTCCTTTATATTATAATACATAGCATGTATTTTTTCAATTATTTTCGCATAAAAAAGAAGACCCGGTTAATCCGAGTCCTCATTTCGATTCGATATTACAGTCTGCAAACGTCCTTTCTCGGGCGTTTAAACCATTTCCCGTTTGTAAAATCGGGCATTATCTGCGGTGCGCCGCCCTGCTTTATTGACATTTCCGAAAGCACCGCCACCGCCTGCCATGTGGCGGCGTCGTACACGTCTACCGGCATATCATCACCGTTTATAAGCGCGTCGGTAAAGGCTTTGTAGGCAAACCAATCCATTCCGCCGTGACCCGCTTTCAGCGTTTCCTCGGTAACGTTTTTCCAAATTTCGGGTAAGTATTCACCTTCAAATTTAACGGCGTTATTAAGCGCCTTTTCGTAATATTTCACCGGCTCAAACGATTCTTCGTCGCCGTCAAGAAATACCGAGTTTGTATCCTGCATATACATTCCCTTTGTACCGCGAACCGTAAAATCGCGGCTGTAGGAACGCGGCAGCGTAGTGTCAAGCCGCAAAAGAATTGTTTCGCCCCGCGAGCAGGTCAAAACGGTGGTAATAATATCACCCTGCGCAAAATGAGCGGCTTTCATTTCTTCGGTTGCGTCATCGCGGGTTTTAATATATTCGCTAAGTCCCGCGCTTTTTGAGGCAAAGGAGGAAACGGTCATTATCCTGTTGCCGCGGTTAATATCAAGCAGCTTTGCAATGGGACCCAGCTCATGCGTCGGGTAGTTATCGCAGCAGCGGTTAAGGTAGTTATCAAAGCGATAGTGACGTCTGACATGGCCGTAGGCTATCTCATTGCGCAGATCGTGCGCATAAGCGCCCGCACAATGCACTACTGTTCCGAAAACATTTTTTCGTGCCATTGAGGTTGCAAGGAGCTCTTCTTTACCCCAGCAGCAGTTTTCAACAAACATATAGGGGGTTCCGGTTTCTTCCCTTGTTCTTACAAGTCTTTGGCAGTTTTCAAGCGTATATTCGCACCCAACCTCGCTTGCAACGGCAACGCCCTTTTTCATAGCGTAAACGGCAATTTCCGTGTGGGTACTCCAATCGCTGAATATAAAAACGGCATTAATCCCCTTAACCGAAAGTGCCTGCTTATAATCGGTAAAGCCCTCGGGTTCGTTGCCGTATTCCCCGATTTTTTGGGCAGCGCGCGCCACCCGGTCTTCATAAATATCGCATACGGAAACTATTTCAATATCCGTATTCTTCAAAAGCACATCACATATCAACCCATAGCCGCGGTTCCCAAGCCCCGCAACGCAAGCCTTTATTTTTGCCATATAAAACACTCCTTTTTGAGTATATTACCCCAAACGGAGAAAAAACACAATGTTAAAAAAGAACATAAAACTGTCTTTTTTTATCATTTACTTTTCTTCGTCCTTGTGTTATGCTCTATAAAGAGGTGTTTTATATGTGGGATTTTATCAGAATACCGTCATATTTCGGAATAACGAATAATATCGGAGATAATACGGTTTTGGGAGCCGGGTATGATAATTTTAAAGTAACTAAGCCGGAAAAGCATTTCAGAATACAACCCTTTTTCACATGGCATTTTATTATTTCCGGCAGCGGTACGCTTGAGGTTGAAGAAATGAAATTTGAGCTCAGCAGCGGGGATATGTTTTTTATTCCGCCAAATGTAAAAATGAGGTATTACCCCGATTCTGCCGACCCGTGGGAGTACGTTTGGTTTTCGCTGAACGGTGACGCCGCCGGACACTACGGTGAGTTAGTCGGCTTTTCGGAAAATGTATTCACGCTTAAAAACAGGCACCGAAAAATAACCGACGGAATATTAAAGAGCCTGTTTGAGTCACTTATGGAAAAACCAAACGAATATTTCGGTCTGCTTTCGTCGTTTTATAAAATAATGGACATATGTGCGTCCCGAATGCCGTCGGGCAGTATAAAAAGCATAAAAGAAACTATTGACTGCAACTGTCTTTCACAGTTTTTCTCTATAGAAAGCCTTTGCAGAGACTCCGGTATAAGCCATGCACATCTGTTGCGGCTTTTTAAGAGAGAATACGGAACGACCCTTATAAGCTATGTAACCGGAAAACGAATAGCGCATGCCTGTGAGCTTTTGGAAACAACTGATTTGCCGGTTGCGGATGTCGCTTTTTCCTGCGGCTTTTCGGATGAACTGCATTTTATGAAAATCTTTAAAACAAAAACAGGAGTTACGGCATTAAAATACCGGAAGAGCCGGCAGACCGTTTTACTACCGGAAAACTCTGAATTTTAAGTTGAAAGAGGCACGGGGTAAAATCCGTGCCTCTTTTTTGGTATGACGGGCATATCAATGCTCTGCGGTGGAAGTCCGCTGAGGCGTAGTTACCGACGAACTCGAAAGCGAATTGCAAGTTTCACGCTGTGAAGCGTGGGAGAGAAGAAGCAATAGCGAAATCGTATCCAAAAGATAACACCACTTTCTTACCTTAAATTTGGGTGCCACCAATTTTTATTTTTCTCACTACACATTTGCTTACGCCGTTTGATTGCATTACACAAAAGATCGCGAACTGCGGTGGACGATCACCAACAGTCCTAGGCTGAAGCCTTTTTCGTCTCCTATCGTGCATTTCACGTTTTACGTGTGCTTTTGCACTTTCTTCACACACTTAGGACAGCCATATTAAACAACCAAATTTTAGAGGGTATAAGCGAAAATACCCATATTTGCCCCGTCACTTTAATGCGTCGGCTGACGAAACCACGCTTTTTAAGAGATAGCGTTAAACTCTCTGATATTTAATTGTTTAGCTGTAGGTTGTTTGCGGTTGCTAAGAGTTGCAATAAAACTAAACCTTAAAAGTGTAATTTTCTTTAGAAAACCCTAAAGTATTAAATTTAACTGTTTGATAATTTCATTGCAAATTCTTAGCACCGCTACGGCTAAGCTGTGAAGCATATTTAATATAGAAGATTAAAAAATGCAAGGCAAATCACCGGTTACGGTGATTTGC
>OLSX01002601.1_pt1 | contig 15670 bp, 14 predicted proteins | sample 1673141 | NCBI WGS metagenome assembly OLSX01 (sample SAMEA3136759, study PRJEB25190) | human gut metagenome | biome: human gut; feature: human-associated habitat; material: faeces | place: Austria | collected 2013
ATATTTGAGATGAATTTTCTTCTTTTTTTGTTACCTATCTATTGTACCATAACATCTCGATAAACCGCCGAATAAGCGTTTTTGATTCATAAAGTAAAGCTCCCGTATTTTTATATGGGAGCTTTGGTGAAGACAGGTGGACTTGAACCACCGACCCCCTGCATGTCAAGCAGGTACTCTAACCAACTGAGCTATGCCTTCATCTAAATAAAAAATGGTCGAGGTGACAGGACTTGAACCTGCGGCCTCTGCGTCCCGAACGCAGCGCTCTACCAAACTGAGCCACACCTCGATGAATAACTATTAAATTGTAGGGAAGTATCTCGCGGTGATTACCCAGCCGCGCCGCTACGCAGCTTACACTTGCGGTGCCCAAAATTTTCCGCTCCTTTGAAGGGAGCAAAATTTTGACCGCTGCGACTTTTCGCACTCGCTGTATCTTCCGCAGGAAGCGCTCGTGCTCAAAGCTACCAAACTGAGCCACACCTCGATGAATAACTATTAAATTGTAGGGAACTATCTCGCGGTGATTACCCGGCCGCGCCGCTGCACAGTATATATGCTGACAGCTTTTTAATTATATACTCTGTCGCTGTAAATGTCAATATATTTTTTTGAAAAAGGGCAAAAAACCGTATTTACCTCAGAAATACGGAAAAAGCGGCGCGGTATGTCCCGCGGAGCGATAAAATTTGCAAATTTTTTGTTATCATATTGATTGGCGGCAATCGGAGACACATAATACAGGTAATTAAAATGAACGTATAAGACAAATGACCGGCTTTGAAAACATTAGAAAGAATTTCGGATTCGGATGTATGCGCCTGCCGATAGTGCTCGGCGGCTGTCGGTCTTATTTCGCCCGTAATAAGCTTTCTCATAACCTCTGCAGTATCTTCCCCGCGGCTTGCTTTAATATAATCCCAATAGAGCAGATACTTGGAAAACCGAAAAGGATTCAAGACTGTACTATGAGAGTTATATCAGAAAAATCGTCACGCGGTGATTTTGCAGGCGTCACCTATAAAGCTTAAGCACTTGCTCGGTTCTTTGTACTGTCATATCCCGCAGCCGTTCGGGGGATAATACCTTTACCCTGTCGCCGAAGCTTATCACCCAGGAAACGAGCGCGTCGGAAAGCGCTGCACGTACCGTGAAGCAAAATTCGTCATCCGTTACCTTTTTAATAAAGATATCCTCACCGAAGCGGTCGGCGACCTGCTCGGTTATTTTTTTGCTGCAGCAAAGCTCTATTTCGCACATTTCGCCGCCGTGCATCCCGAAAAGCTTCGAGGTATAGTCGGGGGTATCGAAACGGTCGGTATATTCGCTGACCTCCGAATAGTGCCGCTGCGGCATATCGGTTATTTCAACCTTATACATTCTGTCAAGCCGCAAATGAAGCAGATTATCATACTTTTCGTAATTGCCTATAACATAGTAATGATCGTCCTACCAGGTCAGCGCATAGGGGCTTATAAGCATTTCTTTTTTCTGCTTTTCTATGCTTCTGTCGGGCGAGAGTACACGGTTTACATATTCAAAGCGTATCTTCTTTTTATCGGCTATTGCGCGGCTTATTTTATCAATACTGTAAAATATCTCTTCGTTGACAGATTTGGCGCAGGAGGAAAAATAAACGCGGCTTTCTCTTTTCTGTGCCTGATAACGGGAAACAAAGGAGTCAAGCTTTTTTACAAGCTCCCGCGTTTTCGCCGCACTTATAAAGCCTGCGGTACGCACCGCGTCCGCAAGCAGATAGATCTCCGGCTCTTCAAACTCGCGTGAGGCTAAAAACCAGCCCCTCGGCGATGCCGAACGCACAATGTCCGCCCCGTAATCGATAAGAGCGGATATATCGGCGTAAACCGATTTGCGCTCGGAGGATATCCCCTGAGAATCAAGAAATTCGCATATATCCTTTGCGGTGACGGGGTGCTCCTCATCGCTTTCGCGCTTTAAAAAATCCAGAATATAAAGTATTTTCAAACGCTGTCCGTGCGTTTTTGCCATAAGCTCACCTTTTCAAAAAATTCCTCATAGTTCATCATGTTATTCATAACATCCAGCATGGCAGAGGACGAAAGTGTTTGCGGCAGTCCCAAAAAGCTTAAAAAATCACGGCGCATATCGGCACTGTTCGCTCTGCCGGAAAGCCCCGATGAAAACATATCGCTCTTGGTGATTTTTTTTCGCTCGGCGCTGCGTTCCGCCGAAACTCCGCATCTTTGCAGCGCTTCGGCTATTACCTCGGGGGACATTCCCTCAACGCCCAAAAGCCCCTCCTTTGAATATTTCGCCTTACGCCGTTCCTTGCCCTTAAGTGCCGGAACATAAACATTTATGATTTCCGTATTCCCCAAAAGCTTTTTGAGATATGCGCGGATAACCGCTCCCGCACTGTCGGAATCGGTCATCACGATAACGCCCTTATCCTTAGCCGCTGCCCGTATCAGCGCGGCTTTTTCGTGGCTTTTGAATATGCGGAAGCCGTCGGTTGGAATTATCAGCGCGTCAATAACATTTTCAAGCGTAATCTTATCATATTTCCCTTCGACTATTACGGGTCGGTCAAGCCTTATCAACGCTTTCACCCTTTGCTATAATATATATGAGCCGCACCGTCAGCTGCTCAAGCACCGTTCTGGGATCTGCCCCGAAGGATTTGAGCTGCTTATCGGCAGCGAGCAGCGCCTCAAAGCTTAAGGCGAGCCTTTTAAAATCGAATTTTGAAAGGCTTTGCGCTGCGCGGTCAAGCACGAATTCGCGTCCCTTATAGCCGAATTCCGCCGCGATTTCGGAATTTTTCATTCCCTTTTTTCGGCAGACGAATACACGGTACAGATCGACATAAGCGGACGACACGGTGTATAATATAATCATCGGCTCAAGGCGCATAAAGAAAAGCTCGTCAAGGGTTTTCATCGCTTCGCCCGCGTCCCGTGAAAAAATATGCCGCGAAAGGTTATAAACCGACGCTTCGACCGTCTTGACCGAAACCAACTCAACATCCTGCCGCGTTATAGTGCCGCCCGGCAGATAAAAGCATAGCTTGTTAAGCTCATTCTGCAGGGTGGAAATATCCTCTCCCGCCGTTTCAACAAGGTATTTTGCCGCCGCAGGCTCAAAGCTGCAGCCCCGCGACCTCGCGCCGTCGGTCAGCATTTTAACAAGCTCGGGTATTCTGCGGTGGTTTAAGAGCACTGCGCACCCGCCGCCCTTTTCGGCCTTTGAAATCAGCTTTTTGAGTCTTGCGCTTTTTTTCGGGTCGGGGGCTAATGAGTCAAACCATATAATGAAGACCGCGTCCTCTGCGGGAGCGGAGACAAGTGATGACAGCTTTTCGAAATCATTTGCGCCGCAGTGCTCAATGTCGTAATCGCAAAGCACCGCGCACTTTTTGTCCGACATTAAGGGCAGCTGCTCCAAAAAGTCGTATATGTCCTGCAGGGAGCTGTCCGCTCCGAAGCGGCTGTAATTGAAGATATCATCCTTATCGGTTATCAGCGAGCTTATTTTATTTACATACATACGCTTCAGGTAGTCGTCCTCGCCGAGTATTATGTAGACCGGCGCCAAGGCCCCGCTCTTAATTTGGCTTTTCAGTGCGTCTTCGTATATCATTGCCATCTGAATTTCCTGCCCCTTTCACTTGAAATTTTACGGTACATTTCATTGAGCTTAAGTCGATCAAGATGCCTTTTAAAGGCGAACAGCGCGGCTACTACCGAAATTATTATCAGCAATGACGCGTAAAATTCGGGCGTCCCAATATCCGACACCGCAAACGGCAAAGAGCCGAAAAGGTTTATAATACGGTTGATATAGGCGGCTGTAAACTCTGCGGCTATGAACAAAAGCCGCGTCAGGTACGGGAAAATCAAATTAAGCGCAAGCGCTACGGCGGAAATTTGCAGGGCAATGCCTGCCGCAGCGTCTATCAGCAAATTAGTAAATACCGAAACATTTGAAACATACCCGAAGGTATAAATTGAAATCGGCAGTGTGAAAAGCGTGGCGGCAAGCGTTACCAGCACCGCAGAAAAAAGGGTGAACGCAATGTCGGTTTTCAAAAGCCGGTTATCCTTAATAAATTTAAGGCAGGGCATAGCCACCGAAACTATTCCGAGGGTGGAAAGAAAGGACAGCTGAAACGAAATACTGAAAACGGTGAAGGGCGAGATCATAAACAGCAGCGCCGCCGCTCCTCCGAGCGAATTTTCGGTAGTATTATCCCGTTCAGACAAAATGCTGACAGCGAGAAAAAGTGAGCAGAAGCCTGCGCGGAGAATGGATTTTGTAAATCCGCACACGGCCGCCATAAAAAGCACGGTTGCAAGCATTGTAAGCGCCCGAAGGTATTTGTTGTAAAAATATTTTTTAACGGCAACGGCGGTAAGACCCACTATTACCGACAAATGCATACCCGAAACCACCATAACATGGCTGACGCCCGCTTTTTTGACATTTGCATAAAATTCATCGGTAAAATATGATCGGTCGCCTATTGTTACGGCGGTAAGCGTAGCCGCCTCGTCACGGCTCATTGCGGAAAACAGGGTATTCTTTATATAGCTGCGGACATTTCTTATCTTTTGCAGCACGGGGTCGTCGTTTCCTTTTTCGACCCTGATATCCCGAAGCTTGCCGCGAAGAAATATCCCCTCCGAATAATAGGATCTTTTCTGCGTTCCCAATGAAAGCTGCGACAGGGAAACGGTCGCTTGAATGCGATTGCCGTATTCAAGCGGGGTGAGGCTGTAATCGGTGCAAATAAGCTTTGTGCCTTTTTTGAGGGTATCGCAGCTTGTCGCTTCCAATTTCACGGTGTTGGCAGTGCCGTGTTTTTCGGGCTCGCTCACTACGGTGAATTCTCCCTTTGCGGCGCTTCCGTCAAGCCCTGAAAGCTCTGCCGCGCGGGAGGAGGTTAAAAGAATACCGGCTGCCGTAACAGCCAGTATAAACGCAACTACCGTTTCCGCGGGTCGGCGGAGATAAAGCGATACAAAAAACAGTATTATAAGGACGATTCCGCAGAAGAAGACTGCCGGCGGACAGTAAAATCCGACTATGCACAGCACGGCAGATACAGCCGCGCAAAGAAGCATGGGTCGTTTTTTAAGATAATCCGCCATAATATTTCATCTCCTTTTTATAATTCTTTTTGCAGAGTTCAAAATAAAGACAAAATTTTTATCCTTTGTTGCTATAAGACAGAGCGCATATATCGCAAGACCCGCCACTACCTGCGATGCGGTGCAGATTATACCGTCCGTTACATATGAAATCGGGTAAACGGCTGCAAACATTATTGCCGAATAGATTAAATATCTTATATTATCCTTTAAATATCCCAAAATATTTATATTCTTACGCACAAAGCAGATTTGAACTATAACAACCGTAAATTCGGCGCAAACGGTTGCTGCGGACGCCCCTATTGCGCTGAATTTCGGTATAAGCAGAAGGTTTAACACAAAGTTTACTGCCGCTCCGCAGATGACCGATACCGTAAACGCAGTCTGCCTTTTCGACGGCAGCAGAAACTGCTTGCCTATTACGGTTGAAAGCCCAATCGCCAATATAATAGGGCAGATCGCCATCATAAGCGGTCCTACCGCCGCATATCCGTCGCCGTAGAACCAAAGCACCAGATTATTTGCGCATGCTGCAAGTCCGAACATCATGGGACAACCGAGCATAAATACAAATTTGACCGAATTGCCCATCATTTCCTTAACTTCTTCGTCTCTTTGGTTAGCAAAGGCATTTGTCATTGCGGGCAGCATTACAACGCCCAGAGAAGTTATTAACTGCATCAACGCCTTAACAATATTCTGAGAATATGTGTAATACGCCACATTATCGATATTGCTTGAAAGTTTGCCTATCATAGTTTTATCGAGAATCGTATATACCTCAATCGCAATCTGCGGAACAAACAGCGCAAGCATAGGCTTTATATACAAAGCGACTGATTTCAGCTCCGGTCTGGCTTTAACCAGATACTCGGGCAGATATATCCACAGCGAAAGATTGCCGAGCAGCGTTGGAATTGTAAAGCAAAACGCATACTTATAAAGGTCGGCGGGAGATTTCACAAAAATAAAGATCAGAACTATGCTCACAATCTTGAAAATAGTGTTTCTTATCACTATTTTCCCGAAATCCTCCATACCCTGAAAAAACCAGGTTATATCAAACGCCGTGGAAATAAGCTCTGTAACCAGAATCAGAAAAACCGTCTGATAACGCCTGACAGAGAATGTAAATATCAGATAAATTCCGATAGTAATAACTACCGTAAACATTCTGAGTATTACTATTTCGCCGAATATCTTTGAACGTTTTTCGGGATTTTCCTGGTAAAAGGCTACTTCTCTTTGCGCAAAAAGCGCGCTGCCGAGCGTTCCGAACAACACGAAGTACGCCACAACCGAATACGAATAGTTGAAAATCCCTACCGAGGTTGCTTTAAGCGTACGCGCAAGATACGGCGATGTAATAAGCGGCGTTAATACCAGTAAAATCTGATAAGCCGTATTATAAATATAATTTTTTACAACCTTACCCTTTGACACTTAATTTCCCCGCTGTTCCGTGCAGAATTTATCCTCGCATTTTTTCAGTGCGGTTTTAAGATAATAGCCTTTTTCAAGCTTTCCGGCAATTCTGTTTACATTTTCAAGCATTTTTTTATACTCTTCATCGGTCACTGCGTCTATTTTATCCTTAATGTCATTCAATGAATTTACACAGATACCCACATTTTCCTTTTCTACAAAGCGCGCCATTGCCGCTTCCTTCCAAATCACTACGGGTATACCCGCAACAAGGTAAAGCGATGTTTTATGAGGATTGTTGTATCTGAGATAATTTCCGGTTTCACCGTTGCAGCCGTCGGCGCTGTCGCCGTCCCATATCAGTCCGAACTTACCGTCAATGATTTCGGGTATTTTTTCCGACGGGAAAGAGCCGTTATACTTTATTTGCGTATTTTCCGCGTTCCCGCCGTAATTCGGACCGTAAAGATTGACCGAAAAACCGTTTTCAAGATGACTTAAAAGGTATATATAAGGACACTTATCACGTCTTAAATTTCCGGCAACAATAATGTCCGCTGTATTTTCTCCGGGCTTTTTTTCGGGAATTTCACCATCTGTACGGTAATCGAATATTTCAAGCGGTATCAGCCTGTTTTCATCAATGCCTTTTTCTGAGAAAGCCTTTTTCATAAGCTCGTTATGAACTATAAGCAGATCGGAATTTGATTCCATAAAATCAAATTCATTTTGCGTATTTTTATCCGACCATAAGCTGCCTCTTAAAAATTCCGCATCGTGAATAACCGAAATAATACTGCACTTTTTTATTTTCTTCAACAATTTAAGGCACTGTTCCCTGCCAGCCTGTCGGTTATAGAAAGGATTTTGCAGGAGCACCACGGAATGTCTCCTAATTCTGAAAAAAGCCCCGATCCAATACGGAAGCGGTTTAAAATATTTGAAAGCCCTTTCAAAAACAGACATACCTTTCAAAATATGGCACTTAATAACAACCGGTTCATATCCCGATTGTTCTGCAAAATATGCAACGTCCTCACGCGCTTTACTTCCCGCATGCTGAAATTTTTTTGTCTGCTCTACTATCTGGTATTTATTCATATTGCAAAAAGTGTCCTTTCCCGGCTACGTCAGCCTATCCTATCAACAAAAGCAATTACATCACGTTCAAAATTACTGTTAAGGGTTTTAATCTTTTCAACATAAGGCGCAAAGAGCTTGTTATATTCTTCATACTTTTCAAGCATATTCTTTGCAAGCTCCGCTATTTTCGCATATGGGTGTGTTTCCATATTGAATTTAAAATCCTGCGGGATAAGAATATCTTTATCGTTTTTTGCCGCGCCCCTGTCGGAAGTAATTATATTGCAGCCGCAAAGCGCCGCTTCCTTGACGAGCTTCTCGGGTCCCGGGAAAAACCCGAAATCAAGATAGACCTTTGAAGTTAGCAATGCTTCTCTGACCTGCATAACGGTCATACCCTTTATCGGTATAAATTCAGTATCGGGGCACAGCTTTTTTATTTTCTCAACTACGGCGGGCGCATATTCCTCCGCACCTTTGCCCGGATTATATGCAATTTGATTTTTTTTCGGCGGACGTTCTGAATTTTCAAAATATTCCGCTCTCACTGGACCGTCAAGGTACATCATATCCGATTCCTTAACCCCATGCTCACGCAGATACCCGGCCACATATTCGCAGTTCTGCGTGTGGAGAATTCCGCCCATATCAAATTTAAAATGTTTTTTATTCTGCAGCAGATCGCGGATATAGTAAAGAGGAAACGCCGGCCACGGGAACCTGTTTTTCGGGTAAATATATTTGCAGCGTTCCAAAAAAGTATACTTCTCTTCCTTAATGTTCCTTAAATAGTGATAAAGGGAAAGCCACACTATCACTTTATGGACATTTTTAAATTTTCTGAGATAATAGGTGTGTGTTTCGGGCGTGCAAAGTACGGTGTTTTGCGTATCCGGCACATTTTCGATACTTATATAGTTTACGTTGAAATTTTTAAACTTTTCTTCCCGAACAAATTGTTTTTGAAAATAAGCGACATATGCCTTGCAGCAGGTACAGCCGTTGATCTTATCAACAATCTGATGTATCGCCTCGGGTCCTCCGTGCGTTCCGCGCGCACACAAAAAATAAATTTCCTTTGCCACAGCAATAACTCCTCTTACTTTTCAAAAGATGATTTTTCCGGCAGTTTCTTTTCAAAAAGCTCTTGCAAAAAACCTTGTTCCTTTTGAAAATCGTAGCTAATATCATCGTCACTTAAACATACGGTTTTGTATTTACTGTTCAGTATTGCGTCCTGTATTTCATTATCATCTTTGCCTATTGAGAAAAATTTTCCGCGCTCTTTCCCGCTCTGAATGATATTCCCTTTTGCAAACTGCCAATATCTAAAAACCCACTGATTAACATCCTCGTTATTGCGAAATTTATGAGAGCAGGTTTCATCAATCAATTCGTTTTCGGCATTCCATACATCTGTAAGTGTGGATTTTAAAAACGGCTGCGGCAAATGCGGATTATCAAATGCCGAAAAGCCGTTGACCGGCAGCATATATAAATTTTTAAGCGCTGCTTTCGGCGCTTTAAAGGAAAACCAGATATTTTTGTTTTTCTTCACCGTTTCCTTTTTGTTGAAATGCTTGTTTATCACAGCCATATTATTACCGATTATATGGTCGATTCCGCCCTCATTAAATCTGAGGGGCACTTCGGTGACATTATCCACCGGTTTCCCGTTTTTAAAAAAGTCTTCGGGAGAACAGTAACCGGTAAGAAATAAATCGTCATTAAAATAAACGAATTGATCCGACAAATCATTTATGCGGTGCATATTCAGCTCAATTGGGTGCGAACTGAAAACGGGCAGATACTTTCCGGGTATATAATCGCTGTGTTTTACTATATTAAGTTTTGGGTTTCCGGTATTGAGCCAGCCGGGTACATGCCCCCATGTTATAAAATGAATCTTTCTGATCCACGGCGCATATTTTTCAACGCCTCTGAACCAATAGGGCAGAAGACCCCAATCACGGTAACGGTTTACATTATCATCCGTGCCCGTACCGGGTCTGTATTTCCTTTTCTCAGCAAGCCATTCTTCATCGCTTCCGTCCACCCACGGAACTACAATATCAATATTACTTATCATCAGAATAAGTCCTTTCGCTGATTAAAAAAGCCGATAAACGCCCAAGCAGATACCAGAATATAATAGTATTAGGGGAAAAATGGAAAAACATAACTGATGAGAACATTGCCGCCGCTGCCAGAGAAATGGGAATTGACAACATTAAACACACATAATATTTATTTCCCGAGCTTATAAATGCGAAATTTTTGAAAACTACCGCAATAATATATATTACAAATGCGGCAACACTTAAAAACCCTATAATTCCGTTTGAAATTAAAATATTTAAAAGCTCGTTGTCAAGCGTGGTCATATATCCGAAGTCATTATTTACTATATATGTCTGCGGCATATTGTCTCTGGCATAATCGGTAAATCCGCAGAATGAAAGACCGAAAATAATATTATGCGCCGAATTTTTGTATACCTCAACTCCGCTTTTCCATACATCAAAACGGCGGTTGCTTACATCATCTGAAATATCATACCCGCGATCTATGATATTATCTTTATTATCTTTATTTTCGTCACTTATAATACCTGAAACAAAGTTTACGGTATTATTGGTTATATTTTTAAGCTCTCTGACACTGACAAAGGCCGCAGCGGCAACCCCTATCGCCATAACAAAGGATAACAGCTTCAGAATCAGTTTTTTATCCTTTATCATGTTCAGTACCGCACAAAGCAGGAACGACGCAATACTGACAGACAAAACTACCGCGCCGGTACGCGAATCCGAAAAAATTATGTACATTAAATGAATGAAAATCAGAACACCGAAAACGATTCGCTTCCAAACCTTTTTATAGCTTATAAACGCAAAAATAAGCATTGTTATTGAAACCGCACAGGAAACCGCGCCGTTGTTCGGATTTATAAAGACACCCCACAGGCGTCCCCAGACAAACCCCAGATTGTACTGATAATTTGTGTCCTTCGCGGTATTTGTTATTCCGACACCCATAAACAAAAGTATAAAGCTCGCAATAACCGCCAGCGTTGTATACGAAACAAAGACTACGGAAACAAACCCGATATCAGATTTGCAGCTTTTTGTGCTTTTTTTCTTTTCGCAGGTAAAAAGTATTAAAAAATATATTACCCAATAAACGCAATAGATAATGTTATTTTTAAAGGAATAATTTCTGTTTATTACGGTGGATAATCCGATTGTGGAAAGCACGGCAATTATAATAACGGTCTCGGGCACCTTGAAATATTCCTTCAGATTCAAAAGCCGGTAAGCCAGAATCACAACCGAAAAAAGCATAGCCGCCCACATTATCGGCGTTATTATTCTGTTTCCGTATGTTAAACTGTTAGAACCGAGTATAGCATATATCAAAAAAACAGAAATAAAAATTTTCCGTGCAAAATCCTTTTTCTTTTCATTTAAACATATATTCTGCAATTGAATTCTCTCCTTGGTTTTAAACGGTTATATTTTATTTTTCTTCAAAATAACTCCGTAAATCTTTCTCCGCCGAAGACGGATGACTAATATCATATCCTGCTTTTGCAACTTCGCTGCGCATATCTGCCCGCCTAAAGTCCTTATATCCCGTTATAACGTCAACCCAATCGGAAACAGGCTCTTCCAGGCTTAAAAATTTCACATTTCCGGTGATTGCCGTTTCGGGCGATATACAGTCGGACAAAACGCACGGAAGTCCCGAAGCCTGCGCCTCAATCGCAACTATCGGCAGACCCTCATAAAATGACGGGAGAAGAAAAACATCAGCCGCACTTAAAAGGCAGTCAATATCGTTTCGTCTGCCTAAAAAAAAGATATTTCCGTAAACGCCTTTTTCTTTCGCGTAATTATGAACTTCATCGGCAATTTCACCGCTGCCCACGCTTAAAAGCACCGAATTTTCAGCAGCCTTTAAAACTTCCGCAAATATATCAATTAGTCCGAACGGATTTTTTTGCGGTGATAATCTTCCGACATGACAAATGACAAATTTATTTTCTATTCCCAGTTCTTTACGTTTTGCGGCGCGCTTATCTTCAGAAAAGCTATACTTCCCGGCGTCAATCATATTCGGAATAATTTCCGCATGCCTTTTGCCGAACATAAACCCGGCCGCAACCCCCGAGCAGGCGTACCTTTTATCCGTGAAAAGGTTAAGAAAAGGTCTGCACAGCTTATGAAGTCTGATTTTATCGGTATTTCCGTTATGACTGTGCGTTATAACCTTTCGCCGCAAAAGCCATGGAACAACCTCGGTTATTGCCGCGCCGGCGTCAAGAATATTAAAATAAACCTTTTTATATTCGGGATGACTGCGAAGTATCCTATACATCTGACGCAAATGCCCGGGCAGGCTTTTGCTTTTTGCGGGAATATAATAAATTTCTGAACCGTACGATTTTATTTCATCGGCGTATGCTATTGTCGGAAAATCCGTTACAAAATCAAAAACAATTTTTCCCCTGTCCGCCGTTCGCAGCTGATTCATAAGATACATTTCAATTCCGCCGGGATTATCTGTCATTCCGTACACCAAAATATGCTCTGGCAATAATTTTTCACCCCTGTAACAGCATTTCAAAACGAATTATCTTCTTACGGCATAAACGAATTTTCCCAAAAGCAAGGCTATTGTGCCGTTGTGATTGATAATAGCCCTTTTCAATATCCCGAAAACAAAATTTCCGCTGTCCGAACCGGGCAGCAGCGATGAGTAAAGCGGCATATTGCAGACCTCTTCAAACCATTTTTTTCTGTCTTTCGCATTCATATCCGAAAGCGGATTGTTATTCCGCGCAAGCGCGGAAAGCGTATATCTTAACAAGCGGCCGGCAAGAATATTTCCGGTTTCACGGTCTGAAATTTTATTTTCAATGCAAAATTCATACATTGATTTCACGCGCTTATAGCTCAATTCAAAATAATCCTTTGCAAATCTGTTTGTTATGCTGCCGTTAACTCTTTTAAAATAATGATAACCGGCGCTGTCCAGCGTTGCAAGGCTGCCGGCATGCCTTATAAAATCAAGATTAAAGAAATAATCCTCATAAAAAACAGAATCGCAGAATCTGATATTGTTTTCTCTTATTATCGATGCTTTATAAATTGAATTCCACTGATAACCGAAAAGCGTGTCTCTTTCAAGCGCCGTTGCCTGTTTCGCTATCTGTTCCCTGCCTTTATATAATCCGGCGGCAGGAATTATCCGATTAGACGACATATGCTTGCCTGCGGCGTTATAATACTCCTCAGTAACGCCCCACACCACCTCGTCGGTTCCGCCGGCGGTCAGGGCGTATGCGCTTTCATAAAGCCCGGGTTCAATATAATCATCCGCGTCAATAAAGGTTATATACTCCGCCCCGGCATGAGCTATACCTATATTTCTGGCATTGCCGGCACCGCCGTTTTCTTCCAGAGGTATAACACGCAGACGGCTGTCTTTTTCCGCTGTTTTTTTGAGTATTTCAAGGCTGTTATCCTTTGAGCAGTCGTCAATACATATAAGCTCAAGAGCCGAAAAAGTCTGGTCCAAAACGCTTTTTACGGCGGTTTCGATATATTCGGCGGAGTTGTACACCGGCATAATAACGCTCAGCAACGGTTTTTCCATTTTATCTCCCCGCCTTCAGCTTTGCAAAGGTCTTTGTATTGCCCGATTTTACCTTGGAAATAACCCTGCCCTCCAAATAGGTAAGCCCGGCGTTATTCCACTTTATCGGCAGCAGCATTATTTTCATATATTTTGAATTCGGCTTTGCGGTCTTAACGGCATTTTTAACGCGGTCGGTAGAGATTATGCGCTTTATCTCCGCTTTTTTCTCCTTAGGGGAAAGCGGGCAGTTGCGGTTTGTAACATTTTCAACGCAGCCTATTATGCGCTCAATATATCTGCGCGCCAGAAATTCGCGAACCTCGGGAGTATCAACGCCCCAATAGGCGAAAAGCTCCTCCATCCAGCCGTTCTCTTCCTCGCGCTTGTCGTACATATCACTGCGGTATTTCGCGGTCTCGCTTTCGGCGCGCTTGCGTATAAAGTGGTAGAACTTGTCCGACAGAACGGAAACCCGCTCAACATCGCGCACAACGCTTAAATTAAAGGGGAAGTCGTCCCAAAACGTCTGCGGGAAATAGAGCTTATTTTCAAGAATATAGCTTGATAAATAAAGCTTGTTCCACGGGGTGTAAAGCAGGTTTTTATCAAAAAGCGCATACGCGTTTTTGCGAAATTCCTCTTTGGTACCGTAAACCGCGGCGGGGCAGACCTGCTCCTGCGTGAATTTTTCGGTATCACTGTAATAGGTGTCGATATAATAGCCCGAAACCACCAGCTGCGAATCGTTCTTTTCGGCTGCGGCAACCATCTTTTCAAGCATGTCGGGCTCTGTCCAGTCGTCGGAGTCCATAAAGTACATATATTTGCCTACAGCCTTATCAATAGCGACATTGCGCGCGCTCGGCGCTCCGCCGTTTTCCTTGTGTATTACCTTTATGCGGGGATCTTTCGCGGCATATTCATCACAGATTTCGCCGCTGCGGTCCTTTGTTCCGTCGTCCACACAGAAAAATTCCCAATCGGTAAGGGTTTGCGCCTGAATACTTTCAATCGCCTTGCCTACATAGTCTTCAACGCCGTATACCGGCATTATTACGCTGACTTTAATATCCGCCAATTTTATTTCCTCCGAATATATTTTGTTAGATTATAACACTGATCATTATTTTTTTCAAGCATTACAGCAGCCTGTCCGCAAGACTCAACGCTTCCTCCACGGTATCGTCCATGTCAAAGTACTTATATTGCGCAAGTCTGCCGCCGAAAAGCACATTTTCCTTTTCGGCAAGAGCGGCGTATTTTTTGTAAAGCTCATTGTTTTTTTCGTTATTTACCGGGTAATACGGCTCCATACCCTCCTGCCAATCGGCAGGATATTCGCGCGTTACGACGGTTTTCGGCTGCGTGCCGAAATTGAAATGCTTGTGCTCTATAACACGGGTATACGGCACCTCGCGCTCGGTGTAGTTTACAACCGCCACGCCCTGGTGGTTTTCTTCGTCCAACACCTCTGTCTCGAATTTAAGGCTGCGGTATTCAAGCTTGCCGAGACTGTATGCAAAATATTCGTCTATCGGTCCTGTGTAAATACATTTATCTGCCGTTTGCAGATAATTTTCGCGGTCGGCAAGGAAATCTGTGCTGAGCCGAACCTCCGCGCCGTTTAGCAGCTTTTCTATAAGCTCTGTATAGCCGCCGCAGGGTATGCCCTGGTAGCGGTCGTTAAAATAGTTATTATCATAGGTAAATCTTACCGGAAGACGCTTTATTATAAACGCGGGCAGCTCGCTGCAATCTCTGCCCCACTGCTTTTCGGTGTAGCCCTTTATAAGCTTTGTGTAAACATCGCGTCCCACAAGGCTTATCGCCTGTTCCTCAAGGTTTTTCGGCTCGCCCTTTATCTCGGCTCTCTGCTTAGCAAGCACCTCCGCCGCCTGCTTAGGAGTTGAAATGCCGAACATTTTTGAAAAGGTGTTCATATTAAAGGGCATATTATACATTTCGCCCTTGTAATTTGCAACCGGAGAATTCACAAAGTTATTAAATTCAACCAAGCCTGTCACATAATCCCAAACCCGCTTGTTTGAGGTGTGGAAGATATGCGCGCCGTATTTATGCACGTCAATACCCTCAACCTTTTCGGTGTATATATTTCCGCCTATATGCCCGCGGCGTTCAAGCACGAGTACCTTTTTGCCTTTTTTTACCGCCTCGTGAGCGAATACCGCTCCGAACAGACCGCTGCCCGCGATTATATAATCGTATTTTTTCATACAGTGCTTTCCTTTCAGAAATGTATTACTGTGTTATTTTACCACTTTTCCCCCGATATTACAAGTGGTATTATTTTAACCGGGATATATGAGTGTACAGTCGTCAATGATAGGTTACACTTTTCTCAAAAAAATATGATGAAAACT